>Ga0209298_10000078_pt1 | contig 56485 bp, 51 predicted proteins | sample S_140806_EF_Meta_FD_187325 | JGI IMG/M metagenome (GOLD analysis project Ga0209298, IMG submission 187325) | Freshwater microbial communities from Lake Simoncouche, Canada to study carbon cycling - S_140806_EF_MetaG (SPAdes) (version 2) | ecosystem: Environmental > Aquatic > Freshwater > Lake ... | reverse complement strand
TAATTCCAAATTATCGATCACATCTTAATAAAATCTAATTTCACAAAAATTTGTCATTTTCCGGCACATCTCTCATGAGTCAACATCGCCGGGGACGCGGGCGTCGCGCGCCAGCCACTCCTCCGTTTGCGCTGCTCGTTGGCACCAAGACAGGCCGCACCATGCGGATCGAGGCGGGCGTTCGCAATCCGATGCTAGATTGCCGCGGCCCCATCCAGCCGCTGCGGATGGCCGGGGTGAGTGTTGCGCGGCTTCAGAGCATGCCGTACATGCTGCTGCCGCCTGAGCTGTGTCCGTGCACGCCAGCCATTATGCCGGATGGGCTGGTGCATCAGCAGTCGCTAGTGGACGCGGACGTGCTGCGCAATCCTTTTACACGGGTGGTAAAGTGCCCGCACGCCGACGAGAAGGATCCCAGCTTGGATCTGCTTTTCAAAGTATGCGTGAACTGCCGGCCAGAGTGGACAAAAAGTCACATTCCGCTTGATGGGGTGTGGTACAACGTGGAGGAGGCCGTCAGGCTGGGTGCGTTTTTGCCGCGCGCGCAGCTACCCGCCCTGATTCCTAGCAACAAGTGGCTGCTGTTTCGCGCCTGTGTGTCGGTCCGCGACGAGCCGTGGACTTGTCCGATTCAGATGGCAGCTGAAGGCAGCCTTGCGCCTGCAACGAGCGCCGAGATTGAGCAGCATTTGTTGGGCGACATGTCCGAAGAGCTGCAGCGTGCGTACGAGGAGTACGCCAGCGACGTGGGCCTGGACGCTGCGACCTTTGCGCAGTCGCTCTGGCGTCTCTTTGGCACCGACAACATACAAGTGCCCTACAGTCCGGCCGAGGCGCTGCTGGTGAGAAGCGTGACTGCGCAGCCAGGCACGGTTTTCTCGCAGGACCAGACAGCGCAGATTGTGTATCGCACGCTTTGGCGCTCGTATTACAACCTTCTGAGCGAGCGCGGCGTGACCTTTACACGGCCGGCCGGGGCAATAACCATCGAGTACAACCGCATCAGCAGCTTCCAGCACCTGCAGTATGCAATCACAGCCGTGTCGCTGCCGTCTGGGCCCGGCGAGTGCGCGTGGATCAACATCATTGACGCGACCGAGATTGGCCTTGCTGACCTGCACGAGCTGGTGGAAAAGGCCACCTTTATGTTATCTGTCACGTTTGATCCGTCTGTGCGCCATGTTGCGCGCTATATTCATAATCTACTTCAAACCACATTGTAACAGCAATAAAATGACAGATTGGTTTACCCTGTTCTGCAGTGACGGTAGTTTTGTTGTAAATACTAAACTGTGGAGAAGAATGACATGCACCCGGCTGGCTTCTTTGCTGGACGGAAAAGGCATGCTATTTGACGAAGGGTTTGCGCAGGTTGTCTCAGAGGGTGTTCGGCTCAACGTGACGGCCGACGTGCTGGGCCTTGTAGTCTCGGCGCTGCAGCAAATCGCAATGCTACACCTGGACAGCAACACCACGGCGGTCCGCGCACTCCACATTGTGCCCAACGTACCGGTGCATCTGGTTACCGCGTTCTGGATCCTGGCCGACACGCTAAAAATCACGCCTTATTTTGCACACACCTGTGCCAACTGCAGCCCAAGCCGCACGGGCGGCCCAATACAGATCTGTCCCAAGCGAGCTGGTTAAGATGTTTATTATTGCTTATTTTAATACAGTCATTTAAGAATCTATTGTTATTTTTCAAGGCAGTTCATCCATCCAAATCTTTTGGATTGGGCTGCGGCAGATGACACAAATCAGAGCGTTGCTGGATGTCTCCAGGTCCTTTGAGCAAAGGTGACAGACCACAATGTGTTCACACGGTATCACAAGCGTGTCGGCCGGACGTTCCAGACAGACGACGCATGTGATCTGATCCACCTGCATGGAAGCAGTATCCTTGGGCGGCAAAGCTGGCACGATTGGAGCAGCCGGGGCAACAGATGCTGCGCGCAAAGCCTCTTCGTGCGTGCGTCCGGGCGCATAAAACATGCACGGGTTGTTTTGAAAACAGTCCCAGCGCCAAAAGTTCTCCCTGTCGGTAATGTCGCTGTCCAGAAACGGGCGTCGAAGACTGTCGCTGAGCTGCCGACCGCGCTCCGTGACCCAAATCCACGGACGCTTGCATCTCTCCGTGTGATCAGGATAGACGCGTCCCTCGCCGCCAAACATGGTGATGCTCTCAATAAGATGCTGCTCAAAAGTGTCCCACGAGAAGGTGGCGCCAGCGGGATAGAACACCATCCCCTTGCAGGCAATCTGCAAAAAGCGCGTGCGTAGCACAGTATTGCACACGCGCTCAATGTTGTTGTACTCGGTCCAATGGACAGAGAGATAGTTGTGGCCAATGTAGTCGTCCTGTTGAATCCCGGGCGTGCCAGTCTCGACACGCAGCTGCTGGAGCTCCTGCTCACTGTATCGCTCGCAAAAACAGACGATAAAACAGTTTAGCGTTGTCTTTCTCGCCGGGGCGCCAAGAGGACACATCAGGGCGTTGATTGTAAACTCCTGCGGCAGCGGCTGTAAGCCCCAGCCGCTCCAGTAAAGTACATTTGCCATGTTGACAAGAGCCTGATCGCTCGTGTCGTCCGCCGCGGCTGCCATGACGGAAAATGAGACTGGTACTTTTGTTGTTTGCCTTTTTCGGTATACCGGGTATTTTCCCGGATTTACAGAAAACTCCTCTTTAGTAGTCTCATTTTCCGTCACGGCTATGGCAATACCCATTGGCAGGATTGACTCTGGCCCGGTGCCGCCCTACATGATGGGCGGCAAGCCGGCTATCCTTTGGCGTCTCACGCTGGACGGTGATGGGCTTGCGCATGTAACAGCGACGTTGGCGTTCAAGCGAGGCCCAGATGGGTACAACCAGGCGGACATGCGCGTGCTGCGAGACATGCCAATCTCGCGTGAGCTTTTCCGCGTGTTGCAGGAAAGCGGCGAGACCAACATTCCGCTGTCCAAGGATGCCGTCTACACTGGCATGAGAATCGACGAGAGGACCGGATTTATTATCCTGTCGCTCCGGCGCTCAGATGGCGTGCGCGAGGCGCAGCTGCTGAACGTGCGCAAGGGAGAGCTGCAGAATCTGATGCCGGCGAAGTTTGTTTTGCGCTCGGTTGTGTGCGGGCCTGGCATTGTGTATCTTGTCGGGGAGAATGCCGTCACAGTGTTTAACCTGACGGCAGACAACTACAAGAAAGCGGTGCAGACGCCCATCCGGTTTGACGCCGTTGTCCCGGACTACTGGTTCCACGGGTATCTGGTGGACAAGAACATGCTTTTACTCACGCGGCCGGAGAAGTGGCAGCCGCCCACCGAGAAGAGCAGCAAGTCAATCGCGCAAAAAGCAACGGATGCCGTCCTTCTGTTCCTCTACCCGAAACAAGGGTTTATCAGCGCGTACATTCCAAGCGACGTACACCCGAGCACACACGACAACCAGATTGTCTTTGTGCGCGGCAGCAAGACCATGGTGATTCCGGCGCGTGATTACACCACTACCACGCTGGATCCGTCGGCAGGGATTGACGCGCAACTGGATGTGCTGACCACCACACATGCAGTCCACACGGCGCCCGACGAGATTTACCTGTTTCCGCTGCGCGAAAAGATGCAGTTTGCTGCAAACCTATACTGCAGCACCGGGAGCCGCCGCATTATTGCTGTGACGATGAATCCCCACCGGCTCTTTTTGGTGTACGCGGACAAGGACAAGACAACGCCGGGCCAGGAGAATGCCAACGTGATTGCGGTTTATTTAGAGGTAGGTCTACCACAATGGAAAGAGTGTAGACTAACACTGTTTTGTTATGCAGCCAGACGTTACGAACGAGCATCACCCGAAGGGTACTTGTTTGCTGCACGTCAACCCCGCAAACATCACAGCGATTGACATTTGCGAGAAGAAGCTGATGGTGTACTGTTCATCCTCTGATGGCGGAGGTCTAAAGTGCTGGGTGCAACCGTACGATTTAAATAAGATTTAAGAGTGTATTTTGGTAATCACTACGAAGTAAATGTCAAAAGTTCCAAACTCTGCTTAAGATTCGCGTGCTCTGTAAACAGCGTGTCATACTCTTTGCGGTTATTCTCAACCGCCTCATACAAATGTCGCACGCCGGCTTTCAGGTCGCAGCATGCGCGGAATGTGTCGTAGGCTGCGATATAAAGTGCACTGTCACGCGCCGCTGGCATCACTCTCATAAAGTTGTCTGACAAATCGTCCAGCTCGGAAAAGTCAGCGTGCTTGGACATTAGCTTTTCCAGCGTGCCGCGCAGCAGTTGCGTGGCAATGTCCAGCGCAGCAGCAACATTGCGCTCGTTTTTGTTGCGCTCATCCATCCTTTTCCCAATTGTGGCCATAATGTCGTCGATCTTGCTGATTCTTGCGTTATGCTGTTCCTCGTGGTATTTTTCCCGCTCATCGAGCTTGGTCTCCAGCTTCGTAACACAGTCTTTCAAGTACTGCAGCTCCGTCTGGCAGAGGTGCAGCCGCGACATCAATGTGATGTGCGCTGCTTCGCGGTGAGACAGTGCAAGCGCGAGATACGCGTTCTCGTCCGTCAAACGAGTAACCTGTGCCTGCGCGCACGCTGCAGCAGCCTCTGCCGCCTGCAGTCTGTCCGCCAGATCCTGAAGTGCGCGCTGTCGGGTCACAGGGCCGTCACTCATGATGGAAAATGATGTTTATTTTTTGATTTTAAAGAAAAAGGGCGGCAGAGCTTAAATTGGAAAATGTGATAAAGGAAATAAAGCTGCTAGAATTTGCGCTGCTTCTTGGGCGCGCGCTCCTCCGTTGGCGGAGCATCGGCCTTGCGCTTCTCGGCCTTTTCGGCATCGGCCAGCGCCTGGGCAACAATCTGATCGTCGTTTTCCGGCGCGCAGATTGCGTTTGGCACGGGAACCACAGACGGCGCTTCCATCTTTTCCATCATCGCGAGCGCGCGCTCGCGAGAGATGGTGGACTCGGCTGCGCTGACCGTCTTGACGCGCGGCACCACTGGGACCAGCCCGATGATCATCATGGTCGGAAAGGTGTAACCAATCGACGCCTCGGGGCGGCGCGAGGCAACCTTCCAGCAGTCCATCTGCAGGCTGAACGCAAGTAGCGGTGTCAGCTCGGGATCGCGCAGGAACTGCAGCTCGTAGAGCTGGCGCAGCGACAGCGGCTTGTTGTCGGGGCCATCAATGCGCGGGAGAGTCATCTGGTAGATGCGGTTGGGCTCGATCATCTGGAAAAACAGCGCGGTTCCCTCGAGCGTGAGCTCTGGCACCTCGGCCATCAGCTTGCGCATCGGCTCGGCGCAGCGCATGAGCGACTGCATAGCGGCCACATTCAGACTCAGATTGTCGGTCGTGCCAAAAATCGCCTTGACAACGTCCTCGTAGTCGGCAAGCAGCTTGGCGCGCTGTATTTGCTGCGCGTTCTTGCGCGTGTCCACGGCCGACCGGGTCGACGTAAAGATGCCCATCTTGAACGGCAGCGCCGATCCGTTGGTGGTGATGCGCGCGCCCTGCTTGAGCACCTGGGTTTGCCCCTTGAGCTCACTGCCCTTTTGGCCAAAGTTGAAGTTGCTCTCAATCGCCAGCTTGCGGCGCTCCTCGCGGCTCAGCAGCTCGCACGGCGTATGCGAGTGCAGCACGCCCGGGTGTTCGCGCGCATACTTGTTGACCTCTTCCTGCACAATGAGCTCAATGTTGGCTGCTTGCGGAGTAGGAATGATGATGGTGCTGGCCGAGTCTGCATCCTCGGCAATCTTGCCAATCTCGTTGCCGGCATTGAAAAACGGCAGATAGGCGTTCATCGATGTGCGCTCAACGGCACTCAGCGCGTTCATTGCCCACGGATAGCGCACATGGGTGCTGCCGATTGTCTCGACCTCGTACGCTGGCTCGTCCTCTGGCGGGCGCGCGGTGATCAGACCGCCAAACGGACAAAAGCCGTCGGCCGGCAGCACAGCGACCACCTCACGTGTCTTGATGTCGGAACCGACGACAAAGTGGATCAGCGGCATCTTGTTCTTGTCCGAGCCGGACCGATCCTCAAAATAGAGACCGCGCACCTCGTCAAGCGTGTACTCCTTCTGCATCTGCTGAATGGCAGTGGCGCCGGCCAGCTTGCGCGCCGCGGGGGTCAGGACTGGCAGCCCGCCCGTACCTATAAAAAAGTAAGAGTTGGTATCGGCACAACTACATAGCAGAAAAACATACGGAACGTCTGCTTGCCGCTGGCCGGAAACTCCTCTGTAAACGTGACAAAACCTCTTGGTGAGTATGGATCCAATCTGTCTTCTGTCATCTTACGGGATGGCGGTGCCTCAGTCATGATGGAGAGGGAAAATGGCCACAACCCATCTTCCTCCCCTCCCTGACAGAATGTCAGAGCCCCGTGGCCAGAAGACGAAGAAAGTCGGACAAAAGTCCCGCCGCAGCCCGGCTGCGCTGAAAAGCGGCAAAGTCCGCCAGTACCTGGGTGGCTCGCGCCGCATCAGCCCCAAAGCCCTGAAGTTCCTGAATGCCATCGTGGAAGTGCTCGGCGATATGCACTTTGACCAGATGGACATGACCTCGGCTGCGCTGCATCTGGACCCGGGCAAGAAGAACAACGGCTTTTTTCACTCGAGCGTGCAGCCGACATCGATGATCGAGCCCGACACGGATCATATCCGCCGCAAAACTGTGCTGCCATCTCGCGTGCAGACATCGGCGCTGCTGCATGCGGTGGTTGAGCTCTGCAACTCTTCCAAGAAGAAGCGGGCGGCAACAACAGAGTGATTTTGATTTTTTTCTTGTATTTCACAATAAAACAAAAAAAAAGAGTTTACTTCTTCTCAACACGCTTGGCACGAGTGGCCCTTTCAAACAACTCCTCCCCACCCGGCTGTGCGCGCACGAGATCAATCACGCTTCTGGCGCGCTCCAGCGACATGGCCGAGTACAGGGCAGCCATAACGGTGCGCGGTGTAATGGTCTTGATGTTCGGCATGGCGCGGGTGGCTGCAAGAATGGCATCCAGTTCGTACGCAACGACCGCTTCAATGGTCGAGCGGGTGCGACCAAAGCATCGAAGGCCTTGCCGCGAGCGCTTGGGCAGCTTGCTGGTGCGGAACAGGACAGCCGGTTGCCCAATCATCTCCTTGCTCTTGATCTTGGTCTTTTTCATCGGGACGGTCTTTTTGCCGGGCTGCACTTTGGACACAGACTCGGTGGCGGCGGTTGAGGGTGCCTGGCGCCCGGAGAACACGCGCTGCATGAGAGTTGACATCTGGCACGGGGCAGAGTGATAATGAGGGTCTGAGGCCAATCCGTCATTATCACTCTGCCCCAGAACAGATAACAATGGCAAAGCCTACGCAGCAGTCCACGGCGGTCCGCCACCGCCAGAAGAAGAAGAGCGCTTTGAGCCCACACCCGTCGAGCGGCCGAATGGGCCGGATCCTTTCGGTCAACGGCATCCCCATGAGCAACAAGTCCGTGACGAAGCTGAGCGGGCTGTTCTGCACCGTGATTGCCAGCACGGTTGGCCAGCGGGCGGCGATGCTGGCGCGCATTGCCGGGCGCAAGACCATCAGGCGGTGCGACGTGTTCAACGTGCTGCAGCGCAGCGGCAACCTGATCATCGTGAAAGATCCGATCAAGCCCAAGAAGGTGAAGCTTGTCGAGGCCAAGAGCTCGTAGAATGTGGTAGTTTATTGTGCATCCAATACACGTGTATTTTTTTATAAATTAGGGCGCCACACGGGAAAAATTGAATTGTTTTGAGGGCGGAAAAAAACTCGAGTCTCATTCACCGGCAGCGTGGCGCGAAATATCGCCGGGGTGGTGACCGTTGTCAGAAGCTGGGTTTGGTTGGCTTTCAGCTCATACACCCCGAAGGTGGCGGCCACTGCGAGCACGAGCAATGTCGCAGCTAAATATGGTGTGCCAACGCTGCGGAATCCCCACATCTGACGTGTTCTTCCAGGCCAGTCAGATCATATGTCCCGAATGCGTGGTGTCATATGACGACGGGGATCCAAACGCTGCAAAGAATTGCATCATTGCTTCGTGGATGGACGTCACCTCGGACACGCCGCACTGGCTGTTGTGGGTGGGAGCCGGGCCATCGCGCGTGCTGTTTCTCCGCACCAACCGGCCCGAGTTTTATCTAGAGGCCAAGGCCCACAGCTTTGCGGAGGCTGTTTCGCGGGAGATGCTGACGGAGATTGCGGCGAACCAGGAGATGGCCATTGCGAGGGCCGAGCATCAGCTGCGGGTGGGAGCGTGCAAAAAGGAGGTCTGCGTAGCGCTGCGGGAAGCGCTGCATCCCTATGCTATCAACGTGGGCATTGGCGCCAGCAAGAATGTGTTTATGTTTCCGCGCGACAACCGGTGTCGGTTCATGCTGGTGGACGGCGAGCTGACGAGGATCTTGCCGGAGCACAGCGAGCTTGTGCTTTATCTACGCTCGGCGCTTGACGAGTTTCGCGTTGTCGGGTGCATTCTTTTTTACGGCAAAGAGATTACGCCGGCGCCCGAGAACGTGATTAACATCGACCCGTCCTGGACGCCGTCGTGCGGCTACATCCAGTATATGGGTATAGCAAACCGGATTGCCGTGCCGCTTGTGGCCGGGAAGCCAGCGGCGCTTTTTTCTAGCATGGTGATGTACCCGATGACCGTCAAGTGCCCGTCCTCGCAGAGCGACCAGATTTTGGTGCTCGATCTCTCTATTGCCTGGATTCTGCTCTATGGCAGCGACCGGGTGTTTGTATTTTTCCGCGCGATGATTGAAGTGCCGCTGTTTGTGGAGCTGCCGACGGCCACGCTGCCGTTTCGGCTCGCCATTCGACAGAATATCCTGTCGGGCGATGCGACTGTTTTGTGCAGCAGCTCGGCCATTCCGACCGACATTGCGCTCGAGGCCGGCATAGCGTATTTGCTGCACGGCTCAACATGGGAAGAGCTGTCGTCGACTTTTACCATACCGATGATTCCTCCGTTTTTATTATAAAGATAGTATTAAACGGGTATACAATTAGATCAAAGAGGGTAGAAAATCCGGGGCATTTAGCTCCTCGGCGAACGTGTGGACAGTGGCGATGCTCTGGCGCAGGCGCCACGCCGTCTTGTCCTCCAGTGTCGGCGTAATGTCCAAAACCGTATCACACGATAGCGTCGGCAGCTGGCACTCGTTGGTACGAACGGCGGGGATGTTTGTTGTTGGGGGATTCTCCGCGTGTTCCCGTCGGCGCTTCTGGCGGCGGTAGCAGGGCTGAACATTTCGTACGCGGAAATGGCGCACACGGCGGCCGTGCGCGCAGTTGTAGAAGATTGAATGACCGTTCACGCTTACGTCGAACCGCCCGTTGTGGAACTTGGCCCGCATGGTCCGGTCCACAAGATACAGCGTCAGCTTTAGAAACGTTGGGCCCGGTGTCCAGACATACGGCGGCCGCGAACGCTGCTGGAGCAGCAGCGTGGGCTGTGGCATCACCGGTTTGATGGCGCAGCCCACGCTGTGGATCTCGATCTTCAGCCCGCTCGCCGAGGCGTAGGTGATCAGGGTGGAGCCGTCGTCGAGGTCGGTCAGCGTCGGGAGCAGCAGCACGGCCGGCGTGTCAACAGGGAACAGAATGTCGATGGGCCACGGGACGCGCGAAAAGACCCGGTGTTCGAGCTCGGCACACGGCTGGCACTCGGTGGCGGTTAGTTGCGGCGCTTTTGTAATGTCCGAATTTAGAAAATCAAAGGATGCTAAGAAGCTGTCAGGAAAATCGAGAGATGGTTGTCTGTCAAGACTGTGTATCTCATTAGGGGAACGCCCTGTATCCATTGTGCGCTGCAGGCGCCAAAGGGAGACGGGCAGCACGCGATGCCTGTGCCGTAGTAAATGAACCCGTCGGAGGCCACGTAGAATTTGTCGGCACGCTCGATCGTGTAGCCGGATGCGTATACTTCATATGGCGCGTGGTTTGTCAGCAGTACCAGACACCTACTACCGTACGGTACAAGCATCAAAGGCTCGTGCGGCAACACCATACTGCTGCGCGTGAACCCGGACATGCCCGTGTCCAGCTCGATGCACAGACAGCAGACCGTTTGGCCCAGTGGCGACAGCTCGACGGTCCATACAAAGAGCGACAGTCCACTGACGCTGAAGCGCGCAGTCAGCGGTACCATGACCATACCGCCAGGCCAGACGGCAAGCTGCTCGTTCTCGTGTGGGATCAGATTTACCACCAAATCATCCAGCACAATCAAGCCAATCTGATGCAATAGATATGGTTAGTGTATGGGTGATACCGTGTCACTTTAAGCACGTACCGCTGCCGGGTCGCCGGCGAACAGTAACGGCTCGTCCACGTCAATTTTTGGGTAGAACAGCCAGTGACCGTTGACCGTTTGGACCGTTAACTTCCCGCCAAATTCCGTTATTTTGTCCACATTTGTGAACCAGTGCTCACGGGACCCGTTGGACCAGCGCGCAGTCATACCCGTGTAGCGCGTCAGCACGGAATCTCCCGTGAACACGCTGAGCACCGGGGCACCCGACATCTGTGCCTGAGTCGGCGCACGGTCCTCGTCATCCTCCCTCTCGCGCTTGCGCTTCTCCATGTTGCCGTGCTCAGAGGACGATGTTTCGGAAGTCTGCAGATCAATCGATCGCGAAACCAGGGTAAATGACATGTGTTGCTCTGTATCTCTGCTTCATGGCTCACCTCTCCTTTGCTGTGACAGACCGTGTTCTCGGCCGTGTGTCGCGCAATCGACGTTCGCAACAGCTACGTTCTGAAGGTACAGAAAAAACCGCGCGCAAATTTTCACGCTAATTTTTTTATTTCCCGTGTAAAAAAGGTGGCTGAAATTTCAGTGCCGTTTATTTCCCGCCTTTTTACGGAATGCATGCGCTTCAACGTCCGCGTGATGGTCGAAGAGATCCAGCTTACCGACAAGCCGGTCAAGTGCACGTTTGGCGATCTGCCGCCGCGGGCTGCTCTTGTGCTCTCGTTCATTGATGCCGAGGAGTGCCTGACACGGATTATTGAGGAGGCGCGGCGCGCCGACAAGTGCAGCGGAGAGCCGAGTGCGAAGCGGGTGCGCACTGACGCGCCACACCAGCTGCGGATGCATGAGATTGCGGCATTTTTCGAAGACCAGTGCGACGCCGAGAGCGAGGAGTGTCTGGTGATCGACGATCTGCTGAGCTTCTCGGCCGCCCAGATCACCGAGCGGATGATGCACGCGTTTGGACCCGACCTGTGGACCCAGCGCATCCAGTCGCCGTGGGCCAAGAACCTGATGTTTCGGGTGCTGGACAAGAACGCGCCGCTAAAGGACTTTCCGCTGGCCTGGACCCGCGGAGTGGTGCAAAGCGACACGGCGTACCACGTTATCGGGGTCTGCCCGCGGCACGCAGTGAACATGGACCTGGTGGCGCGGCCGTGCTTCATTCCGTTTGCGCAGGGGCCCGAGCTTGATTTCAAGCAGGTGCAGGCGCTGTGTGACTGGGAACTGCGGTCGCTGTCGCCGCTCGTGGATGTGCTGGTGGAGAGCGGCTTGCGCTACGAGAAGGCAATCGAGGCGCTGCAGGCCGAGTATCACGAGGCGCTGCGCACGTCGAGCGGCAACGGCTGCGGAGTGGCCGCGAGTCACAAGGGCATCTTTCACACGGTCAAGACAAACGGCGAGCACATTGCCGACTGTCAGGTGTGCCTGGGCATCTTTGCCGATCTGCGCAGACTGATTGTCCACGAGGGGCTTTTTGGCGTCTTCCAGCGGCTGTTCTACATGCTCGGTGCGCAGGCGGGGCACGGTATGTGCACGTTTATCCTGATGATGTTTATGCAGATCTTTGTCGGTAACGTGTACGACCAGGCCATCATCGGCCAGGCGTGCATGGTCGGGCCATCGTCGATCGGCAAGACATTTACCTACGAGAAGATCCAGCAGGCCGTGATGAAGTATCTGCAGGCCGAGGAGTGCTCGGCGTCGCTGTTTGGCAACCTGTTTGGCGACCCGGTCGCCGGCATGGCTACCTACATGGCGCGCCACAACAGTGTGCTTACCTTTTCCAATGAGGTGGCGCCCAAGCACGAGGCGCAGACGCTGACATGGGGCGGCGACGGCTACGGCGAGCGACGGTCGGCCCAGCCGCCGGAGAACGGCAAGCGGTATGAGCCGGTGCACACGCTGGTGGTCAAGGTCGGCACGGGCACCCTCGGCGCAACCAACACGCTCGGCGACATTCGCGATGGTGTCAGCCCAGCCATTGTGGCCCGCTGGATCCCGATCTCGGGCATGAAGCCGCCGGCATTTGTTCACCGCGGCTGGAATGACCCGCTTGCCTTGAGCGACGCGAAATGCGGCCGGATCGTGTTTCACCACATTCTGGCCATGCTTGACATTCAGACGAGCGGGCACTGGCTGCTGACGCGCATGCTGCTGCCGCCGATCCCGCTGCTGGTAGCTGCGTTTGACACGATCGCGGCGCAAGAGGGCGGCAAGGTCAAGGTGCCGGTGCGCGCAATGAAGGCGATGAAGCCAGCCATCTGCGCGGCGTGGAAAGCCGAGTGCACCATGCGACTGCTTCTGTCGGGGCAGAAGCTGCCGATGCGTCACCTGCTGCTGGCGTCGGCCATGCCGATTCCGTACGACTTTTTGCTTTGCATGCTGCAGACCTCGGGCTCCATGGATTGCATGGACGAGCACTCGGCCCCGTTTGGCGTGCTTGGTCAGCTAGCCGAGCTGCCAGAAGACCCGATGAAGCTGCGGCCTGGCCTTTTGATCCTGTCTGGTCTGGACGTTGGCAACGAAAAGGGGCGCAACGAGGCGCTGTCGCACGCGGCACGCGGACTGGTGGTGAGCGTCAAGATGGCCGTGGAAGCCATGGTATCGTCGATCCAGCAGGCGAAGCACGTGAAGAACTACGTCTGCAGTACCGCGCTGCTAGCGCTACAGCCACCGCGCGTCATGACCGATGCGGCGGTCAACGTTCTCCGCATCCTACACGCAATGGCGTTTGAAGACCAGCTGCTGGTGGACTCGACGAGGACGCATGTCTATTTCTCGCACAGCTTGATGATGTGGCTGAACGGACAGGAGGTGCTTTTTATCAACCGTCTGATGAACGGCGAGAAGCCAAAGCTGAACGATTTCTCCAACCGCGCGGTGTTTGTCCCCAACCAGGAGAAGTGGTCGAAGGAGCAGACGGAGGAATACGAGTTTTCGCTCCTCATGATCAAGACCCGGCTGATTGAGCTGTCGAAGCTGCGGTGCACTGGCATGATACCGGCGCTGATTGCCTGCGGACTTGAGTATCCGCGCGTCTGCGACACAACGCCCTACGAGCTGGATCCCGAGGTGGCGAAATTCTGTCCGCCGCCCCCCTCAGAGAACAAGGAGTCGGAACAGGACCAGGCAAAGTCCAACAAGCAGGCCGATACGTCGAAACCCAAGCCGACCGCGACTGACTACATACACGACGAACACGCGCTTTATCGGCTGGACATTTCGCCCGACAGGTGCCAGCCGCCGCGGATTGCGTTAAACATTATGCTGAACCCGCCGCTCGGGGTGCCTCCGATTCTCCGTGTGCTGGAAGAGAAGATGCGGCTTCCGCGCAATGTGCCGCTGACTGTTCGGCTGACCAACGACGGTGTGGTGCATCTGCGACCGCGCGACAACTGCTTAAAGTACAACGAGATGGTCACCAGCCTGCAGGGGACCCAGACGCTCGATATTTGCACGCCGCCCAACGACCAGATGCTCGACTATGTCACCTGCTTTGAGAAAGACGACGTTACACGGCTGCTTGCCGACGTGTACTACTACAACCTTCTTTTGTACAATCTGCTAGCCGCGGCGCCCGAGCTGCTGGCGACCGTGTCCGACGACGACATTTTTCAGACGGCCCCGCACATCAAGGAGCTCTCGTGCGAGTGGACGCTGAATAAGGAGCAGGAGTGCCGACGACTCGAGTGCGGCGAGATTACCACCACGGTGCGGATGGTGGTGATGGCCTTTATCGTCTACAGTGTGGACGCGAGTGACCGCATCAGCTTTCCGGGCAAGTTTGTTGACAGACTGATAGAGCGCACCATCATCGAGAAGAAAGAGTCGGCTGGCGATCTGATCCCGTGCATTGTGCGCTTTATCACGCGGCGCATGAGCGTCGAGGGCTTGGTGCGCCGCGCGCGGATGGTTGCGTGCCGCATTGTCGATCGGAGCACCGATCCAACAAACTACCTGTACACGCTGGTCAACCACTACCCTCCCGCTATTGCCGAGCCACTTGTGGTCATGATTGACCGCTTCTACACGAAAATCAGCGACCGGCTCGGATTTTCGCACAGCCCCGACGCCTTTTTGGCCTACAATAAGTTCGGTAAATCCCGCAAAGTGTAATTATATTTTTTGAATTAGACAAGGATAAACTAAAAATAAATAAATAAATAAATTTGATTTTATTTACGAAGAACCTCCACGCCCAGTTCGGACAAAAAGCGATTCATAACTGCCCGGTCGCTACGTTGGGCGGGTAATCTGACCGCCTGCGGACGCTGCATCTGACCGCTGCTAACTTTGCTAACAATTGTTGGCGGCTTTGGTCGCGTGACTGGCGGCGATTGGCGCTCTTTTGTGCGGCGCCGTCCTTTTCTGCGGCTCTCTGTAAACTCGATCACAGTGGCAACGCCAATAGATGCAATCAAGGCCCACGTTAGTGAGCCTATGATAATGCCGGCCACGGTGGCGCCGCTGAATGCTGCACCCGGCAGTTCGATGGCCGGACATGTCGATGTGGTTGCCGGCGTGCACGGTACGCCGTTGCGCAAGCCGATGGTTGGGTTTGCGGCGCTTGTGCTCACCCCAAACTCGACGGCGCTGTCACCCATGACCAGCCGGTCGCATGCGTGCCCCATGGTTGTTTCAAGCTGATAGTTGCAGTCGCTCGAGGTGCCCTCGTCGCTGTACGGCAGTGCGGCAGCCTCGAGCTCGAGATCAATCTGGTGAAGCAGCTCGACCGCGGTAGGAGTGCCTTCCACATCGTATGCCCGGTAAAAGATGAGCGACGCAATCTGTCGGTTGATGCCGTTGACCGTCATGTCGACAATATAGACGTAGCAGTGGGACGTTTCGCCTGTGAGAAAAATGCGATTGCCGTGGATAACGCGAGTGATATTAACACCGGGTTCAAGCGGAACCAGCCCGCGGGCAAAGTCACTCAGGGTATGGTCATGTGTAAGAAACTCCATCTCAATGGCATGGTTTAACAGCATGGCGTCGGCCGCACACAGCACGGCATCCTCAAACGAACACACTTGAACGTAGGGCCGCGCTGATGCACGCGCGTAGAAAAGACCGGCGGGCTCGTCGTCCGCTGCGGGGCCACAAATGAGAATGCGACGCGCCACGTCGCCTGTCGTGCGCGCACTTCGCCACCAGGACAGCCCGCCAGCAATGTCGTCCGTGTTGTACTCGTTTCCCACCCAGCGTTGCGTGTCGTTTGCCGGCGCCGTGACGCGCGGCATGCACACCGTCACGCTGAAATCAACCAGCGGCCCAAGCGGGTCAACTGCGTGGTCCAGCATGCGCAGGTTCAGCTGCAAGACCTGCATTTCGCGCCGCGTTGTGTGAAATGTAAGATTTTCCGACATTTGGCTGCAGGCGGCAAAGAGATTTAGCTCAATGTGGCTCCAGTGTAGATATTCGCCTCGTCTTGTAGCCATGACAATGCTTGTCTTGATCATGACCTGGAAGCCGCCCCGATCGTACCGCAGACAGCGTGACCGCAGCTGGGCGGCCACAATAGGCTGACCGCCTGTAAACTCGGCCGCCAAGAAAGCCACCACGCTCTGCGGATCGGCCGCCGTGTCTAGCACAGTAGCGTTCAAGGCTACGAGAGTGTCGCCAACCCGAACGGTTGGCCGCGCAAGCTGCGGCAAATCGAGCAGACTGTTAAATCCGCCTGCGTTGTTGTGGGCACACTCGCACCACGCGCCGCTCGCAAGCGGCGCTATGAGCAACAGCAGCAGCGCTTGCATCGTGAGTGTGTGATAATACGCCAGGCGACGCCATATGTTGGTTGGTCGGCACGCGATATCTGGTCGCCCTTGTCTGAAGCCCGTCCATAGTGGCTGGCCATGTCAGTTTATCATGCCGGCGTGTGACTCGTGCGGCAGTGTTCTTGGTGCCGTTCAGTTGACCGAGTGCAAGCACATCCTATGTCGCCCGTGCCACCTGTCCTCGCACATCTGTCTTGTGGCAACCTGTCGCTCATTGTGCCAACTGGCTGAACCGCTTGAGCTGGAGGAAACAGCCGGGCTTGTGTTGTGTAGGCGGTGCGATACCTATCTACAGCCCTTTGAGACGGGCGTGTCGCTGCCGTGCCCCCACTCTGTGTGGCTCTGCACCAATCCGCTGCCGACGGATCTGGCCGGATCACCCATGTTGTTTCCCGGCGCAAAAGTGACGCACAAGTGCGCGACATTCCGCACTCCACGCCCCATAAACGGATCCGACACACACTGTGACGTTGCTAGCGACACTCGGCTGCTGTGGAATCCGGACATTTCGCTCGAGATTGTGTCGGAACGGCGGATCCGCGTGGTTCACTGCATGCGGAATCTACGAGTGCGGTTCAACCACGGCCTTCACACGATTTTTCGCGGCTCCTTCAACGTCGATTTTTTTGTCTCGGAGCAGCTGACAGCTTTAACAATTTTTGCGCCTCAGACGGCAATCTTCAAGCCAGGCCCGTGCCGCTTGCTTCTGGAGGCAGGCGCTGCACCAGAGATTCTGACAACCGACTCGTTTCAGTACTTTACGCCGCCCATGCTGAATCCAGTGCTTGGAGGCTGTGAGGACCGCGGACTTTTGCTGGGCGCCAACGCAGCCACAAGTGGGATGCAGCTGCGCGATCTGCTGGTGGCGCAGAACGCGGTGCAGTGCACGCGCTGCCGCCGCGTGTGGCCAATCAACACCGAGTTTGACGACATGCGCGGCATGATCGATTCGTGCGGCGTTCCCGGACTTTTGTGTGGCCACCTGCAGGCGGTCATGCTGGCCGCTTTGGCTATTCCGGATTACACCATCCCGGAAGCAACAAACGCAGAGTCGACACTCTCGCTTTGTCATGTCTGGCCCGATCTGCGCGAGGCGAACAAGATTGTTGCTCGGTGGCGAGCGCTCCCGGTCGGCGGCTTGGCCGCGCTTGAGCTGCCAGGGGTTGTTCTGGCCGTTGGCCATGCCGGGTTGCTGGACGCGTTTTCGGCCGACACGTACGATTATCCGTTGCTTGACATTGACAGTTTGCAGTGTCTGTTGATCAACATGCGGATCGCGGATGACTGGCAGCGGATTCCGCACGACCGGATTGTCCACTACCGCCACTTGCCGACCGGCCATGACCTGTACGCGACAACAACGAACAATCTGATTTTTTTCCACCGCACACCGGATCAACTACTGAAATTATAATACGAAATATACAAAAATTTAATCTTGTTTTATGTTGCTTTCGGCAAGCTGGTCGGCCTTTAAGCGGTGACGCAGATGCACAATGATAAGCACAGTGGCAACAATAAAAACGAAGCCGCCAATCACGCTCCCGACAATGATGTAGATCACGTGTGTGCGGTGCAGATCCTCCTTTGATAGACACACGGGGCAGGCGGCGTCGGGAACGCCCGACTCGACGTCCGTGCTGCCCATCCACGCCCCAAGAGAAGTGGCTCCGACATCGTTACGCAGGGTCAGTGCTCGTGTGGACGATAGCGTGATCGTGCCGCTGTAGACGGAGATCAGCAGCGCCGGCGTGGCTGACGCGCTCGAATCGCAGAGCGAAATGGGGCTGCTGAGACTTACGCGACCAACAATGCTGCTAAAGACAGAGCCGTTGAGGTTGATAATGGTGCCCTCGACACGCGGAATGATACGAACAACAGCGTCACTGCCGCTGGCCACAGTGCTGCTTGAAGAAAAGGACAGGCTGCGCAGCTGCGTCTGCTGTGCACTGTCGCTCTGCACAATAACCGGCGTGGACATGAGCCAAAAAAGTCTTGGCGGTACTCCGGATATTGGAAACCAGCCCGGAAGCTGTGCTACGCAGTCGTCGGTGCTGAACTTGAAATTGGTGACTGTGACATTGTTTGTGGTAATCACAAACGGCGTGCACGGGTATGTCTCGTTGTTGTTGGCCTCTCCGGTCCATGTTTCCTACACAAAAAATAGTGTTAGCAAGAAGATGTGATTGCTTCTAGTACAAACCCGGTCCATCACAAGCGTCAGCGGATTGTCGTTTCCGCGGTGGTGTCTGATCAAGATATTTGGCACGTCCAGATAGGTCGTGTCAAAAGAGATCGAGTCTTCGCCAGTGCAGGACGATGGTATCTTGCTGCAAGAATCAATCAAGCATGGGGTTGTGCACGAGGTAATCACAATGGTCCATCCGGCAGGCGAGATGGTCTGAAGAATGTCCGCGATAGTTGGCCTTGGGCCAGCGCTGTCGGGCACGGCAGGCCACACCACACACTGCAGAATAGTCTGCAAAGACAAGCAAGGATTAATGTAATGTATTGATATGATAAGCTCTTACAGCGTTGCAGTAGAAGACTGGCGAGTTGGGCACATTGGTCTGCGCCGCTGCCATGCCAATTGAAAGGGAAAGAACGATTGTTCTCAAAACCCTGCAGGCGACAGACATTCTGGGCATCAGCCAGAGCGTCTCGTACACGTGGTTTCACACGGAAGGCGTTGTCGTTGTTACAGTGACAACGGAGCACGGGCATACGCGTCATCCGATCAACCTCCGCCGCCACCCGAAACGCATCCGTGCTTTTGTTCCTGGCGACCTGACCGAGCACTATTGCGTGTTGCCTGCGCTGGCCATTTTGCAGGCTGAGATTGGCCTACAGATTCGCAGCCTGGTCAGCGAGAAGACCAGCGAGTACATCCGGATTCCAGCGCTGGAAAATGTGCGTCGGTTTGTGACAAAGAGGAAATAAATGTGCGTATGGGTGTATTTAAAGTGCTGACATGCAATCAAACATAAAGCGACCTGTGGTATCACACACCCCCAAGGAGACATTTGCCAGTGCACTGTGTGGTGCATCGCATTCTGTGTTTGTAAAAAAAAGTCCAGTCATAAAGCGCACGCCCAGCGGCAGCGTCGAGTCTAGCAGGGCAGCCACCACCGAATCGTCCGCGTCCAGCGCCGCGCGCGTCACATCAGTTAGCACAAAGCACTCGTCCAGCGGGAGCACGGTGACAATTTCCTGTAAAACAGTGTGAGAAAGGAAAGGTTTTGCCACCCGTATCCACAAACGTGTCTGTAGTACGCGCGCCCGCAGCGAGAGCTGTTAACAAACTGGTGCAATCTACACGTTGTTGTGCCGTCAATCGGGATTTGCGTCTCAATCACGAGCTCGCCGTGCGATTGTGCCGAGAAGATGCTCCAGCGTGAAATGACGTGCGCCGTGCCCGAGGAAAGCGCGCCGAGAACAAACGGCAACGGGATGTCGTCGTCGATAATTATCCGGTTGCCCGCCACCACAGCAATGGACGGCTCGTCGGCAGACAGGACAAGCCGGATGCCGCAGACGGTCGTGCTGATCACACAGACTTCTTGGACAGCGCCGGACGGGGACAACAGTGTCTCGCGAAGTACAGTCCAGACTCCGTCGATGCGGTTGATCCGAGTGCCAGCCAGCGTCAGCGTGCCTGGCGGTCCGGCGGCCGCGCCATTGACAACGACAGCGCCCTGCGCAGTGATGCCGATTGTGGTGTTACCGCTGGCAATGGTCAGCTGCGCCGGCGAGACGCGTAGCGTGGCACCAAATCCAATCGGCACCGGCGTAGCCGGGTCAAAACATATGAGCGTATGACCGGCAACGGCGTCACCGCAGACGGCATTTGGGCCCAGCCGCAAGAAAGCCACGTCGGGATTGATCGTCTGCTCTTCCCGGGATGCACCGCATGTACAAACCAGCAGGAGCGCAAGCAGCAATGCCCACGCCATTTAGCACGCAGTTGAAGGCTCTTCCGGTAACACGTTTTGCTCCAGCAACTAGCTATTGCTAATCTTTTGTTTTTGCAGCGCGCGGATCGACGTGCATATGTTGTAATCATAAGTCCAAACAAATAGTCGTATCAGCTGTTATACTTTGCGTTTAGATAGCATAATAAATCCCACACATTTTCAGCATCCACTACCATCATCAGGTTGCGCGCACAAAACCCAGCCAGGTTCGAGCTCACCCAGCAGACGCCGGTGGTGCTGCGGAGCATTTCGCGCGTGCGCCCGCCGCCAACGGCCACGTCAATGTGTACGACCGGCTGCTCAGCGTTGATGTACGACACCCACCGACAGACGTTGTGGACGTGCGGAAGAAAAGGTACTCCCGTTTCCGCCATTTCCCCGCTGTAGTGGCGTTCCAGTAGCGTGTTGATAAATGTGCTGAGGCGCTGGTACATGGCCTCGTCCTCCTCAGAAAGTCCAAACTCGCCAGACCGCAGAAAAAATACACTGTCCAGCAGCATGAGCGGCGGCCTCTCGTCAAAGACGCGGACCCGGTCGGCATGATAACGCTCAGACAGATGAATTTCCAGCACTGCCCGCTGGTAAATCAAATCGATTTTCTCTGTAGACTCGTTTGCGTATCGCTGCACCGCACTCTGCAGACGCTCGCGTTCTTCTTTCAGCGCTGGCGGAGCCAGTGGACACAGCGGCGGTGCAAATGTCGGCGCTGGAAACGGGCCAGCCTTGTCGGGGAACAGGTCGTATTCCACTTCGGCAAGCCGGCCCTCTAGCAGTTTCTCGCACACGTCAATCGCAAACCAGACGGCTCGCTGAATCCAGCAGTCCGGGTCGTACATGACTGCCTCACGTTCTTCTTTCATGCCCCGGAGCACAAACTCGGCAGCGCGCAAAAGTTCAGGCGACGCTTCCTCCGGTGGCACCTTGGTCTCCCACATGTTTTTGATCAGGATGTGGTAGAGCTCTTCGACAGTCTGTTCGCTGATTGTCCGGCCATAGGTCACTGGCGGCGGCACACGCTCGGGCGTGGCGCCGGCGGCACCTTGCATGTGATGACAGCAATTGGAATATGGTTGTGCTGCGCGTATGGTAGCGTCAGTATGCAGGCGGTCTGGCTGCTTCTGCTCGCTGCGGCGTCTGTCACGCGTGCCACGCTGTTATGCAGTGTGGCGTTTGACGTGACTCCCGAAGCCCGGCTCTCTGTCTCGCTAGAGGGCTGGCGGACGCACGCGTACAGGACCATACAGGCCGCGAACCGCGAGCTTCGCATGCATGACAGCAACTTGCTGCTGGCCATTCACAGCGTACAGCCAATAAGTCTGGGCGTGTACGCCACCCCATCCGCCACGCTGGCTGCGTACGCAGCGACCCGGCCGGCGCAGGCGTGCGTCCACCTGCTCATCTCGTCACGGCGGTTTGCGGATGACAGTCGCACAATTGGACTGGCGTATGTGGACAGCCGCTGCAGCGCCACGCGTTCTTACGCTGCAGTGTTTGACGCCTTTAGCAGTGGGGCGCGTCAGACGGCGTTTCACGAGATTCTGCACGTGCTTGGCGCCGAGCACACTGAAGACGACGCCACGTCGGTGCTTGCACCCATGCTGTCGTATAACTTTGCGCTGCCCGACCAGCCGGGCTGGCAACCAGCCCGCAACGCAACGGCGCAGGGCTGCGAAACGGACGAGCTGACTACAGGCCTGTTCGTCTGGGATGAAAACCGGGTAAAATACTTACAGAGTCTCATTTTTAGGGCTGACAAAACGATGATTTGGGTGTGGGGGCTTGCCGTGCTCATAACCGCCGCCCTCTGGCCGGCCGTTAGGCGCCATGCCGCTTATCAGGTACCCTGCAGCCCTCGTGTCTGAGGCGCTGGCTGCTCGCCGGCCGGTGGAGCTGCCAAGCTTTGCCGTGTTGCCGGACGTGGCAGCGTGGCTTGGCCGCGTGCCGGAGCGCGAGCAGGCACGCTTGCTCCCGTTTGTGCGGGTGGCCCACAGCATGTTTGAGGTTGTCAAGTACGCACCGGAAGATACGGTACTCGCCAAAGCACGGCATTTTGTGCTTTCTCTTACACATTGATTGCAGGTCACGCATTTGGTTGTTCGATTTATGCTGTCGACCGAGCCCAGTCGCCTGGATGCATTTCTGAGCCGGGTGATAGATAAGAAGGTACGGAGCCGACTGAAAATACCGCTGCTTACAGGCCGCGCAGGTTGTTGTTCTCTGCATGCCGTTTCCAGGTACAGCAGAAATCCTTCGCGCCCGGCTTTCCGATGTGACGTTTGTTGTGGAAAGCGCCGACATTGCCTGGCATCCGGCCACGCGCGCAGCGTGCCGTGACCTGCGGCTGCGACAGGCAGAGGATGGCGAGCCGGACCTGTGCATGCGAGAGCCGCCAGATCCAGAGGAGTTTGCACTGTTTACGTCACACGTCAACCGCGGAGCCTGTCTGACCTCTGGCTGCGACTGTGCACCAGAAAAGGACAATATTGTGTGTGGTGTGTGTGGCCACACCGTATCCAACGGAGAATCGCTGTGTCTGCAGTGCGGCTGCGGCAAATGTCACATGCACACTCGGTAAATAGTCTTTTTATAATGTAAATCTGTGTATTTATACGTTTATTTTATAGGTGCGGATGTCAGGCGCCGATTTTGCCGCCAGAGATTGCCACCGGGACAATGGTCCTACACCAATTTTTCCTTGGGCACCGGCTTTGGCAGACGGCGCGGACAGCGGCGTTTTCCGCACACCCGATGGACGGTGAGCCGTCAGCTGATGACCGGTGGGACAGAACTGGCACAAACACCTGTGTGACGCCGTGCACGTCGCGCATCGTCTTTCAGTTTGTCCCCGTTCGATGTCTGTCTGATGCCCGCGACCTGATGCACAAGCCGGGTATGCTACCGGTTTTTCGCACGGGCGTTGTGGCTGGAACTGCCTATCTTGCCTCGGTGGTCATTGGACACCGGGTCCAGCCTGCGGTGTCAAAGCGCTCGCTACTAAAGTTTTGCATTTATCTGCAGACGCTGCGGACCTTGTGTTTTGTATGCGCCGCGCAGCTCGAGACAAAGCTTGTTATCGGCGACATGACGCTGTCGGACTTTGTGGCGCAGCACTGGTCGAACGGCACAGTCAAGGTACGCATGCAGCTTGCCTGCACGGGGTTTCAGCCGCTGCGGTCGGTGCCGACGGCGCAGATGCGCGAAACGGTGAGCCGCACCATTCTGCAACTGGCCAACGCCACTGCGGCAGTTAGTCCGGCCTCGGCCAGCGACCTGCACGCGATTCTCGCCGCGTTTGTGGCGCGCGCATCGTACATCTCCGGCGAGCTTGGGCCCGATCTTGGAGGCACCGCATTTCAAGCGATTCCGACCAGCGAAGGCACTGCGAGTCTGTCATCCGCGCGCCGCGAGATTCGCACCCGTCTTTGCTGGACTATGCATACCGTTGCCGACTTGTTAAACGCGCCAGTCTATATTGACGGCGTGACACAGTCGGCTGGAGCGTGGGCAAGCACCTTTCGCTGCACGCCGCGCGAGTTCCGTGAGATATACATGTAATATATATATGAAAAATACATGCTCTTTTTTGACGGTACTGAAATGAGTGTCTCATTTGAGACGCTTGTTGACAACCTGAACCAGATCAGAGTCAAAGACGCCCCAAGTATCAGATTTGTGGTGGCATCTACTTTTCGAGATTGTCAAGCATTAACGCCTCATGTATTTAGACTTATACTCGATCCTTGGCAGACTCTGGCAACCCAAAAAAACATGCCTCAACCACATAATTATTGGGCAGATTATTCCGATCTAATTGACACGAAAACCTTTAATGAAATCATGGATGGAAATTATCTGGTGTGGGTCACAGAAGGATCCATGACACCCACGCAAGAGCTTGTTACAAGACAGGGCGTACCAAAACTGCAAAAAGCAGGGAAACACTGGATTGGCACAGACAATACAAAGGAGCTTCGCAAAATGATTTCAAAATACCTACAAGCCAAAACAGGCGCTGCGCAGACAAGCCAAATAGATGAAATCGAGAAGATTTTTTATACTCGTGCGATGCTGATGCGATTCGAGAAAGAACCCCATACTCAAACTATAGATCTACAAAATGTCGGAACTGATGCAACTTTTAGCGATTTTTTTAACAACAAGACAACACCCGAGTTAAAAATGCTTATGTACGTCAAAGACATTGGCCCGTGTGCTCTATCATATTGGTCTTTAACGCCTCCCGTTGCAATGGACACAGTAAGGCTGATGATTGGCCGCTATCTCTCAAAGATAGAGTCCACATATGCCCCAATTTCACACACAGACAGACCACCTCCACCCACTAGTGCACCTTCCGCATCCAAAGGCCAGAAGATGGCTGCGACTAGAACTGACTTTGATGTGGATGATACTATGACCGACGAAGTCATAACGCAGCGGCTGACTGACTTTGTAACCAGGGTCAAATCAAAGCAACCCTGTGATTTGAAAATTACGTCGAAAAAGCTTTACAAATATGACGAGGATACTGGAGCATACACTCGGTCCATCTCAGAGCTTTCGACAAACAATGCATTTTTTCCATTGAAAGCTCTACTTGCCTTCAAAAACGGAGCGCTAGAAAGAAGCGAAAATGGACTGGACATCTTTTCAGAAGAGGTGAAAAATGCCAAAATCACCATTCAAAATGGAGATAAAAAGTTTATGAAGCTTTTCAATACACAAGCCATGACCGAAGCACAAGGTGATACCCAGGATGATCAAGAGCAGCAAGAGGCCGAAGCAGCTGCAAAGAGGCAGCAAGAGCAGCAAGAGGCCGATAGGCAAAAGACCGAAGCAGCTGCGAAGCAGCTGCGAGAGCAGCAAGCGGCTGCAAAGAAGCTGCAAGAGCAGCAAGAGGCCGATAGGCAAAAGGCCGAAGCAGCTGCAAAGAAGCTGCGAGAGCAGCAAGAGGCTGCAAAGAAGCTGCGAGAGCAGCAAGAGGTCGACGCGGCGAAGACGCGAGATAAACAAGAAGTTGATGCGGATGCGCAACAAGAAGCCGATGCTGAAGAAGAAGAAGAGGAAGAAGATGAACAGCAAGAGGCCGATGAGGATGCGCAAGCGCAACAAGAAGCCGATTCTGAAGAAGAAGAAGAAGAAGAAGAGGAAGAAGATGAACAGGAAGAGGCCGATGCGGATGCGCAAGCGCAACAAGAAGCCGATTCTGAAGAAGAAGAAGAAGAGGAGGAGGAGGAAGATGAGCAGCAAGAGGCCGATGCGGCTGCGCAAGGGCAGCAAGAGGCCGATGCGGCTGCGCAAGGGCAGCAAGAGGCCGATGCGGCTGCGCAGAAAAAACGTGATGAAGAGGTCGAAGCGCAGAAGCTGCTAGAGAAGCAGAAAGCTGATGCACTACTGCAAGCACAAGAAGCCTTGGTGTCCCGGTTGGAACAGATTCATGGAGCTGCTCAAAAGACTCGTGACACTATTTTGACAACAAAAATCCTCCCTGCACGCCAAGCACTGCCAAAACTTCAAGGCGAAATCCAGACTGCAAAAACCAAAACACTTCCATCACTTGGGCAAGCCCATGATACGGCAAAAGCCCGTCTTGAACAAGCCAAAGGGCAAAAAAAGGCACAGGAATCTGTCAATCAACGTACAGAGCAAGAAGTTCAGGCGGATATAAAAAAAGTCACTGATCAGGGTGCTCAGCTTCGTACTGAGCTGAGGAATAAACAAGCCCAGCTTTCAGGAAAAAAAAGCAATCCGCCGCCAGCGTCGACTAAAGCCGTCAACACACGGATTGGTACCGACAAAATCATAAACCCTTTTGACAAATTCCTGGTGAGTGTACTTGCGGTAGACACTGCCATGCGATCTGACCCAACATGGCTGGCGTCGACAAGCCACATCAGAGGCGACCCTTGGTCACAACAAATTAGGACCAGGCTGGCAAAAATGTCATACGAAAAGCTTCAGACCTACATAGCAGATGGAGTTAACTTTGTTGTTCTATTTACTACACGAGCCACAGACCAGTTTGTGCTTGGTCACATCACGCTACTCGAATATGTGCAATTACTTTTGGCTAAACAGCCACCAAATATCCACATTCTGGCGAGTGTTGTAAACTCAGTGGATTATCTGATGTCAAAGACGACAACAGTGCCAACCATGTTGTCCGTCAAATGGGCCCTATCTGTTTACATGGGAAAGTCCATCCCTGCATGCTTACACGCTATTTTGTCACGAGCAAGTTCACCCTCGGATGTTAAGAAGGCCATGCAACAAACCAAAGTGATTGTTGCTGGACAGAAATACAAGGTTAAAGTCAAAGGCACAAACAACTCGGCTGCCAAGAAGGCATACGACGCAGAAGTTGCCACACTCGAAGCTGAAATACAATCGTTGGAAGCTCAAATTGCAAGGATTGACGCGAGCTTAAACTCGTTGAATGGCGAACTCGCCCATGTGCAAAATCCAGCTACACCACCGGTGACTCAGAAAGACATTGACGCACTGACACTCGATGTTGCCAATGCCGAGAAAGCCATTCAAGATCTGAACGCTGATTTGAACCGCAAAAGAACACGACTCAATAACCTTCAAGCAGTGCTTGGTGAGCTAGCACCGGCCGAAGCCGCAGTGGTCAGCGCGCTTGACCAATTGAATGCAGCTAAACAACGACTTGATCAGCTCAAATCAACATCGACTGCGAGCGACAAGAAAACCACGTCCCCCCAGACCAATATGAACCCAGGTAGTACAAATCTGACAGATCAATACAATGCGGATGCGCCCGATGACGGCCGGAGCTCACCAAGTGATGAGAAAAACACAGGCCCCAAAAAACCAGTGCCGAATTTCAACGATCAGGAAAAAATCGCATCATTTAGACTGAACATTGAAAAAAAAGGCATAACTCCCTCAAGAAAGGGGGGCTACACGTTTGAAGAGGCAGCCAATCTACTTGAAAAATATCTCAAAGAATTGCAGAAAAGACTTGACAAGTCTTTCGCCGATTTTAGCACCGAGAAAGATGCAGATTTTGAGACTGCTCTCAACAAGACATTCCCAGACAATGCCGAAGGGGAAGTTGAGCTTTTTTGGGAAGTCGACGATGCTCGGTATGAGCTTGACGATGAGATTGACGCACTCAAAGCAGTATGCGATTACAAGATGCAAGATACAAAGACAAAAAAGAAACTTGACATGGCCATAAACGCAACCAGGGGCAAATGCATAACCACACTTGACAAAGTCATTCAAAACATAGACAAGTTTGCAGGAAAAACCAGCAATATTGTATTTGTCATCCCATATGACTATAGGCTCCAGCCGTCAGACGATCAAACAACAGATGAGCTACTCCGAATTGTCATCACCAACCTTGATGCAATTAACAATGGTCTTGAGGAGAAATGGGGCAAACAAGCAGATTTCGACGATATAAAATTACCACCCCGACAAAAACACTACAGGCAAACTGTTGTGACCAACAACAAGTACCCTGTATATGAAACGAGTGTTATTCGCATACCGGCTACAGCGGCAAATACCAAGAAGCGTCTGGAAAATAATGAAGCAATTAAGGGCAAAACATTCGCCTTTCAAGAAGCAAAAGATCCCGTGTTATTTTTTTCGCATGCGATCCCGTATGTTCAGATGACGTGTGATGCAATCAAGACACTTCTAGCTTTACCCCCTTCAAAAAAGTATGCAAACACCGTACGAACACTATACATTTTGCTCAACACGTACGTGGTGAATATTCTGAAAGCGAGTTACAAAGACACGGGACCCACAATCGGCGACGAGGAAGTGCAAGATCTTAGAAGACGACTTTTCATTCTTGGAAATACTTTGACGGGCAACAACGGCGGAATTGAGCAGGAAGAGCCGGAAGAGAAAAATGTTCGGATTCCAATCGACATGAGAATCTGCATTTTATACATGATGACGTACAATTTAGTAAACACGTGTGTCAGCGTTGGACTTGACAACCGTCATAATTTTTGCACGGTGTTACACGACTCCGTGGAAGATGCCCAACCCGCACGCGCAAAAATAAGATATGCAATGTACCACGGCGACACAGGTCAAGCCTATTTATCAACAGAACCCGTTTCAGGAGTGAGTGTATTGAAAACTCCTGCTCCCAGTAAGCAATTCGACGGTACAACAACACCACGACGACGGTCCAGAAGACTTAACCCTCCAAACACTGTATCATGAAATGAAAGGTAGAGATAAAAATTAAATATCAAAACAGAAACACGTATTATATTTAGCATGTATCGGGGTGTTCTATGTTTTATGTATTACACAAAAGAAGAAATTCGAGATAGTAATGAAAAAATAGAAAAAATAGCAGCCGTCCACAGCAGTGCGAGTCCCGGGCGAACCGATGTGAGGATAGAGCCAACAATGCTTGTTGAAACACCTAAAGAGAAAAGTAAGGTGAATTGGTAAAAATAAAGAGGAAAATAGAGGATCACATACCTGCTATGGCAATCAGAAAGCAGATGGTTACGATGTGGAGGACAAGATGTGGTCTGGACGTTCCAAATTGCGCTGCACCAACGGCTAGCGCCGCGCTCGGCGCTAGCCAGTTAAAGTCCGGCAACAGCGCAGGCTTATGGGGACGGATGGGATAGCCGCGAGGCAGTTGGAATCCGGCCTGAACCCTAAGAATGTCACGGGTCTACGTAAAATTAGCAGCGCATAAAACCATATTGCCGGGCAATACCTGGGCGCAGACAAACGGCTCACCGCCGCAGGTTTGGTTAGCTGCCGCGTCGAGTAGCGCGTCCAGACAAAGCTGCAGGGCGGGCAGATGCTCCCAGTCCAGCTCTTTGCAGACGGAAGTGTGTGACAGGCACGCGCGTATGCCTGGCACCCCAAATGTGACTGCGAGCATGCCAACGCGCGACTCGGCCCAAGGCACGGCCAGACTTGTGAGGAGCAGCACGATGGCAATGCCTGCGCAGATGCGGCCAATCCAAACCGCTGCGATTGCAGTACGAGCGGCCATCTCAAAGTCGAGTACAACCGAGTGTGTATCACGCGCATATGCACTGGCCTGGCGTGGACGGAAACGCTCGGATGCATCCGATCACAGGCACCGTGTTGGCCGTATTGCTCCTGCTGCCGTCTTTGTGGATCCTGCAAGTGGAAGAACACGGCTGTGAATGTCCAATAACGGCAGCGTCTACAGCAACGGAGCCGCGCGTCGTTACCGCTACCACTGGGCCGGTGGCTGATCCCGGCATCTTTGGAGCGCAGCCAGGGTCGTTTGCTATCCAGACTGCCGGGTCGGTTCTTGTGTCAAACGGCGATCTGCAAGTAGTCAACGGCGACATTTTGCTTCGTGGCCGCAGCCTGCTGGGCGTGCTCAATGCCATGATTGAACAGGGCCGGGCAGCCTGTGCCGGGATTCCATGCGTTCACGGCGTTCACGACTTTCTCCTCACATGCCATTGCATCTGCGAGGATGGATGGGTCGGACAGGCCTGTGACACGTACACGTGCAACGGCAACGGCGCCTGGAACACGGCGCTGCAGCGGTGCGATTGCGCCGCTCCATATGAGGCAAGCACGCAGTGTCGTTATCAGATGTGCCGCGGAGTGATGGCGCTGACCTGCCCGCCGCTCCTGTCGTCCGGCTGTGACGTGGCAGGCCAGCTGCCGGCGGACGGGTGCAGCCAAACGTGCGCGGCTCCGCAAAGCTGCGCCCGGCGTGCCAACTGGGGCCGAGCGTATCGTCCAACAGCTGGATTCAGGGCCGGCATCTGCGGCGGCGGGTTTCTCATGGACACTGTGCAGATTGCCGCCATGCAGTGCGAAGACGGCGTGACGGCGAGCGAGTGTGCGGACATCTTTGACGAGCAAGCGCCATACTGCTGCTCGCCGGGTGCACGCTGTGGCGCAGTGGTGTGCCGTGATATTGCCTGCTGCGCGCAGCGGACAGACCGTGAAGCGTGTTTGTCAGCGGGCTGCGCGTGGGCGAGCGGGCGTGTCTGCATGGATCCGTCCGTGGCAAATGTAACGGTGGACTGCGAGGTGGCGCCTACTTTTGGAGATCACTGGACCGTGTTTTCGTACGCCTGCACCGACGCTACGTGTCCCGTGTCAGCGCAAAGCCGCTACCAGCAAATCTATTTGGACGCATGTAATGCCACCGCGCTGTTTGAGCCAGGCAATCCATGCCTAGATGTTGCATACGCTGCTGTCAATCTTGATGCCTGGCCGGAACTGCTGCCGAGCCCTGTGCCACTATTTTCATCTTTTCGGCTCGATCTTACCGGGGATGCGGCCATTGGGCTCTGTAGCACGGCCAATACACTCTGCCGGGTTTCGCGCGCCCACGCTGCACAGTTTTCGTTTGTGCCGGCGGCTGCGTCCGAGCCCACCGAGTGGCAAGAGGCTGGCGCGAGCGGCTACCTGTTGCTGCGCGACGGCCACCGGCTGGTTTGCATCGTGTCGTCAACGCTGCCGTCCTTTGTGACGCTCCAGGTGTTTACGGGCCGTGGCATTCCAGTATCGCCTATTGACGACAACATGTGCGGTATCTTTGTTTTGCCGGCCAATCGCAGCGGACTTTTTAAGGACGAAGAAGGAGAACGGGATCTGTCCATCGAGGCCGATTCCGTAGCTGTCTGGGGTACAAATGGAAGTATAATTACACTATCAATTGTGTGAGAATAAAAAAAACATTTACATCTTCTGGGTAAGTTCTGCAACATCGGCCAGGATAGACGGCAAAATCCGCAGTGGATTTGGGTACGACGCCACGGCTCGCACCAGGCGCTGCTTGGCACGAGCGCAGGACATAAACTCGCGCAGGTCAAGCCGCTGCGTCTTTTCGGTCCAGAGGAGGTCGGCGGCCGCCAGTGCCGGGAACAGATGATCAATCACAAATGTCCGCACGTATACTGCCGAGCTCTGCATGAGCTTTTCAATGGCCAGCTGTGTGTCGTCGACACTAGACTGTGTCTGCATGATGGTCACAATCGCAGCAGCAAGCTGCGGGCCGCCATTTTTGCTGATTGTTCGCCTATCAAGCACGCATGACATGAAGTTCCAGGCGTCGGCGCCCGGCACATTAGCCTTTAGCGTACCGATGATTTGGCGGACAAACGGTGGAATCACAATGAGTGATTTGGACGCATTGGCCAGCGCGCACAAAAATAGCTCTCTGATCACTTCGACCGTTGGTCTGGGTTCGTCAAAGGGCGTTCGCTCGGCGACACATCGCAGATACAGCGGGACAATGCCGTGCTCAATCGCGATGGAGTACCAAGTCTCGCGCGGCGGCGGGTCAATCTGGTCAAACAGCATTCTCCACGGACACGTGGCGCGTGCGGTTGCGTCATCGCGGGTCGGATCAAAAGCAACAACACATGCCTCCTCGCGGGTCGAGTCCATCGAAATTCGGGCTGCCGTGTTCTTTGCAAGATGCTTCAGGTGATCGCAGCAGCTCGTGCACAAGATGTTGTCGTAGCAAAATCCATTTATGAGTAGTAGGCTGTTCAAAGAGCAGGCTGGGCGGCACGTGTCGTAAAGCAACGTCAATATAACGGGACACACGACAGCAGACTTGAGCATCCTCTCGCGCACAGCGTCCGCGCCAACGTAGAAGAGAAGCAATAGCCGTATGATCGGACAGCACGGGATGGCGGTCACGGCACGCTCAGACAGCATGTACGACAGGTTATACATGATGCAAATTGGAGTTCGGCGGGCCAGCTGCACAAAAATGGTAGTTGGGCCGTTCTTCCACGCGTTCACAACAGTCGTGTTGTTTACCTGCGACCGATGCGGCCCTTCAAACAGCGGGCCGCGTCGAATCGCAACTGTCGTAAAAAGAGCCGCAAACCCGGCAAGATCGTCTCGGTACTTTTGCACCAACGTCCAGAGCATAGCCTCAACATCGCTGATGCTGTTTGGCACTGGCAACTGTAGCCGACCAGCAACAGCTTCAAGTCCTGGCAGCGGGTGAATATCCTCCATGCCAAAGCGATAATGAGAATCGTCTTGCTCTGCTTCCATTTTAAGAGTGACCGGGTAAAAAAAAGGGCGGTCACTTTCAGCTTGCATGTGTATGCGAGACACGTTGTTTACACTTGTACAGTTCTTACCATGGACGCAGCCCTCATCTCGTTCAACTCGGCGAGCCTTGCGCCGCTGACCCAGTGCGGCACGCTTGTTGTCTCCATCAAATCACGAGACAAAACTCCAGTCAGCCGTCGCAAACCGCCAGTCTACATGTCCACGGACGATTTGATGGACGATCTGAATTTGGGGCCAAATGCCACACTGACAGCAGGGTGGGTGTCCTACAAGCAAATTGACCCAGCAACCGATATTACACCGTTCTTTCGGTTCAAACTGCAGGAGATTTTACTGCAAAAGCTCAGCACAATTACAACGTTTGCATTTGGCCAAACAGACACTTCAATTGAGGAGACAACTGCCAGGCTGCAAATTGGCACAAACGATGTAGCAGGCATGGAATCATTGTTTCGCACGATTGCCATGGTAACGATCAGTCGAGCTCTTTGTAACGCTACCTTTGACAACTTGCTGAAAACTGTCGTTGGGTGTTTCTACAACAACAAACTGTTTGAAAGCAGCTCTGCTGTGGCGCAGATGATTGCATCTGACATGTGCGACGACATTAACGTCTACGGCACCCTGCGGGCCACGTACAACCACGGATCTCAGACGAGTCATCCGTACGAAAAGTCAACGCTACTGGCTGGCGGTACAACCGAGCCAACTCATATTGGACAGTTCTCGGCCTCCTTCTACGTGGGAAGCAGTGCGATGCCAGTTCACCTATACCTTTCTGGTGTTCCGATGCACGAACACGACATCGATGTGGCATGTGGACAGATTTTGATCAACATTTTTGGGAATATTGAAAAACATCTACTTGGATACAACAACACTGCTGTTTCTGAGCCCTATGATCCTGCCCAATTCAACACAGAAAACTTCAAAAATACTATATTTTTCCAGGACGCCAGCGAAAAGGCAATCATCACAGAAAGTGCACTTCAGTTTCGTGCTCTTGCAGAAGCACTGCTGCTGCGTCCCTGTGTTTCAGTGGCACCGAGCTACACGCACAACCCCGCGCGCGGCCTTCACAGCGACACCGTCGTCTTTGCCTCCAAGCTTGTTGGCATGACAACCATGGCATCCCTGCTGCAAAGCCGCGACGATCTTCTGCACGCGGCTGACGGTGCGGCTCAGCGCGCCAGCCGTGACCAGCTGCGGCCGTTTGTAATGCTGAATGCCTAAAATGCGGGTGTTATTGGGAGTGTTTTTAACAAAGAATAAATATAATATCTACACGCAACTTTCAACCAAGGTAACCGCCTGTCCTGCGGTGCATCGGACGGTCGGATCGGCTTGCCAGGCGTGCATAACCATCAAAAAAACACCATAGTCCTTCCAGACGTGGCTGGTCTGTACGCGTGGCAGTGTGGGACACACGCAGAGTTTCCCATCGGCACAGGTAGGCCGAAATGTGTCCGCCAGGACAAGCTTGTGAGAAAGGGGGCCTGAAATGTTGGTGTGAAACATAAAAGGCACAAGACCAGTCATCTCGGCAACCACACATGCAAGTGACCACACATCACTTTTTGGATTGGCCGGGTTGTCCATGTGGCACTCTGGCGCGCGGCAAGCCAAATTAGTCAGAGTGTTTGCGGCACATAAAAACCCGCGCGCGCGACACACGCCAAAGTCAACAAGAACGTGAACGTTGTGCGCGTCCATCATAATATTCATGGTAGTAACATCGAGGTGGACAAGGTCGCGCGAGTGAATAAACTCTAGTGCGCGGCCAATCTGGATGGCGCACGCGCGCGGGTCAAGCCGGTCCACAGCGCGCGCATCCAGCAGGCTTTGAATGCTGCACTGAGCGCGGGGCATCACAAGAATGCTGGATGCCATTGTGCGTGTTGTTGTTGTCTGGCTATCAAGAAGCGCAATGATGTTTGGATGGCGCAAGTTCGATAGGATCTGGATTTCGTGGGCAAGGCACTGTGCCAAGTTGCGTGCGCACGTTACAAACTTGACTGCCACATGCTGCACTGTGCCGTCATGTGTGGTCAATGTGCCTGGGTACACGGTTCCAAATGTACCGCGGCCAATGGATGTCGATTCAAAATTTAATTGACCCGAGGTCAGACTCAATTCGAGCATTCCACACGGTAAATGAGCTAGTCCGTCTGTCACACAAGCGATATGTTCCTATGGCACAGACTCTTCCGACGATTGCGCATAGCACACTGCTGGATGGACGACAGGTCTGCAGGCACGGCGAGCGCCCGCGGACGCTCGCGCGAGTATCGAATACACAGATCATAGAGATCGCGATACGGCACACGCGGCGCCGCAGGCGTGATAAACTGCGCCATGTCAACCAAGAGTGGCCGCAGGGCAGTTCGCGAGATGCAGACACCGCGTGCGCGGTGACGCGAGACAACGTTGTCAATGGCAGTGACGACATAGGCGTCCCAATCAGCGCGTTCTTCCGTGCTGCCCATCAAAAGAGTGCGATGAAATGTTTCGTGGGCGGCCACGACAGCCTAAAAGTACAACGAGTATGAGAACGCAGAAATCTCTGCACCCAACAACAGCCTACCTGCCAGCGCTTTGGATTGTATCCAATGGGCACCAGCTGTGAGATGTGCGGCACGCGGCAGTTGGCAATGGCATCCGGCAGGGTGCCGCAAGCAGGATGTATCACTCGAATTTGGCAGAAAGCAACCGTATCGCCCCGACGCCCGCCTGGGAACCGCAGATGCGGAATAGCCGTGTCGGTAGGGTCTGGTTCAAGCAATGACTACAAATGAATTAAAAGAAAAAAGAGTGCCGTGTGTACACATACCTCACAGACCGGCACCTCGACCATGGCAACCTGGTTTTCAGACGGGTTCTCGTCAAATCGGGTTACGCAGCCGCTGTGGTACATCGAGTAGGAGCTGACTTCGTCAAGAGCTTGGCCAATGGCAATGGCCAGGTTCAGGTGCGAGTTGGACTGGTGGCCCATGCCCGTGGCCATTTTCGGCATTTTGCGCACTGAGCAAAACGGGGTGTTGCGCCGCGGGGTGCTAATGTCGCCGTTTACAACTGCATGCGGCGCCTTGTTGGTGACCTGGTGTAGACGAATTAGTAAGTGTAGCGTGGTATAAAATAGCATCTGTACCATAGTAGACATGTAGGCAACCAGCGCAGGCGAATTGGCAAAAAGATCCGGGTTCCGGACCGCATCAACGTCCCACTCCTCACGGTGTACGGCGCGGGCGCATCCGCATGCAAGTGCCTCTCGGATGGTCATGTGCGGCTCACCGCACGGCTCGGCAAGAGTCTGCATTTTGACGTGGGCGCTGGCGCAGCGTGACGGTGACACGGCGTGTGACAGAACATATGCATATGCACAAAGATCTCGGCAGTGTGACATGGAGTTTTCTGCCCGGATCACGGATCTAGGAGTGGCCAACTCGTTGGTTTTTGGTGTTTCGGGATCGGCACAGGCTGTACCGTCTCGCGACTGGCTGCGCCAGTCTCACCACGGATGGCGCAGCTGCATGTCAGCCGACGCACTGCCGGGCTTTCACGCGCTGCACTACTTTGTGGTTAGCGAGACACGGGTTCGCGAGAACAGCGCTGTTGGCGTCGTGGCTATTCTTGCATACGAAAATCTCACCGTGCTGGCCAAGAAGTGCACGATTCGCGCCGGTGACTTGCTGCAGATGCCCGAAGAGCACAAGATTGTCCTGAACGAACATGCAGTCGTCTTTGTGCGAATGCGCATGTCGGACAGCTGGCGCGACTGGCTGCTGAAGAATCCCCCGAATCCCGCGCAGCTAGAAAACAAGCCAATTGACGCCGACCCGCTCCAGCTTCCATATCAAATTGGGCTGAACAAAAACCAGCCGTACGCGCGCTGGGCGGCACTGGCGTACGAGCCGCAGCTCGACACCACGGGCTGGGCTGGCACACTGGCCCGATTTGTGCGGCAGGCTCGACTTGCAGCTCTTATCACCGGCATACCGCTAAGCACAGTGCCGGACGGGCCGTCGGCCGCACTCTCGGAACTTGCGTGTGCTATGCTGATCATGCCGCTGCGCGCACACGGAAAATACTACAATGACGAGCCAGGGAAGCAGACTGTCGGCCGGCCTGTATCACACAACGGCGAAAAGACTCCGTTTGACTTTCCGTCGATTCCATTCTTCGAGTCAAACACCGATCGGAAAGGCAAAAGTTTCCTGGCTGCGTATGACTGCGAGGATGCCACTGGATTTGCGGTGCGTGAATGCGAGACGGTTGCAGGGCTCATGCGGGTGGTTGATACGCAGCTTGAGTTTACCGGAAAGAACTTCCACGAGCTGCTGATGGACCTACGATGCGCAACCGCGGCCGAGGCAGCGGCCGCAGCGACTATTGGCCAGATCATTCGGATGGCCGCCGAGTATGCGCCGCTGCACCTGGTGATTGCGTTCAAGCGAGATGACTCCAGCAAGATGTCTGACCAACTACACGTTGTGCCCATCCTGGTTTCGGCCGCTTCCCTGCGCGCACTCTTTGGCGAAGATGGCTGGCAGCTTGCCCTGAGCTCTGCCCGAGTGCGACTGGCCGAAGACACGCATTCGCACCGGCCGCCGACGCTGACGGCGACAGCGCGTATTGACTCTGGGCTGAAAATCGAGAACGAGGCCAACATTGCGGCCGTGATCACAGAGAACGCACCGCCATGCTTTGTCGATGCGTGTGTTTTTATGGATGCCTGCGTGCAGAGTGGCCATGCGTGGAAGCACGGCGCTTGGGACAGGGCTACGCATAGATGGGGCGACAACTCGAAGCGGTGGCGCTACACGCTGTCGCCGGACGACAGTGTTTTTGGCAATGCCTATGTGTCGGCCATCTACGGTGCGGCGGCCGGGCTAAACTTTGAGGTGAATCCGCTCAGTCTGTCGAATCTTTTTTCGCTGTATCTGCATCCGGATGTGACGGTAAAAAAGCCGCTGCGTGGCGCGCTCTTTACGTACGATCGGGTGGGTGCGCTCTCGTTGTTACCGGGCCCAAACTTTCCAGCAGTGCTTGCGCAGACGCCGGTGCCGGACCCGCCGGCGGGGGTAGCAGTGCTGGGGGAGATGGACGATGTTGGGATTGAGTTGGCCCTGTTTGACAAGATGCCGTATCGGAAGCTGGTTGTTCTTTGAGTATGGTGGAAATATGCATTTATTTAATACAGACCGTGTAGAGGCACTCATGGCGGGCATTGCCACTTTGACGTTTGCGGCCGATGCCATCTTTCGCGACAAACAGCATTTTGAATTGCGGATGGTTGCTGCTGTTGGCGCCCTGCTGGGCGCAATCAGTCTGTTGACACGCCCAATTGCACTTTGGGACGACGTGGTTGTTGGCGGGTACCTGCTGGCTAGGCTACAGCCGTACAACCGACTTGAAGAGTCTCGTGTGATCCAGATTTTGCTGCTGCTGATTAGCGCAATTGTGGCCGTCAGCAGCCACAATCTGATTTTTATTGAAATGCTGCTTTTGCTGGCGCACACTGGACTGACGTCTGTGGAGCTGATTATCCGGCTTGGACACGAGAAGGAAGACTAATGTAATTTGCAATATGTTAAATACACTTGTACACTCTATATCAACTATTTGCCCGATTCCCACAGCCAGATCGAAAGCGCAGAGCAAATTGCGGTGAACCACACGTGTGGGCCGGCAATAAAGTAGCTTTCAATCACCAGCGCCAGAATGGCGGGCGCAAGAATATATGGCCTGCAGTAGTGGGCCGATACAGTCAGGATCAGCAGCGGAAAGGAGATGCGCCCGGCCACCATCTGCGCAATCATCGCCGTTAGCATAATAGCGACGCGCGCCACCGCGCCCGTTGTTATCATTGATGACGAGAACGACGTGCACTATGCTAACCCTGTAATGGTGGCGCCGCATACGACAGCGTACCTCAAGGTAATCTTCACTGGGCTTTCTGGCGGCTGTGAAATCGGATACGGCTGCTACTGCTACATGTGGCAGTCGCCGCTGAAGCTGGTCCGGTTCCCGGGTATAGCTGCTGGCACAACCGCCTGCTACAACGTGTCGGTCGGGCTCGAGCGCCACACGAATTTGGTCTCTGCGGCAGCTCTCTTGCCAAAAAGCGAGGCACCGGTTCAGTGGTTTATTCTTAAAAAGCACGTTTGCACACGGTTCCACGCCAATCCGAGTGTCGATGACGCCATCATTGAAAGCGTGGCGGCTGCAGCAACTATAAAATCTGCCGTCTGTGTGCGGGCTGGCGTCGATGATGTATCTGTGGCATCGGTTCGACGTCGCAGCTCGCCAGTAAGCACCGAGATGATGTTTGGCATAATGGTTGTGTTTGTTGCGGTGATTTCATTTGGGGTTGTTATGGTTATGTTTATTGAATAAAGATTTTCCGGGAAATTACCCGTTGCTTTTTCCGGGTAATTTCCCGGCTAGATATAAAATTGGCGCAATAGAAACCACGCATTTTCCCGCGTTCAATGGCTGCTGGCGAGGCTATTGGCATCATGTTTGCTGTGCTTTTGACGTGGGTTGCCGTGTCTTGCTGCGCAGTGCAGTACTGCTGTCGCGAGACAAAGCAAGTAAAGCTTGCTGAAATTGTCGAAATTGTCGTACAATAGGAATGTATTTATGAAAAAAATAAATCATTTTACTTTTCTTCCACCGAGTTTAACATTAACTCGCCCGTGACAATGCGAGTTTTTACAATCACCCGCTCCTTTTCGCCATTTTTTGCTGGGATCGTTTTGATGGTGGTCTGCGTGAACGAGCCGTTTGGATGAAAAACGCACGTGATTGACTCGGCGTCAGAGTGCTGCTTCTGCTCCATTTTTGGGCGGAAATGAATCTAGGTATTTGATTTCCCTTTTTCACACACGGAAATTAACCGGTGAAAATGTTTATTGATATGAACATGTGCCAGTATACAAATCCGACACCCACGCCGTCCCCATCTTGTAGATGGCGTCGGAAACACACGCAAAAACAGTCGCACCGTCACACGTGTCCATTGTGGCGACCTTTCCGGGAAAATGAGACGTTTTACTTTATGAATAAATAAATCAGAAAAATTTAAATGATAACTTCACAATGGTATCCACCACAAAGAGAGACGGCTTTCGGGCCCCGCTGCGTGCCAGATGTGTAAGCACCCGCACCAGGTAGCATGGCAGGTCAGGGATGGAGGCAACTGTCAACCGGCCTGGAAAGCCAGCACAGACCAGCGCCAGACGGCCTTTGACATTGGAGAAGAAAGTGGACGGCATGTGTAGCATGTTGTCCACCTCGTGCACGCGCATCGAGATGGTGAACAGAGCAGTGTAGCCGTGCGTGTTGTACACAGTCACGTTATCCTGCATGGTCACTGCAAAAAGCTGGCCGCCAGGCGAAAAGGATGCGTCCCTAAAATTACCCTCGCGGGAAAAGCTCCTTGGATGTGATTTTGAAAAATCAAAAAACCCCCAGCAGTAACTGTCACCGTACACGACGTGCGGACCGACCGCGCTTGCGCGTCGGTTCATGTCACGCGTCAAGTACCAAGTAGTGTGTCGGTGAAACACGTGCACAACAATGCCGCTTGGCCCAAACTCGAGGCGAAAGACAACAAAGTGTATCTTGTCAAAGTCCGACAGCGGGTGTCGGTCAACCGGGCGTGCCGACCGATAGTCTGGTCTGCGATAGGATATTACGACAAGCGTGTTGCTGGCATCCGCCGGTTGGAGAAACACGTCCCTCACCTCGACCAGCTCTGGAGCCTCCGTATCAATCAGATCGGACGTGATCAATGTGTGCTGGCCGCTTGGTACATGCATGACAGGCACGCCTGCTGGCTTGTACCGATCGTTGTCGGCCAAGATGCGCTGTGTGCATGCCACCCACACACCGTCCATCGAGAATTTCGGCGTGCACATCTCAACTTTTATGGTCCACTTGCGCTTGGAGATGACATGCAGCTCATACCCGCCTCGCTGCGCCACCGTCACAAGGTAGTTGTCGTTGTTGGTCTCGGTTGGAATAAGCGCAGCGACGGCATAGATTCCTTCAAATTCTGCAATGTCGTGCACCTCAACAATCTGGCCGGCGCGAAGCATGTTACGAACAGCAAGAACCGCATACGACAACGGCTCTGCACTGTACATCTCCAAGCGGCGACCACTCACGACCATCACATCGTTGCGCTCAAAATACAAAATTGTTGGGCGTGCACCTGGCATTGTCGCCCGGTCTATCGAGATGGGCTTGTCGTATTCCGCCACGTGCTTCTCGCCGTCAAACACAATATTGATCGGCGTGATTTCGCCTAGGCCCTTGGCTCCCATAAAGCGCACCGCACCAACTTGAACATGTTCAAGAATGAAGTAGCCGCTTCTGTATCGGGTGGCAGTAAGCTCGGTGCCCATGGTGGATTATGAGAGGTTTCAAGAAACACGTGCAAATAAATAAAAGCTTTTATTACCCGGTTCAAATTTATGTTTAATTACACCATCTCCTCTCCTGACTTTAATCGGTCTCGACGGCCAACCAGCCAGGGACAAAAACACACAAGCGCGCACTGCGAGAAATCGCATCCCCACAACAGCGTCGCTGGCACAATTGCACACGGGTTGCACGGCCAGCACGAGAACAGCATAAACATGCAGTACCCGCAATGGTGCGGTATGCCGTACTGCTCGTCAAGCTGCTCGGCATACACATCAGCCGATTCGCCCCACGCATGCAGACACTCTTCCGGATTTTCAGCGAGAACATCGACACAGGTTTCCATTCAAGTCACTGTAATATTTATAAATAAACACATATCATATTTCCTTACTTCGTTTTTGTTTTTGTTTTTGTGAGCGTTTGTTTATCCGTCGTTTTTGGGTGCACTTCGTTCTTTTCTTTCTGCGTATCAGCCGACGCCTTCGGCGTATCAGCCTTCGGTGTCAGTGAAAAAGCCCTTCGTAACATGTTTAGTGCAGGGTTACCCTTTGGTGCAGATTTACCCTTTGGTGGATTGATAGCATTATGTGCAGAAGGCAGAAGTGACGTCTGTTCTTCGCCTTCGCCTCCATCGCTCTCCTCTTCGTTGTCATTGTCTCCTCCACCAGGGCTGTTGAACTGCGGCGGCGGCGGCGGCGTAGCCTGCTTCGACGTGCTGGACGTCATCGGTTTGGGTTTTGGTGCGGGCGTCTCGTTTTGGATGATAGAGGGCGGGGCCTCAAAAGAGTAGAGTGTTTTTGCAAAAAAGTAAAAAGAAATACTGTTCGTTTCTTCCGGGGTGGACTCAATGCCTGCGTTGGCGTTGCCGCGGCTAACCTTTTCCATAAAGACACACATTAATCTCCAACTTTGGCAACCTTTCATCTGCTCGGGTCCAATCAGAGAATTTGTCCACAAGTATTGTTGTGATATTGCGTCGTGAAACGACTTTATACATGTGTCGGTCATAGATTGGCCGTAATAAAGCGTTGTGTTGGTTGTCATGTTTGTTGCCAAGAATGTGGGGGGATCCACTGACTTGTCAATCAGTACACACAAAGCTGTGTACTCCAATGCAACAGAGGTGGCGATAGAAAATTCGCTCGTGTTTTCTGCGCGAAATAGAATTGTGACACCTGGCAACGCCGGAATTTGGCGTGCGCGCCGTAGAATATTGAATGCATATGTAACTGCCAAATCAATAGATGACCTTTCATTCTCAGAGGGAGTGGCATGCATTCTGGTTAACGTTGAGATGGTATGCTTGACGTACTTTGCGTCTGAGATAACCTTGGCGGATGGTTTGCCATCCAAAGTTACTTGACTGGAAAGCAAGAGCGAAGGCCCAACAGGCCAAATAAAAATGTCGCCGGGGACACTCATCACGGGCAGCGCGGGAACAGGCATAATCGAGATGCCGCGTTTTAGGGAGCGACACAGGGCACACATAAATCTGCAGCTAAAAAATGTAGCAACTGGATGCGGGTGTGGACGATCGCTGTCTTTGAGCTGAGTGTCAAGCGGAACGCCTTGTTTACACGCAGGAGATGCAGAGTCATCGGGTATACAGTCTGCCTCATGTGTAGAGGCAGCGTGCTTCATGCGCTCAATCTCTGCAGAAACTGCACTTATGTACCACGAGTGTCGCTCAAAACTGTTGTCTCCTGCACTTCCCCGTAACAGGTTTGCCAGAAATTGATCATTGTCTGTTGCTGTTACAAGTTCGGCTGCTATGGATTGTAGGGTTTTGTGTGTGTCCGAGTGCTTGAGCTCAGCGATAGGGACTCGGACATTCATGAGATCCACTGCTGCCGCAATGTATTTGTTGCTTTCTGTGTTGTACATCCGCGGGTCGCTCCAAAATTTTAACTGCGCTGTAATGTCGACTATCACACGAGAAGGCAAAAATGTTGTAGACAGACTGTTTGATTTTAACAGTTCTGTCACAACTGGGTTTGTCAGCATCAATTCTGTCATTTTCATGCGGTTTTTGTTCAGACTGTATGTGTCAGTGTCAAGTGTTTCAAGGAATCTCATCAATGCACGTGCAAGCACAAAACACACGACTGCAAGAACACGCAATCGGTATTGGTTTGGATCTTTGGTTGTTATAAATGTATTTGCGTATGCTAAATACGCGTTGCTCGTGGTCATGTCATTGCACAATAATTGAAGTGTACCACCATCGTTAGCTTGCCTGCGGATGTTTTCGCCGCAGAGTTTGTCCATTTGAAACAAACTGGATACACGAACGGATTTTTCAATGTCGACAATCGATGTACTGGTCAAATCGATAAGGTTTCCATCGAGTGATCTGAAAACATTGTCGGCACTTGAAGGGTTGAAATGCACCAAAAGATTGATTTGAGCATCGGGTGATCCATCGACTGGTACTTGTATAGTAACATAGCTGTTATTTACCGCGATCAAGGTAGCTGCTAATTTGATCGGTTTGGGATCACCTCCTGTCTGTTTCGCAGATGCTTGCTCAAACTTCCTATTGGCAAGTGCATTTTTGAGCGATGCGTTACTGTCCATGTCAAGAATATTGCTGTAGCGAGCAGACTTTTCGGCGATTTGATCAGCATCAAGTGTTCGTATGATAAAATAGTCACCATTCACTGCTTGAAACTTTGCAATTGTCCCAGTACTGCTCAGCATGCATGCTTGTACGTTGCGCACTGCAAATCGTGGTACAACTGCAACGTTATCTGTGATTTTATCATCAAGTGAAAATTTGTATTCAAAGAGAAGATTTGTGGTTTCACCAGCAGCCAGTTTTACAACAGCACTAAACTCTTGCCCTTCATTTGCCCTGACAACAGCAGAGTATAAAGTAAATCTTTCCGGTGGTTTGACAAAAATGTTTTGGGTTGACACGTAGTTTTGGGCTGGGTCGTATGCCTGAATCCTCACCAGTGGTTTTAGGTTTCGATTTATGTAAATCAGATTGCCTGTGGCTGGATTGGTCATTGCGTTCTCTATGACCTCCTCATAGCTGAGCTGCGCCATGGTAGCTTGTGTACCAGTGTAAATAAGCCACCCAGTACTACATATACAAGCCAGATGGATGTAAAAAAAGCTGGATGTAATTCAAAAGATCATGTCTACTCCATATCTGCCTCGTCCTCCTCTTCCTCCTCTTCCTCCTCTTCCTCGTCCTCGTCCTCCGACGAAATCCACATCTCGTCGGCACGCGACGCAATGTCGACCAAAAAGGCATAGCCGTCCGACACGGGGGTCCAGACCGACTTGAGCGTGCCGCGCAGCACGCTGCCGTCCGGCAGCATGTGTGTCATCGGATGCGCCGAGTCATCCGGGTCAATGCACACGCCGCTCTGGCACTCGGGCACGCCCGTAATGCAGCGAGTCAGCTCCTGGGCCTTGGACGACAGCAGCTGCTCCTCAAGCTTGGCCTTCACATGCGATGGCACCGGACCGTTCTCGTAGATGCGCAGGATGCGCGTGTCCGTTGTGTCACCAAAGCGCAAATCACCAAGCTCCCTCAGTGACGGCGCGTACTTCAACAGCTTGCGCGGAATCACGACGGCGTCGGAAAGCACCTTGGGAATCTGCACCACCACCGCGGTAGAGTCAGGCGGCGCTGCGCGCGTCTCTGCACTCTTCTTGCGCTCATCGTCGCGAGGTGGCACGCTCTTCTCGCGTGCCGGCGCTGCGCGTGCCTCTGCACTCTTCTTGCGCTCATCGTCGCGAGGCGCCACGCTCTTCTCGCGCGGCGGTGCTGCGCGTGTCTCTGTATTCTTCTTGCGCTCATCGTCGCGGGGCGCCACGCTCTTCTCGCGCACCACAGAGCCGTCTGCGCGCCGCGATGTTTCGGGTGCCACACTCTTCTCGCGCGCGCGCTCCACCGGCTTTGTCGGTGTGACTTCCATGGGCTCGTCCATCTCGTGGTCGCTGTCGGCCGGCTTTGGCGGCTTGGGGGTGCGCGCGCGTGCCTTGGTCGCAGTCGCCTTGGTCAGATGCGAAAAGACATTCTCGACCAGACTGATCAGCGGCTTGGTTTCAATAGCGTGATCAATGGTCGGATAGCCCCACGGCGACTCGGCCGAGGCAATCGGTGCCAGCAGCACTGCCAGGTTGTTCACCGAGATGGAATCGTCGCTCGAGTCGTCGTCGTCCAGCGAGCGCTTCATCAGCAGATCATAGATGGATTCACCCACCGGAAACAACGCCGGGTCAAGCATGTCGGGCACCTCATCGCCTCGGATGAGGCCGAGCACGCTCAGCAGGTAGTCGGTCATGTCCTGGTCCTGGTCTGGCTCGGCCGGCTTGCTGTCCTCGTTGGCCGAGTGGTACGCAACGCAGACGCTGTCCGGCTTCTTTGGATCCCAGACAAGGATCGCCGTGCCCGGCAGAATGCGCTTCTGCTTGGTCTTGGGATCGTACAGCAAGTAGATGCCAAAAATGCGGTCCTGGTGCGCCACGACCCGCTTGTTGCGCGCATGCGTCTGAATGCGCGCGCGGTCATGCTGGGTGGCGGTTGGAAGAAAGACACAGACCGAGCCGTTCACCACGTGCGAGACCACCGGCACGCCAATCTGCGCCGGCACGCCGTCGGGATACTTGGCGCGCAGATCGTCAAAGAACGACTGTGGCAGGTTCGAGACCTTGCGCGCGGGCGCAGCCGGCTTCTTGGGTTCGCCTGGCTTGGGCGGCGCAGCCGAGGGCTCGCAGATGGACTCGGCCTCGCTCTCGTCCTCCGAGATGTCATCCGTCGCCTCCTCGGCCACGCGCTGCTTCTTCTTGGGCGAACTGGCAGGGTGGTCGGTGGTAGCAGGGCGCTTGCGCGTCTCCTCGACCTTGCTGACATCAGCAGCGGGCTTGGGCGCTTCCTCCGGCTTGCTGCGGACAGCAGCAGCATCCTTCATGGACGGGCGAGCTGGGCGGGTGCCAAATAGGGGCACGCGACCCGGCAGCGGGTCGGCTGCGCGTACCGAGCCCAGGCTGGGTTGCACCGGCTTTGCTGAAAGTGACATTTCTGGAGGCAGAGAACACCGGAAATGCGCAGTTTAGGCGGTCTGGCGAATCTCCGGACAGTCAGCACCAGATATATGACCAGATGACAGTTTTCACAAGAATGTACCAGATCTCGCAGTGCGAGGACAAGGCCAGAAATGACAATCTGCCTCCTCCATCAACTCTGCTTGACCTAAAATGCCAGATCTGCCACGAGGAGATGGTGGCGCCGTCCACGCCAGAGTCGCGGCTGTACTGTGCGTACCTGTGCCCGAGCCATATCATCCACGTTGAATGCCGCGCGCGAATGAACGCGACTCGCTGCACATGTCGCGCGCCGCTGGCCACTACCACGGACCTGTCGGAAAACACCAGTCTGGTGTACTGGCGCGCCGGGCTGCGGCCACCGTGCGGATGCGGCCGCGCAACCCACACGCGCGAGGAAGCGGTGCGATGTCGCCGGCGCCAGGTGATGTGCCTCTTTCCCGACTGCCGCGAGCCGGTCTTTCTGCACGAGCTTGAGGACCACTACAGCGAGAAGCACCCAGGCGAGCCGGTGGCCACGCAGCCAAAGTGCCCGTTTCCGGGCTGTCCAGACGCAACCCATACGCTCGAGTCGTTGGCAGAGCATGTCATGTCGTGCCCGTACAAGCAGGTGAAATGCGTGTGTGGCCTGGTGGGTCCTTTGCTCATAGTCAGGTAAAGCGTGTAGATGTGGTAACGAAACCGTGTACTAACGGCTGTATCCAGACCACACCAGACGACATGCGATAAGATCAAGTGCCCCGTGCGGACCATTCTGAAGCAGCGACTTGGTGTTGATGTGCCGATTGGCAAGTGCCGGCACGGTCCAGCGGCGCCGTGCCCGCTGGAGACGTTTATGCAGGCGATCCGCACAGCGGACGCGGATCGGTATGACGACATTTTGCAAGAGGCGCGCGATACGAGGGAGATGTCTATTTTTTCGTCGGTTGTATAGAACAATACACACATGTCATCTGACACTGGCACTTGTATCAGTCTGACCGTATGAGCTGGCGGTCATTCACCATGGATCAACCACCAGACGAAAGTCTGTATGGCCGGGTCAACCGGTACCTGACGTTTGCCACCCAGTCGGCACAGCTGCTGCAGAAAGAGTACCCGGAATGTTCCATCGGCGAAATGAATGAGTTTTACATCAAATGGGATGCGATGGTCAATGCACCACACCCGGTGCTCAGCTTTTCATCCACGTACGGGGTGCAGATGAGGCCAAACGACGAGTTTTGCGTGCTGTGTCACATTGAGGACTGCGACGTGGACTTTAATGGATACACCGATAAGCTATCAGTTGTTATGCGGCGGATCATGGAGAATGCACTTACCCACGGCCGGAGTCTGGACGAGGCGGTGCGCGATACATTTTACACCTACAACAACACGATAAGTCCAACCATCCGCGGCGTACAGTCCTCGCTGTCCAGCCCAAACGGCGGCGCCATTGTGGATCGCCCCCTTTTTACGCTAAACGCGCTGATCAACCACTACTGTAAGCACGCGCTAGGCGACGGCAGAATCCTGCTTGATTTCATGCTCGAAGACGCTGAGGTGCACTGCACGATGGAGACGTACGACGGCATATTCAACGGCACCAAGACGCACGCTGATCTGCAGAAAGTAAAGACTGCCCGCTCGACGTCGAAGAAGAGCACTGGCGCATCTGCGCTTATTCAACAACGCCGCAATTAACTATATGTGATATTTATATTTATTGTATACAATCCTGTCATGGAGATTTCCGCGTTTGAGTTTGCGCATCTCAAGCCAGAGCTGCAGGTGTTTAGCCGGCCGTTTTACGAGCTGGTTGCGCACCTGCAGGATGTTTTGCCGCCCAACCATCCGTTTTGGCAGGAGATTCTGCACAAGCTGTTTGAAGCCAAGAACATGGTGGTGTACGGCATGACAAAAAAGCCAAAGTAAAGTGTGTGTATTAAATCATGCAATACAGTCACTAGCGTTCATTGTTGTGTGGGCGAATAGCTGGTGGCTCCGGCGGTGGAGGTGCTGGGTGACGGCCTCCCGTCATGTCTTCGACCTCTTCCATCAGTTGAATCAGCGACGACCATCTGGCAAAATGACGCGATGCGTTGTTCAAGTCGGCTGCCGAATGCGTCTCATTGCAGGTCGACACTGCGCGTATCAGCTTCGCAAACGCATGTTGCAGCTCCTTAGCCGGGTCCATGGCAGTCAGGAAATGGCCGGTTTTAAAGACTTGCTCCAAAAAAATGCCCCGCTGCTTTTTTTACTCATTTTCCGCTCAGACTCGCAGCCATGGAGGGATCGATTTGTGATGTTCCGGTGATTCGGGCACACGGTGGCCGATTTGATGTGCTGAAGATTGCCATTATTGCGCCAGATTGTCTGCGCTTCAGCGTCGCATTCATGTACAATTTTGGCACAACAACGATCTTTGACTGGCCGAGCGGAAAAGTGTGGCCCATCGAATTGGGCGGCGAGTACGCCATGACATCTTGCGGGCGATATATCACACGCAACCGCCCGAACAGAAGCATCTCGCGTATTACGGAGGTGGAGACTGGGCGGGTGATTTTTTATCGTACCACGCTTGATTTTGATAACTATATACGGTCGTGGTTTGCACGCGGCCACGTGTTTTACACTAACGGCCGAGACACGTTTCTTTGCGTGCTTCGAATTTCAGAAAGCCTGTGTATTCCGACTGTTGTTGTTGGCCGCCCCGGTATGATTCAGACAATTGCCGATGAAGCGGACATTTCGGCCGACGGCAAACTGCTCGTTACCCTACAAGCACAGCGCACAGTACACGTGTGGGATATTGCAACCAGTCAGGTGCTTCATTCTCTTTCGTCTGAGTTGCACGAAGTGCACAGCTGCATGTTCACGGAACAGGGGATGATTCTTGCACAGTTTTCCAAAGTGGACCGCGAAGAAGTCGACGTAGCTGGGGGTTTGATGCGGTGGAATTTTGTCACTGGACGAAAAGACACGTGCCTTTGCGTGACACCCTTTGGAACTCTGTGCGTTGGCACCCACGTTGCCTATGTCCGGGCACGCACAGAACACTTTGCGAACATTATCAACATCTATTTCTATGATATTTCACGCGCTGACAGAATCTGCAGACTTGGACATTTACCGGGGGGAAAAGTCGCCATCGACGGATGGAAATCCATACGAGTGGTCAACGGCTTTGTGAGCATCCATTGCAATGATGGCGGGCGCGGATCAATGCTGGCTTTTCTGTGTGGTCGCAGGCGCTTGGCGCGACAGAGGAGGTGGACATTTATGTCGAATGAAGTGATTGAAATGTTATTTACATATTTCTAGATAAATATAATTTGAAAACTGGTTAATATTATAGGAGGTCATTTTATTACCGGGTAAAAGAACCTCCTGCAAGATTAGGCAGGTAGAAAAAAACCAAACTCATTTTCCACTCAGGATGGCGACTGTGAATTTGATGGATCTGGAGGAGTTTAGGCGTCACGAAGGTCGCGGCCGTGTGAAGAGAATGGCGATGGTTGCGCCAGATTGTTGGCGTCTGTGTGTAATATTTGGTCCACATCAGGACCTCCCGACGATTATTGATTGGCCTAGCGGGCGTGTGTGGCCCGTCGAGTCGGACCGCGAGTACGACATGACCCGCGACGGACAACATGTTGTTCACAGCTGGGCGGGCGATCGTATCTCGCTTATCACGGAAGTGGAGACGGGGAAAGTGATTTTTCGCACCTACACGGATGATTTTGACTGGTTCGAGGATTCGTGGTTTGCGCGCGGCTACGTGTACTATACGCACACCGTCGAAAGCATCTGCGTGTTTCGCGTCACAGGCGATGAGCGTACGGCAGAGATTATTGTTGGCAATCATGGCATGGTGCGGACTTCGGCGTACACCGCCGACATTTCCGCAGACGGCACCCTGATTGCAACGGTGTTTCCGATGTACACAATTCGTGTGTGGAATATCGAATCTCGTCAGCTGCTCTACTCGCATTCGCCAGAGAGTCTGTTTGTGCAAGGATGCGAGTTTTTTGATCAGCGCACTATTTTTGCGTGGATCTCAGATGGCAGTAACAACTGGCAGCTTTTTCGGTGGAATTTGCAAACTGGCAAGAAGGACAAGTGTGATATTTCTCCTAACACCCCACACGTCCGTCTGGGTAAATACACTGCATGCATCAGACGAGGACGATATTCGACCAACTACGACATTTACGACATTTCACGGCCCGACAAAATCTGTAGGATAGGACAGACTGTGGCATCTCTTGTCGTCTGTGATGCATGGCGATGCACAATGTTGAGTGAAGGCACCTTTTCGACGATTGATCTTGATTCCGAGCGCAAATCGATGCTTGCTTTTCTGTGTGCCCGCAATCGACTCAAAGGAAGGGGGTGGAAATTTCTGCCATCAGAGCTAGCTGAGATGATATTTTATTTTATTTAAAGATGATAAAACCCTTCGGATACGATACGATACCGTCTCTGTGGAGAGCCGAACGATGGTTTGTGACCATGGGTGGTTTCATAGAAGCAATAAAGAGCATTGCAGCTTTCTTTTTTGCATCGCAAGTGTCGATGGCGCTTGCAGTAAAACGCCGAATGGGGCATGTCCGCTTGCTCCTTGCAGCCGTGGTACGCGCACACCTCCATGAGAAGAGAGATTATGAAAAAGTTCCCGTATATAAAATCAAAACGTTGCGCGTGTTACTCCATTGCCATAATTTTTCTCCACTCGGCAAGCAGGGCGGAATAAAAGAATGTGCCACGTCGAATAACAATGTCGGGGACACCTCCGGCGTGGAGCGGTAAAATAGCGCTGGTTGTTTTGCTCATTTGGTGGCTTATAATAGCATTGAAGGATGTATTGATACAGTCCTGGAAAGACATTTCTTTAAGTTTTGTGTCTGGCGGGATTGAAAACAAGATATCGGCATGCACTGCATTGTTTTTGTCACATGATTCGGTCTTGTCATCACCATCTTTCAGTTGTTTCTCAGCGTTGCGCCGGGCATGCTCAATCTCGTGCGGGATTGCTGCGCCGCTTGCATACTGGGACGCCATGAATTCCGAGTAGGCGAATTGCCCGGCTTGATCGGTGGAATTGGCAACGACTGTAAGAAATGTCGCATGAGAAATTTTAGCTGATTTCAAATCAGGGGAATTGCACAGGTATTCAATGAATCGAAGTAGATCCTGTAGCATCGTGGTTTTATCGGGTCCAATTTGCACATGACGATCTGCCGGTCGGAAAAAATTGCCTTCTGCGCCGGTAAGAACGCTGAGAGAGTGTATCATTGTAGATGTAAAATTTGGAATGTTTCTGTCAATGCCGAATGCAATGTAGATGCGAATAAACGCGTCAACAAACGCACACATTTTGCGATCTGCCGGTACCTTCTGTGGGTCAATTGCATTGGCAGCTGCTTTACCATCATCCTTTTTTTTCAGCGTCTGCAGGTCTTTTGTGTAAAACCACCATCCGACGACTTTCGTAAGACTCCATTCATAAAGAAGTGTATCAGCCGTCATTTTGGGTTTTAAGGCCTCTTGTATCACTGGCTGGAGAGTTTTGCCATAATCAAATTCAGAAGGATAAAAAAACTTTAAAAAATCAAGATTGCCAAGGAGATCTTTTGTTTTGTTGTAAACATGATGGATCCAGTCGTGTAACGAGTGGTGATCAGCGGTAAAGTCAAGCTTATCATCCACATCACCGCCAAATGGCACATAACATCTCATCAGCTTTCTGCATCCCATGCCGCCGAAGTATATGTCGTCTGATCGGTGGTTAAATTTACCCTTTGTAGTTGGCAATAGCTGGCCAGGGTCGCCAATGCTGTTAAACCCGTCGATTTCTATGCCGTACACATTGTCTAGCATTAAACTTGAGATTGATTCAACGTTGCTTGCTCGTAAATAGAGACACGCAACCCACGCTGCGTCAAGTATGGTTTTTTCAATATCTGCAGCGACACCAGGTTGTAGGCGAATGCTTTGCCTCGATTGCACTGCTTCATAGGATCCGCGTGCTAGATTTATAACAACGCGCGTCTCGATCGTCTTTAGTAATTTCGGCGATATATCCGGAAGGATAGAATTCAACTCGGCCAGAGGTATAAAGGGAACTCCATTGGTCATTAGCCATGAAACTGAGTGGGGGCCAGTAAATGTTAAACTGACAGCACCGTATGAAAACCCATCTTTTGGCTCATGAAAGCCAAGTTTATAGTCTTCGTGTTCTATACTGGGATGTGTTTGAGTACCGCTTGTGGCCGGATTGTAGATGGCCTTGACATGTTTGTACTTATTTACAGTAGTAATGTCGACATAATCAATGAGGACCTTTACTGTTGCAACGTCCAAGCCAGAAGCCAAATAATGTACTGTGCTACTGATGATTGCAATTGTTTCACCGCTGTTTTTGTGGTAGGTTTTGTCAAATACAATTGTTATAGTTGTGCCCTCTGGTCCAGTCAGATCTGGCGAGGATGACAGAGTGTGTTCAATATCAACAACCTGACCGTCACGTCGAATCGGCTGACTTTTTAAAAGGTACATGCTGCCTCCTTTATAGCTGCGCGTTCTCACGTACACGGTCGATGCCTCTTTATACACGTTGAAAAAGCCAGTGCCCATTTCACCAGTAGCGACAGCTGACTGCGACTTTTCGCTGTAAAATGGAATCATAAGTTTCACAATCTCGTCAAATCCCATGCCAACCGAATCTCTAAAGCTCATCACTGCCTCTTTGGTGTCACTTGTTTCTCCAAGTGTTATTCTTACAGTCGAATCAACGACTGTTGATGTCTCATTTGTAGATCGAATTGCGTCCATCGAGTTTTGCAGCAGCTCCTGCAGCACACATAATATGTAGTTGGTGCGCGAATTTCCTGCGTTGACCACAATTTGGATCAATTGAAGCTCTGTTTTTGGACCCATATGGATTTTGCGTATTGTGTTTTCATCAACTGTAGATTTCATGACACTTTCGATGAGTTGATTCGCTGTAAAATGGGTATGGTTGATATCACAGGGAATAACTGGCAATGTGATTGGCGCGGGTTTCAATGAGGAAGTTCTATCAAATATAAAGGATGCATAAACCGATCGGGCTTGGACAGCTGGAAGATAAATGTGATCCTGATCACGCAAAAACCTCCCGCTGAACACGTCTTCAACATACACGCCCTGAATGTCGAATGAAGTGAATACATTGAAATCACAGTCAAACGAGTTGATGTACATTCTGGTCCATTGTTCAACAACGAATGGCTGGTCGATCTTGGAGTTGTACCAAGTACATACTGAATGAAACATGTAAAATTTTGCCCGCGTAGAGGCAGACAGTGTAGCCAGTGTTTGAAAACATCTGCCTGGCGGCATTTTTGTAAAGCCGCGCAATAATAGCATTCCGTATCCGATTGGCGGCATTGGCATGAAAGGAAAATTTTTCGTGTAGGTAGACACATGATCTGAGAAGAGAATGTAGCGGCTTAGGTTGATATCTAGATCAAACAGTCGTTCATCGGTAGGACGCGTCGTTTTTTCTAGGTTGGCTTTGTGCTCAGGCGTCCAGATGATTGGAAGTATTTGAATAAGAGGAGGACCTTGACCATACCTCAATCCAGTATTGAGTTTGGTTGGGTTTGGAATGGATTTTACAAGAGCTTGTATAGCAGCATCGATAAGCTGATACCACGCGTCCTGTCCATACAATCCGTATGGCAAGATGCAAATGTTTACAAGAAATCGGCAAGTGTCTGGCGGGTTGTCCATCCCTTTTATCAAAGTTCTGTCTGCTTCGAATCTTTCTCGGGTAAGGATGTTGAGCCTGAATGCGCGGCCGTGGTGAAAATACACCAAGTCGTAAAGCATCTGCAGTAAGCGCATGTTTTTGTCTTGATGTTTGGTCCACATGTCATGTATCATTCCAGGAGTTTCGTTCTGATAGTGAAGAGTGACCGCCGTTTCGAGAGACGTGCGTACGAGTTGGTGAAACGTGTTGTAGTGATCCAGTGCGAGTTTTGTGGCATCAGCTGACAACACAGGAAACAACGCATAATCGTACGAAGTATTGTTTGCCGCAAACTGCTTCAGACTGTCCGTGGTGAGCTCAGAATTGACAAAAACAAAGCACGGTAAACTGCCGGTTCCAATAATGTGATTTTTAGCGTCGCCTTCTTTGTATGTTGTAAGAACTACAACGCTGTGATTTTGAAAGACGTTCGTGAGTATCCTGCCAGGTGGAATGCGCGCTTTGATTGCATCCGTGTCAATGGCAGAGCCACCTATGAACCGCGTGTCTTTTAAGATGTCATACAACGCGTTGTAGAGCTTCATGTCTTTGATCAGCACAATCTGGCTGCGATACTTTACGTACGCGCGGGCGATCGCTTGCTCTACACAGGCTGTGATCATTGCCTGGTTGCTTGCCGTGGCGAAATTGCGAATGGCGTTTTCGACGCGAACAAATATAATTTTGCGATGCCATGCTTCCTTCTTGACCGCTTTATCCAGCAGGATTGTCAATTGGTCCAAGAGTTTGTCGGCCACTTCCTGTGTTGCAACGATAATGTTGTCGCGTCCAATCGGTACCGGCGTCCATGACGGCATCTCAATCATGGCAATTTCGGGTTCCTTTGGAGTAAAGGCCATCACACCACTGACAACAACCGAGATGCCGAATGGCTCGCCAGGGTAATATTCCTGGTCATCCGATAGTATTTCGTGATATACTTCCGTATTGAGAAATTCAGGTAATTTGTCAGTATGATGCATCCCCTTGGATGACAAGCTGGGAACTAGCAGTGCGCCAAACAGTGTATCAAGGGGGATGCCTTTGCCGTCATCTGCAACTATGAATAGATCGGCAGGATCATCTTGGACCAAAACATGCGGTAATTTCCTGTCTCTCTTTATTTTTGGTGTTAGGTTTGTACCATGATTCCACGCAGCGATATCTTCATTTAACGTCCTTGAATAGTCGTCCTTCCACACTTCAATGCCTTGCACGTATCTCATGCGCTCTAGTTGATGGTAGCGAGCTTTTCTTTGCCATTTTGAGAGATATTCATCGTCTGCGAAATATAGTTTAATTTCTGTGCCGGTTTTCGAGTCGATATTTTTTGGACTGACTGCAAAATCGGTAATACATACCGTAAGCTCATGGATTGTTTTACTATGTTGAATTCGAACGCTGTATTTGTACAAGTGTTTTAACCCAGTGTATGCGGTGGACAAAGTCAAGTAGCGGTCTGGCTGTTCAATTAGCCATTGTAAAATGGAAAAAAATCCCATGCCGAATTTTCCCACGTTTTTGTAAATGAGTGATGTGCGACTTGCATCAATGGCATTCACTGCAATCTCCAGCAAAGACTGTGCTGGGTCTGTGAAAATCCGCGTTGATGACACACGGACAAGATTTTTCACAATGCTTTTAGCAGTTGGCGGTGGACGAAATGTGCTGCTGCAGACAGCTTCCACTGCGCTCTGCCACGTCCCGCTGCTTCGCGCGCACACAAGATCAAGGAGCGAGAATGTCTGACCATTTAATATGGCTAGATAGCGTTCATGTTCTGCATAAGAAGGCTCATGTGGTTCTAGTGTAACATGACGGGGCACATTTTCGTCGCGCGGAAAAGGGGTCACTATTGGCGGCACTGGATTTTGTGGTTTAAAAAAAGGCTCTTGTGACGCAACCACGCTGTAGGGGGGGGGCTCTTCACTGGGTGGAAAAGGGTGTATTTTTCGCTCTAGTGTATGTTCAGTCTGAAAGTCTTTTCCCGGAGAGGCTGAATCTGGGGCCAGCTGATTTTCATCCGTGTTTGCGTGAAATCTCACCAGTCGACTGGCCTCCTTTTCGCCTCGTAGCAGCTGTGAAGCATGCATCTCAGTGGTACACATACACGCGGATCAGTCATATATATATCCATGTGTCTTTATCATCATAGGTGTATGAGGATGTGCGTGGCAGGTTGGAAAGAATGGCCTTGCTCTATACGTTTGTGTCGGGGCTGATTGTCGGTCTAATAGCCTTGTTGGCACGGCCGCCAGCCGGTGACGAGCCCATCACGCGGATGATCAACTTTGCATCCCAGCAGGCAGGCCGATTTAACCAAACGGCCGCCGAGGATTTGCAGCTCAAAGAATACCAAAAATTTGTAGACTCTGCTTGTGTGCAAAGCACCGACATTGATGGCGCGCGCGCTTCACTTGCAGCGCAGCTTTCGTCACTGCCGACGGCAGTGATTGCCGAGATTGTTACGATGGCGCTTACACCGGGTGTAAGCGTCGAGACAGCGCGACAAAACATGTCCAACACTGTATCCGAGTCTGGCGAGGTGTTTGTCTACATGTATTATGTAAACACGCGGCACGCGGCCGGCGAGTATACCTCGTGTGTGCTGGCATCGGGTATCCGACTTGTGATTGGAGAAGTTGTCGTGGGGTCAGTGGAAGAGCGCAGCACTGAGATTGTGGGCTACCAGCCGTGCCACTGCGGGGTTTTCTTTTCGTGCGAAAAGTGTCCAATCATCAGAGAAACAACCACGCTGCGGCCGGTTTTCCAGCGCCACACCGGAACCATCGACTGGCATACAAAGCTGCACAGTTTGCTGGCCCGAATGGTGGCTCAACAGGTGGGCGCGTTGAATCCAGACGGTGCGCAGGCATTGCCATGGACGCCAACGTTTCACGAGACGCGCGACATGCCGCAGCAGACGGTCAATCATAAATAGTTATATTTATCTGATATTTTAATAAACATAATTACGCCGCCTCGTGCAACACATTAAGCACAAGCGCCCAGATCTCGCTTGGCAAAATGCGCATGCGTCTGCGCCGCTGCTCCGCAAGCCAAAGCGCGAAAAAAGACGCACGCCAACAGCGTAGCTTTCGTTGTCGTATATCACTCTCAGAAAATGGATAATAAAA
>Ga0209298_10000072_pt1 | contig 59959 bp, 96 predicted proteins | sample S_140806_EF_Meta_FD_187325 | JGI IMG/M metagenome (GOLD analysis project Ga0209298, IMG submission 187325) | Freshwater microbial communities from Lake Simoncouche, Canada to study carbon cycling - S_140806_EF_MetaG (SPAdes) (version 2) | ecosystem: Environmental > Aquatic > Freshwater > Lake ... | reverse complement strand
GCTAAAGCTATTTCTGACCAACAAAATGCAGCCACAAATAAAGCATCTGCCCTAGCTAAACTCAAAAAACTCGGTTTAACTGATGACGAAATCAGTGCATTGAAAGGCACCCTATGACACAAGCAGCTAATCTAGGAGCGTTGGCTTCTAACGTAAACTCATCAGGAGTTCTTCAACCATCTGGAGGTGGTACTGGCTCAAGCACAGGTTATTCCGTTGACTTTTTAGTAGTTGCTGGTGGTGGCGGTGGGGGAACTGATGGTGGCGGAGGCGGTGGAGCTGGTGGTTACATAGCATCTTCTGCATTATTCTTTTCTGGAAATTCTTACACCGTAACAATTGGCGCTGGTGGTGTTGGAGGGCAAACTGGAACATCTACTACTAACGGTGCAAATTCTGTATTTGGTGCAGTTACCTCTATAGGCGGTGGACGGGGCGGTGATAACGCAAGTGGTACAAACGGAGCCTCTGGTGGGTCAGGCGGTGGTGGTACTAGAAATGCTACAGGATCTTCTGGGACTACTGGTCAAGGTAATGCTGGTGGTAATTCCGCATCTTCTGTATATGAAGGTGGTGGCGGTGGCGCTGGAGCAGCTGGAGGAAACGGTACGGCAAGTACGGGTCCAAGCGGTAATGGTGGTGTTGGTCTAAATTGGCAATCATTAGGCACTTTCTATGCTGGCGGTGGCGGTGGCGGTACTGATGCAACGACAGCAACTGCACCCCTTGGTGGTAATGGCGGCGGTGGTAATGGCGGAACTAATAGTGCAGTTGGAAGTGCTGGTACAGCTAACACGGGTGGCGGTGGTGGTGGAAACTGTTCATTAAGCGGTGGCAACCGTGTAGCTGGAAATGGCGGATCAGGTGTGGTAATTATTCGCTATGCTGGTTCTACTCGTGGATCAGGCGGGACTATTACATCATCTGGTGGATACACTTATCATACGTTCACAACTTCTGGAACATATATATCATGAGTCATTTTGCAAAAGTATTAGATGGTAAGGTTACACAAGTTATTGTAGCCGAACCAGAGTTTTTTCAAACATTTGTTGATTCCAGTCCCGGTACTTGGATTCAGACTTCATATAACACACTTGGTAATATCCATAAATTAAATGGTACACCATTGCGTGGTAATTACGCTGGAGTAGGTTTTACTTACGACTATCAGAACGATGTGTTTTATGCACCATCACCCTACGCAAGTTGGGTACTAAATGAATCTACTTGGCTATGGGAAGCACCAACAGCACATCCAACTGACGGCAAAAAATATAATTGGGATGAACCTACTTTGTCTTGGGTTCTAGCAGATGAAGGAGCAGCATAATGGCGTTAACACAAGTACAGTCGGGAATGATTGGTTCGGTATCTGCTTCTAGCGTAACTACTGGAACTTTACCTGCGGCACAAGCAGTTTCAGGTAGCATCATTCAAGTTGCTCAATACTTAAACTACACTTATGCTTCAACTACAAATAGCAGTTTTACTGCTACAGGTTATGCGGTAACTATTACCCCAAAATCTGCATCTAGCACAATGCTTATAACTTGCTCTATATCAGCTAGTCAAAGTGCTTCAAATGGCGGTGGATATTTTACTATTTACAAAAATGGTTCAAATCTAGCTGGTGCAAATGGATATAGCACAATGTATTCAAACGCTAGTTTTTCCAACCCATTTAGAGTTGGAATTCCAATAGAGATTACAAATGCTTCAGGCGGAACAAGTGCTATTACTTACGAAATTTACTTTAAAACTAATACTGTTGGAACTGTTGGAATAAACCAAGACAGTACGGCAAGTTCTATTACTGTAATGGAGATAGCACCATGATTGAATTATGGAAATTAGATGAAGCAATCCGCAAATTAAACCCAACAGTAGCTACTATTCGAGGTGATATTGCATACGACAAAGATGAAAATGTTGTTGAATATAATAAAGCTGCTGCAGAAGCGGAAGCTATAAAAGACACACAATGAGCGAATTAATTGACAAAAACGAGGCAGCGTTATCTGCCCACGAGCAAATCTGTGAGGTACGCTACGAGTCCATCTGTGCCAGACTAAAGCGTCTTGAACAGATCCTCGTTGGCTCCGCAGGCTTTATCATTGTGACCCTACTTACCATCGTACTTAAAATACACTGATGAATAATGCCAGATCCATATGGTTTATCCGAAGGAGTAAAGGCTCTTAGTGGATCTTTAGATTCTACTAGAGAAGCAACTAAGGGCTTATCTAAAAGTATAGAGAACATACAGCATGATGTTATCGATGTAGCCCAGAAGCAAGCACAAGAAAGAAATAGAGCAAGAAGAGAAGCAGAGTTTAAGAAAGAGCAAGCATTGCTCAAAGCACTAAATCAGTGGAAGCATAAGAAACAAATCTCTGATGAAGAGGCAAGATTAAAGATAGACTTTGTTAAAAAACATGGTGCTAAAGAATGGGAAGCGGTACTCAAAATTAAATTAGATATAGAAAATCTTGAAAGAAAGAACAACGAAGAGTATCAGCATGATCTCAAAGCAGTTCGTAGAGTTCAGTTCTATTGCTTTGCAGCTGCTGCAGTTATTGCATGGTACCTCACTTGGGGTTATAAAATTTAGGAGAAGATAATGTTTCCATTAGGTGCGTTACTAGATATTGGTGGTAAGATTTTAGACAAAGTATTCCCTGATCCAGCACAGGCAGAGCAGGCTAAACTAAAACTCTTAGAGATGCAACAGAATGGTGAGTTAGCCCAGATCAATGCAGATATGGCAGAGCAGCATGAACTCACAGCTAGACTCCAAGCTGACATGGCTAGTGACTCATGGCTATCTAAGAACATTAGACCTATGACTTTGATTGCTATTCTTGCTGGGTACTTTATCTTTGCTGGTTTGTCTGCTGCAAAGATTGAAGTTACAGGAGAATATGTACAGTTACTAGGTCAATGGGGTATGTTAATTATGTCATTCTATTTCGGGGGTCGTACTCTGGAGAAGATAATGGACATGAGATCTAAGGATAAAGATGCAACTAAGTGAACACTTTAGTCTTGAAGAACTAACTCGCTCTGAAGTAGCTGAGCGTAAGAACTTAGATAACACTCCTAACGCTAGTGAGATAGCTAACTTAACTAGGCTAGCTGCCCTATTAGAACAGGTAAGATCTTTACTTAATAAACCTATTATGTTAAACTCCGGCTTTAGGTCTAAGCCTGTGAATGATTCTGTTGGATCGAAAGACTCCAGCCAACATCGTATAGGCTGTGCTGCAGATATCCGTGTCCCCGGCATGACCCCTAAACAGGTCGTAGAGGCTATCATTGCATCTGACATAGGGTATGATCAAGTCATAGAAGAATTTTCGTCATGGACTCATATAAGCGTTCCTAACACTATTGAAACTAAACCACGTAAACAAGCATTAATTATAGACAAAGCTGGTACTAGAATATTCTCTTAGGGTTTTCACATTATGGCAGATAAATCATTTACATCAAAACAAAAGGAAGTAGTAGCCCGTAGGATGGGTTACGAAGGTCCTATGAATATGTTTGATGAGTATCTTAAATCTACTCCTTCTGATGCACAGAAGTATGGCACTATCGTAGAGAAGTTCATGGCTCGTGGTGGCATGGTAAAGATGGCTGATGGTGGGGCAGTAAGTAAATTTGAGCCGGGTAATGGACCTCCTCCGGGAACTGTTTGGAGTGAAACTAGAGGTGAATGGATGCCTGCGGATTCTGTTGTAGGTGCTATGCCTAGTCCTGTTGATAATTTTGCTCCGACAAATACACCTACAACAAATACGCCTGCAGGTAAGACTACTATCAATGCAACTACTGGTATTCCTATTCAACCCCAAGTTGCTCAAGTAGCACCTGCATTACAAGCAGTTCAAGCTGGGCAGACACTTGATACACAGTTAGCCCCTACACAGGCAAACACAGTCACTGCTGCTACTGCACCTACAGTCTCCACAGTTACTGCACCCACTGTAACTCCTGCAGCTACAATGCAATCTGTATCTACTGCACCTACAGTGCAAGCTGTAACTGCTGCTACTCAAGCTGCACAGGGTACTGTATCAGATCAGGCTCAGGTTCAAGCTGCTCAAGTTACTCCTGCTGCAACTCAGGTAGGTCAGCTACAAGCTGCACAAGGTATCACAGGACAAGTACAGAATGCACCAAGTCGTACTCTACAGACTGGTGAATTAGTTACTGGTCCTGCTGTAGACATGGCTACTGTAGAAGCTAACCTTGCTAAGAATGAAGCTGCACAGGGAGTAGTTACAAAAGAGATGACAGTTCAAGGTCAGCTTGATAATCTGATGACTAACTTTGAAACAGGTAATCCTCCAGCTTGGGCTGCTGCTTCATTACGTAATGCTACTGCACAGATGGCAGCTAGAGGTTTAGGTGCTTCTAGCCTAGCAGGTCAAGCTATCATTCAAGCTACACTCGAAGCTGCTACACCTATCGCTTCTGCAGATGCTCAAGCATACCAGCAGATGGGATTACAGAATCTATCTAACAGACAGCAAGTAGCTGTATTAAGTGCACAGCAACGTGCTGCATTCTTAGGTCAATCCTTTGATCAAGAGTTTCAGACTCGTGTAACTAATGCTGCTCGTGTAGCTGACATTGCTAATGTAAACTTTACTGCCCAGCAGCAGATTGCTTTAGAGAATGCAAGACTTGCTCAGTCTATGGACCTAGCTAATCTAAGTAACAATCAAGCTTTAGTTATGGCTAATGCTGCACAGATAGCTAACTTAGAGACTGCTAACTTAAACAATAGACAACAGTCTGCTGTAGTTAATGCTCAGTCTTTCCTACAGATGGACATGACTAACTTAGCTAACGAGCAACAGACAGAGATGTTCAAGGCACAGTCTAATGTACAGTCTATCCTAACAGATGCAGCTGCAGAGAATGCTTCTCGTCAGTTTAATGCTAGCAGTCAGAACCAGACAGATCAGTTCTTTGCTAACTTGACTACACAAGTGGGACAGTTTAACTCCACACAGACAAATGCTATGTCACAGTTTAATACACAGCAGACAAATGCAGTCTCGCAGTTCAATGCTGAGGTACAGAATCAACGTGATAGCTTTAATGCACAGAATCGTTTAGTGATTGATCAGTCTAATGCTCAGTGGCGTAGAGAGATTTCTACTGCTAACACTGCAGCTATTAACAGAGCTAATGAGTTCAATGCTACCAAGGCAATGGAAGTAACTATGGTAGAATACAATAACATGTGGCAACAGTTCCGTGATGAGATTGAATACTCATGGAAGTCTGCTGAGTCCGCTGCTGATCGTGTTAATAAGATTGCAACTTCTGAGATCTCAGCTAATGCTCAAATCCTAGCAGCTACTATGGCTAAGGATGCTGAGATTACTAAGACCATTGGCACTTCAGCTGCTACCATTTTAAGTGGCACTACAGGTGGTAAGTTCTTAGGTGACATCTTCAGTGTTGCTGGTAACGCAGGTAAGGGAATTATTAACTGGGCTGGTGGTCTGTTTGAGAGAGATACCTTTACCCCTTCTGGTGCTTTGCCCTCTGATCAAATAACAGACGAATATGACAGATAACAGACGAATACGACAGAACAGTTTAAATTTAAAAGGTATTTAAAATGAGCCTTGATATATACAAAAAGAAAATTGAAGAGTACGTGAGTAAGAAGTCCAATACTTCTGACAAAGCTGATATGGCTAAAGGACTATTAGCACCCAAGGGAATGATAGAAAAAGAAACAGGTAAGCAAAGAGATGCTATCGAGAATGTGGGTGAGTTTGTGTATGCACTAAGACAGAGAAGAATGGAAACTAAAAAGCAAAGAGGTAAAGAATAATGCCAGCAGATGCTTCGTATGTAAATGCACCAATACCCGGTATGTCTTTAACGACAGAGCCGGGTAATAGACCTTGGGAAAATCCTCCAAGCTTAACTACCATAGAAGATGCTATGGAGTTCTACACTAAAAGAATTTTAGGTACTTCTGAGAATCATGAAGAAGTATTAAATCTAGTTGAGTCTGGATTACCTGTTCGTAACATTGCTAGTATCTTACAGAAGACTAGTGTTATGCAAGGCATACATACTATTGACGTAGGTATTCTTGTACTGCCAGTGATTGAAGAATTGATTATGGCTGTAGCTGATGAGCACAATACTCCGTATGTAGAAAACATTACAGACATTCTCAAAGAGAATATTGTCCCCCAACGTCAAGCTAAACTAGCTGTTCAAGAAATGTTAGCAAGTAAAAATAGTAAGGCAGAAATGCCAGTTCAAGAACAACCTAAAAAACCAACAGGTCTAATGGCTAAACCGATGAAAGATATGGTGGAATAATATGGGATTTGATTTTGGAGCATTAATAGCTGGAGCATCTGAGGGTGCAGCTACTGCCATTGATAAACGAAATAAAGAGATTCGTCAATCTGCTTTGCGTGACTTTGATACATTACAAAAGACAGCAGGAGAGCAAGATGAAAAGCTTAGGACTAAGCGAGATGAGTTAAAGGCTACTGCTGAAGTGCTGTCAGGCTTTACTAACAGTAAAGGTGGTAGCTTTACTCCTACTCAGATTGTAGGACTACTACAGAAACCAGCAATAGCAAAAGAAGTTGTATCTAGTTTAAAAGAAAAGAAAGACTTAGAACTAGTTGACTTCTCTACAGTATTTAGATTAGCTAAAGATACTCCTGAATTAAAGAGAGAAGCTATTGATAAGTACATAACAGAAGCTACATCTGTTGCTGTGCCAGATGCAGAAGCACCACAGAAGGTAGTCAGAGGTGCATTTGGATTTGAATCACCTGCATATGCTCAAGCTCAAGAAGAGTTTACAACAGCTACTGGGGCAGACCTAAAAGAGTTACGTGCTAAGGCTGCACTAAGAGGTAACATGCCAGAGTATTCTGGTGCTAAGATTGAAGGTACTGCTGATCTGTCTCAGTTTAAAAACCCAGATACCCTTGCAAATGTTCAAGCACAGTTACGTGATCGTATTGCAAATGGTGAAGACATTAACTCTACTGCTAGCAAGAATCTTTTAGCTAAGCTACGTGCTAATGCTGTCATTGAAAACATGTTTGATAAAGAAAAAGGGGATGATGGTAAGCCTCGTACTGCAGCACAGATTAACTCTGTGTTTAATACATCACTACGTGTTGGCTTAGAGCCATTTGTTGTTAAGGGTGTTATACGAATTGACCCACAGACTAATGAACCTATCGTTATCTCTGGTGATGCTGAAGCAGTTAAAGGATATCAAGAGCATAAGAATAAACTAATCCAAGCACAAGCTATTGCTTTAGGTATCTTAGACAAAGATAACAAGATCATAGGTGGTCGTAATTCAATGGATGCTCTATTACCATATGCCAACATTGAAGATGGTAAGGTAAAGTCTTGGAAGTCTGGAGCTACAGAACCTACCATTAAGAAAGAAGAAACACCTGCTACTCCACCTAAACCTGCAGCTGTATCTAAAGAAGCTATTGCTATTCCTAAAACAGCAGACGGCAAGATTGATGGCACTAAGCTGGTACCGGGACAAAAGTATAAATCTGCTGATGGCAGTATCAAATCTTGGAATGGTACAAGCTGGCAATAATAACAACAAGGAAGTCAGATGGCTAGTGAATTCGATTTACCTATAGCAGGACAAGTACAGATAGAAGGTGCCCCAAAGGAATTTGAGAATGCACCTGCTATTCCTTTACAGACAGACAATACTAGGGAAGCTATTCCTACTTCTGAGTTTGATTTACCTGTAGCTAAACCACCAGCAGAATACAAGTATCAGTCTGATGTAGAAATTCAACGCATCAAGGGTACCCCAGAAGAACGTGCTGCAGGTAAGGAATCTAAGATTAAGTTTGAAGACCTGTATAAGCAACCTGAGAATCTCAAAGTCATTCGTGATTATGCCGAAGCTCGTTTCGGTGAAGAAGGTAAGCAACTTCCTAAAGAATCTGACGAGGACTATGCTAAGCGTTTCATGACATCCATGAGACAGGTAGAGTGGAACACTTCCCTGAATGCTGTTCCTGAATTAAACTGGTTAAACAATGCTAAGCCAGAGGATGTAATTAAAGCTGCTCGTGCTCACAATTTGTATGATGCTGTTCCATCTTTCTATGAGTCAGGTGGACAGCCGGGTGTTAGACCTTTTGCAGAAAGTGTTTTATCTGCAGTCAGTGAACCTACTAATATTCTTAGTGCTGGTATTGGTGCTAGTGCTAGGTATGCAGTAGCAAGACAAGCAATCAAGAATGTGCTTAGCTCTAAACTAAAGACCATTGGTGCCGCAGCAGGTGCTGAAACAGTTATCGGTGCTGGTCAGAATGTAATTGATCAGGATGTGAAGCGTAAGACTGGTGTTCAAAAGGATGAGTTAGACTACCTACAGTTAGGTATTGCCTCTGCACTGAGTGCATTCGGTGGTGGTGCTGAAGCTGCTACTGCAATTAAGGGTAAGATTACTACTACTAAAAAAGAACTAGAAGATATTCTTGCAGGTAAGAAATCTAAAACTGGTATTGTAGATCCTGCAACTAAGAAGTTAAATGAATCCTTTGATAAATCACAAGAAGATTTATTAAATGAGTTTGATATTTTTGAAGGTCGTAAGATACTCGATGACTTATCTGCACCTACAGACTTAACTCAATCACAAATCCGTACTGACATTAATCGTAAGGCTATTGATGTAGCTAAGTATGTCATGATGCTAGCTCCTGAGTTTAGACCTGTCAATGGGCAGAAGGTAAGTGATGCAGTTAAGAATGTATTTAGTTCAATGGATAACATTGACAATGATGTCATCGATGCTGCACTTAAGAAGGCTAACTTAACTCCAGAAGATTTTGCTAAGGCTACTCGTACTACTGTAGCTGATGCAGCTAATGTGATGCAGGGATACTCTGCACTTGCTCGTACTCTCAAGAAGGTAGCACAGCTAGATCCTGAAGCAGAGAAGCTAGTCAATGAATTGTATGGTAAGGACATTGAAGCCCCGTCTATTATGGGTAATGCCTTACGTGCTATCAATCGTTTAGAGCGAGAGTCTAAGGCTATTGTAGTATCAGGTCTTGGCACTACTATACGTAACGTGTTAGGCACTAGTGGTGCTATGACAATGGATGCTGCAGCTAATTTAATCGATGGTGCTATCTATACCACAGGTAAAGCTATCACAGGTATGGCTACAGGAACATATCAAAAAGGTGATATCTCCAAGGGTTTAGTAGACACAGTCAAGGACTCCTTTGCTACTATTGGATATATGTCTAATGCAGGTTTAACTGCAGAAACTGTAGATGCTATCCTTAAGAATAACCCACGTTTACAGAACCAGCTATTCAGTGCACTTCAAGAGAGCACAACAAGTGATCTCAGTAAGGTAGCACGTACTGTGAATACACTTAACGTAGCACAGGATGCTTTCTTTAGACGGGCTATCTTTGCATCAAGCGTACAGAGACAGCTTAACCGTGTGGGTATAGACATGATGGATCTGTTAGCCAATAACAAAGACATCCCCGTAGACATACTTAAAAACGCCACAGACGAGACTTTAAAGGCTACCTTCTCCTACATGCCTAAGCAACAGAAAGCAGGTGACAAGAGCTTAGAAGCAGTCTCAGAGAACTTGGCACATGACTTTGTTAGTTTCTTTGAGAAGCTTCCCGGTGGTTCTTTAATCGTAACCTTCCCTAGATTCATGTCTAATGCCATTGCATTCCAGTATAGGCATAGCCCACTGGGTACTGCATCAGGTGCTGTGGATATGGCAAGTGGTGCAGCTAAGTTAGCTAAAGGTGAAGAGGGTGGGTATGCCCTGTTAAACCAAGGCTTAGAGAAGACCAGTAAAGGTGTTGTAGGTACTGCTGCTATCTATGCTGCATACAAGTATCGTATGGATCATCAAGATGAAGAATGGTACAACATTAAGAATGCTGATGGAAGTACGACAGACACAAGAGCACTATTCCCACTAGGTCCATACTTAGCTGTAGGGGATTTTATTGCTAAGCAAAAGACAGGTAGACCTGAAGATGCTAAGCTATCAGAACTAGCTTCTACTATTGCAGGTATGAAGATGCCTGCTGGTACTCAGTCTTATTTGCTAGACCAGTTACCACAATACATTGCGGGTTCTGAGGGTAAGGATGCAGACAAAGTATCTGTTGCATTAGGTAGATTGCTTGGTGATTTCATGGGTAGGTTTACTACACCCGGCAAGCCTGTGTTTGAGTATCTAGATTTGTTTGATGCTGAGGGACAGATTGCTAGAGATCCTAATGTGATTACATCAGATGATAAATTCCAGCAAGCTGCTGTTCAAAGGGTGATGGCTAAGTTACCTGAACTCAAAGAAGAGTTGCCTGAGTTCCAACCTTACTTCTCTAACAAGGCACCTGTTCGTGCTGGTGAATTCTTTAACACACTAACTGGTATGAGACTTGTCCCATCTAAACCCCTAGTTGAAAAAGAGTTTGTCAAACTTAACTTAGATCCGTATGCGATCTTTGGTAGCACAGGTGATAAAGTATATGATCGTGCCTTTATTAAAGAGTCAGTACCTTTGGTAGAGAAACGCATGACTGACTTGATTAACAGTGATAGATACAAAGGTTATACACTGGATCAGAAGAGACTAGCTGCTATCACTACCATGCAAGAGACACTAGGTATCTCACGAGAGATTACACAGGCTAAGATGACTGTATCGGATCGTGATCGTGTAAATCAACTACGCTTTAACAAGTTACCTGCCGTTGCCCGTAGAGCTATAAATGAACTATATGCTGCAGAGCATGATGGTAAATCAATGGATGCTACTAAAGACTACGGACAAGTATACAAGTACGAAGCTATCATCCAACGCTATCGATAAAGAAACACAGGGGTGTGTTCACCTACGTATGAACCCTGTGTGTTGTACTCGAAGTACTCTACTGCATCATCCTCCGATATCTTCTCGTACTTAGCTAATAGTTTAATGCACTTATCTGCATCATAACAAATGGCTTGTACCTGATTGGTTCTCTGTACTACACCCACAATAGCTTTGTCAAAGTAACTAGGCTCTAGCATCATAAGCCTTACGTCTGGGTATTCTTCTGCAATTCTATAGCGGTTCATGATATCTCTTTCATAAGAAGTGTGTGGGGTTTCTGTGCTGGTACCCCACAACCAGTGTTACTTAGATACTGCAACCACCTGCAGTGCAAGACAACATCTGTGCACCTTCTACGTTATCGTCATACTCTTTGAAGTTACCCCAGTCTACTGACTCAGGTACTAACAGCTTCAACTTATTGTACTCCTCTTCTGTACACTCTTCATACGGGGCTTGCTTGTATGTGCCACCATCCATAGGCAGGAAAGATACCCCTGTGACCTCATCAAAGTGTTCATATACCCAAGCACCTACCTGCATCCACTCGTCTTCCTTCACAGAGATTGTGACAGACGGCTTGTGTTCACAGTAGTGACGTTGGAATAGTAGCCACAGTTTCAAGTGTTGGATAGCAGATAAGTCTTCACGTAACAGTGCACCATCTGCAACCTTCACAGGGAAACTAAACACAGTAGTGCTCTCAGGTTTCATGAAGCATGGCTCTGCTACGAATCCAGCCTGAATCATAAACTGTGTTAAAGGGTCCTTGTTATCAGCACGTACCCTACGTATGTAATATTGACTGTGCTGAGGATGAATGCCAGAGGCAGTACTACAAAGCTGTGACACTGTACCTTCGGGTTTAACAGCTGTGACAGCCACACTCTGATTAATTCCAATGGCAGCAGCGTATTCAGCATTAGTAGCAATAGCAATATCACGGAGTGTCTCCAATCGTTTAGGTAGTTCCAGATCATCTGGATTATTTAATAAAGCATTGTCAAGGATACCAGTCATTGACACACCAAGCAATGCTTCTTCTTCTGTGTTCTTCTGCCAGATCTTACGTAGATACGGGAAGTCTGTTAAGGTCGCTTGAAATGTTCCGAGAATAGTTGCCAAGCGAATCTTGGTGGATAGAGTATCAATGCTATCACTGCTACGCACAATGCAACTAGAAAGATTACAGAACTGATAAGGTCTAAGAATAATTTCTGAGCAAGGATTAGTACCAAACTCATACGTACTGTCACGCCTTCCATTTTTTGCAGCTTGTCTTTGAGATGCATCACGGCTGAATATTCCTCTCTCACCTGAATGTGATTCGTAAATTGATGTCCACTCCCTCATGAAGTGTCCAATGCTTGGTTTCTCCTCATACACAGCAGAGTTGTTAGCCAAGGCACGTTGCCCTTGACCATCCCACCAGTTACCTGCTTTAGCATGTGCCATGTTATCGTCTGTCAAATCAGACAGGGATATCATTGCTGACCTGCGTACTCCACCCACAACAACAACTTCCCCGATCTTGCACAGAATGTCATGGCATTCGAGGGAAGATAAACGTCTACCAGCTGCAGCTTTGAATTTGAGAATGACGAACTTAAATAAGTCTTCCAAGGGTTTTGGTCCAGATGCCCTGCCTCCAAAGGTCTTAAGCCTTGCACCTGCCTCACGGACTTTATGTAAGTCGTACTGTGGAACTTCGCCAGAGTACAGAAGAGCAATGAGTTGTCTAAGTGATTTAGCCCATCCTTCTTTAGAATCCGAAACAACAATAGTAGTTTGACTACTGAACATGCGATCAGGGACTTCAGGTAATCTAGATACATACTTTTTCTCCACACTAAATCCTACACCTGTACCACACAGGAGTATATACATGGCTTCATCGAATGCTTTAGGGTCATCGATAGGTAAGTAGGAACAATTAAATGCTGCTACGTTCTGTCTCTCTAGTGCTGGTCCAGAGGTCATGACGGCTCTCATGGATGGCACTACATCTAAATCTTTTACTGCTTGTTCTAACTCTGCACGTAGCTCAGGAGTCAGCGTGTAATTCTTTTTATCTTTTAGATGCTCTGTCATAAAGTCAAAGTATCTTGTTACTGTCTCACTCCAATGCTCTCGTCTGCCAAGATCGTCTATGTAACGGGAGTACCTGCTCTTGGCAATGAAGTCATTGTAGGGAGTCATTGTGTATTTCGTCATGAAGTATACCTATGTTGTTGATTTTGTTGAAAAAAATAGGAGCACAGTAGAATCTGTACTCCCGTGGGGGGACTTTAGTTATACTTAAAATTCCACCTAAAGCAACTGCCTTTGTATCTCTTTGTTTTTATTGGAATTATTTATAGTATGCCTGTCTCATAGGGGCACAGGTAACATTCAAGACAATGTCGGTATCCCAATCATTGATTCTTTGTTTACCCATAATCAGAATAGGTCTAGTCATAGCAGCTTCACAGTCAGTGATAGCTTGAATAACTTCTTGTCTTCCCATAGGCTGTGCTCTTTTAGGTACATACAACTTAGTCTCGGTACCATAGTAGCTAGACGAGCAACCTACTGTTGCGACTGCTACTGCTATAGCAATTACTAGTTTCATGTTAACTCTCCTTGTTGGTAGCTAGTTGCCTGATTGCCCTAGCTATGACCGTTGCAAAACTTTCAGTGGGTGGTATTACTACGGGTGCATCGTTAAATCTTTCTACTAACTGTGCTGCTTCTTCAAGAGCATTCATTCTATCTGCTGATCCGAACATTTCAAAGTGTTCTACTTCTTCTTCAAGATCCAGTATAGCATCACACAAATTCTCTTGCACCTGCCACAAAGCATACTCGATCTCTGGTCGATGGTCAAACCATTCAGAATCTTTAGCTGCAACCATAGCACAAGTGGCAATACCAAGTGCTCTCTTTAGTTTTACTAAACTATTATCTAACACTTCATCAGGCACCTGTGCCATTATCTTCTCCTAGTATATAGTCTGCTGCCTTAAGTTGAATCAATTCCTTAGCAGTCAAGTATACATCACTTGCTGGTAAGAGTTTAGCTTGTATCTTTAATGCACTCAAGCCTGTTGCTTCACGCAGTATCTTAATCATTCTTGCATTGCAGTTCTCTACTTCTTTGAATGCTGACTTGATATCGTGATACTTGTTGTTAATGTCATCTGATAGTTGATGACACATGATGCCTGCATTAGGTGCAATGTATCGCTCACCCTTAGTGCCACACACAAAGATCAAGAAGCCACCACTCATGATGCTGCCTAGTCCTATGGTACGGATAGGATGCTTACTTGCTTTCATGATATCAATCAGTGCTAGTGCTTGATACAACTCACCACCACCTGTGTTTACATAAAGAGTGAGTAGCTTATCTTTTGGATCAATGTTTTCATATTCAATCCATTTGATACAACGATCTATGTTCTCCTCCTCTATGTCACCATGAAGAAAGAACATGTGACTATCCAGCAGGAGATTATCTATCCTGTCTTCTGCTGTCTGATCATGTTTACGTGCCACTTGGTATCTCCACTAATTGTAGTTTAGCTATCGGTACTTGGAAGAACATCTCCCCTTTGTACACATACTTGTTAGGCACCTCAACTACGGGGGAATCTAACAGGTCTGTGTGACTACATATGAATGCATGACTACGTTCATTATTAAATATCATAAAGTATGCAGGCTTATCCAGCTTAGCAAACTTAGACTTACGTTCTGGTATCTGTAGTGTATCGTACTTAAACTCTACACCCTTCCATACTTTCTTTATCTCTACTTCACAATAGAATGTCTCTAGTCCTGTATCTACAATTAAATCTACTGCGTATCTATCAGGATGATCCTCTACTGTATGTCCTAAAGATATCCAATACTTCTTGGCTGAATCTCTTGCTGTCCCATCTGTTTCGTTGAATAGTTCTCTATCAAATCGTTTGCGGATGGGAGAAGTCATATATCCGTCTCCAGTTCTATAAAGAACTCGTTGACTTCTTCTGCACCTAAGTCATACACAGCATCTTTAATTGCTTCTTGCAATACCTCTTGAAGATATTCAGGGTCTTGATAAGTAGGAGGTGCAGTGTCGTAGTCTAAGACTAATTCAAACCTGACCTCAACAAAGATAGGGGAAGATGTACTCACCAGTTAACCCCTTCAGTCTCATTGATCAGTCGAGCCATACGGCTAAGGTATGTCTTGGCTTTCTCAATTTCTCTAGAGCTAGTGTGGCTTTCTTTATCTAACAGAATCGATAACACTGTGCCATGACAGAAGCTGATAGCATCCCATGGTCCTAACACTTGTACGATTTGTTCAAAGGCATCCTCTTCCTTAAGCATCAAGTACACAGACTCTACATCTCCTTGATCCTCATCTGCCTCATCAAACAAACTACCCTCAAAGATATCTTCATCGTACTTTGAATACACAGGATCTTCTTCGTACACTCTGTCTTTCTTAATGTCTTTCTTAAGGAAATCCCAATGCCCTTTAGCTGCAGCATTCCACTCCTCACCGGAACATTCGTCTATTGATTTGCGTGTTTCCATTATGCATTCCCCTGTGTTGGTGTCCACTGTGTGAGATCAAAGGTTGAATCAAACAGACCTGACTGCGGATCAAACTTTAGTTCACCAGAGTTAACCATCTCATCCATCTTGTCAGACACAATCTTACCAAACTTCTCATCTGTGTTAAGTAAATGAAAGCAAGTCACTACGCCCTGAGCTAAACCTACAATCTCTGTGTATGCTTCTTCGTCTAGACTATCCGATGGCATACAGATCATGTTCAGATCTACTGTGCCATTCCATTGCTTTCCTTCAAAGTTAGGTCGAATGATAAGGACAATGTCATCCTTCTTGATAGGGTTAGTCATGCTTGGTTCCTTTGTATGGATTAAATTTTAGAGGCATTTCTTTTTTAGGTTTTTCTACTAGCCAATCTTCAGGTATCTTTTTATCTGCATACAAGAAGCCTTGCTTGGTGCACCACTCTGCATACGTAGTCTTAGATTGCTTACTTAACTTACGTTTGCTACTACTGAATACAAATCTAATGTCTAGATTTGGATGTTGCTTCTTTACTAGGGTATGCTTACGTCTATCTTCAGCCGTGAACAATCCCTTTGTTTCAATGATGATGCCATTAGGAAGTAGGAAGTCGGGTGTGTACCTTCTATAACACAAGTCTTCCCACTCAATCTTAATGGACTCATACTCTACATCTATAGAAGCTTCTTCTAAGTCTGCTTGTACTATCGCTTCAAGACCACTGCGATATCCCTTGACATGAGCAGGCATAAAGTTCTTCTTACCAAATGCCACTTATGCCTCAGCAATCTTTATGTAAGACACCATTGGTGGGTTAGCAGCTTTAGATACTAGGGATGGTCGTTCTTCTAAACCTTCCCAACACTTGTACCTATAAGAACACCAACTACATTCCTTACCTAAGATTAAGTTACCTGTTTCTTTCTTACGATAGGTTTCTTTCTCAGCTTCAAAGCAACGTCTAAAAGTATTAGCCTTAAGCTCATCACCTTTAGCTGCAATCTTCTTGACCTCAGCATCTACATCAATGCCATCAGCAGGTACGTACTTGAACTCACCGTTAGCCTTGTTGATTACCCACCACCCACCTGCCTTCACATCCATTGCCTTAGCATAGCCAGCAAGCTGACCTACATAGCCGAATGAATCATTGGCATTGAGGGTTTCAAAGTCAACAAACTTATTGGTATAAGACCAAGGGCTAGCAGATTTAACGTCATCTACAGCACCCTCTGTAATCAAATCTGGTGTACCGTAGATCGTGTGATCACCTGCAGTGAGGGTCACCATATCCCCATCGCTATACGCTACTCCTGCCTGTGTTAGAAGCCCTTTAAACACTGCTTCTGCTATGTCACCCATCATCATGTTGATAATAAAGTTTGTAGAGTGGGGTACTGCAGCTTCAGGTTCATTCTTATCGAACCATAACTGGCAGTATTCCCTGCCCACGTTAGACATGCGATAGCTAAATGCATTGTCACGTTTGTCTACAAACTGCCGAGTAAGGGCAGCACGAACATCCTCAACTACCTGCTCTACAACTTCAGGGCTAAGTGTACTATCTCCGTGCCTTACCTTACTGAGATACTGATGTATCTTTAATTCGGCAGGATGATTCATTAGGCTTCTACTTCTACGTCTACAAACTCATTAACCACATCAGCTAACGCTGCATCTACTGGTGCTGATACAGATAACTTGTTGAACTCTTTAACAATGTATTCATTGTAGTTATCAATCCAAGCATTGAAGTCTGCAAACATAGCTTGATCTGCATCATTCAAGTCGTTTGTCTTAGATAGATCCAGTACAGCAGTAGGCAAGAAATATACTGCACCAGTAGGTAGAGACTGCTCGTCTGAACCCAACGTAATATTGTGCTGTGGCAGGATACGATTCTGCTTTGCCATCTGTGCAATAGGTGCACCAAGTGTTTTGAATGCATCACGATTATCAATCTCCCAAATAAATGGTACAGCTACCGTTCCGTCTACAGCCTCGCCCTTAGCATTGACTGCATCCTTCATAGTAACTTCACCGAACAGTACACGTACACGCTTGATAGCCTTGAGCAGTGTCTTAGTTTCCTGTGGCAATGCAGCATAGTCTTCGATCCAACCTGATGGCTTACCACAATTAAAGCCACCATCGTTATCACGCAAGTCACCATTCAGATCCTTAGCCATGATAGTCTTTACATACTTAGACTTAACATCGCCATTACCTTGAATATATTTCTTGTACATAAAACGCTGATTGAATAAACGAATCGTTACATCAGTGCCATACACTGGCTCCATGTTAGTACGATCAAGTACATAGCTACCTGCAGCTACGATCTCAACCTTCTTCTTCTTACCACTTACAACTTGCTCACCCATGATACCTTTGTGATCAAGCTTTAAACGTGCAAGATTGTTCTGCTTCTTTGGCTTGGCTAGGTCTGCACCCATGCCCATTGCATCTGCCATCATTGCGAAGTTACTGCTGTTTGCTAATGTAATTTCTGACATATCATTCCTTATATATAAAGTTTATTAACGTACATCTTTTTGCTCTAACCAATTATCACCCAATTTGGACTCAAGTGCAAGGGGAACATTGAAATTAATTGACCACTTTTTATTAATCAATTCAACAAGTTCTGCCTGTACTTCATCTATTACTCTGACCATATCCCCTATCTCATCTGGGTGAACATCTATAACGATAGAATCGTGGACAGAATTTACTACCTTGCTCTTGTACTGGACTAGTCTTTTGTAGATCTCGACTAGTGCCAAAGGTACGATGTCTGCAGTAGCAAAGGATTGAACTGGATAGTTCTTGATAGCAGTGAAGTGTGTCACAGTGCCATCACGTTTCCTCTGTACTTCAGTGAATGCAAACTCCCTGTTGCTAGGGATTTTAATGTACTTATAATTCAATGCTTGCTTGGCTAGTACCTTGTGCCAGTTAGCTATGCCCTGATACTTCTCCATGAAGTGTGTGTAGTACGCAGCTTCAGAAGGTGTCCTGCCATACCCAGTAGCACCGTACAGTGGGGCAAAGGTGTGTGTCTTAGCTACCTGCCTAGAGGTAGGCTGACCTGCATCCGTAATAACCTTAGCCGTATACGAGTGCACATCAAAGCCATCCTCTACTTCCTTCATGGCTACAGGATCTTGGGATAGGAATGCAGCTACACGAAACTCTAGCTGTGCAAAGTCTGCTTCCATAATCTTGCCCCCTTCCCAGCGAGATATGAACACACGCTTAACTGGGAACGTACCACCACGAGGCATGTTCTGCATGTTAGGATTAGACCCACTGAACCTACCAGTTGCAGTGATGTGCTGATTCAACCGTACATGTAACAGACCATCAGGCTTGATGAATGTAGAGATGCCTTCTACGAAGTTACTGAGGTAGCTATCCAATGCTGATAGTCTACGTAACTTACCTAAGAACTCTACTGCATCCGGCATACTCTTAGACAGTGCCACACGCTCAAGTGTTTCAAGGTTACCCTTGGATGTACCAAAGCCATTAGCACTAGCCCACTTAGCATTAGGTGCAGTGAACTTCAATCCTGCTACATCCTTAGTTGCCTTGAATTCAAAGCCACCACCGTTACATGTAACACACTTAGTAGACTTCTTGAATGGGCTACCATCCTTCTTAGTCTTGTAGTTAAATCCCTTACCATCACAGGGTGCACACTTAACTGCCTTAGTTCTGTACACATAGTCAAAGTGTTTCTTGACTGCCTCTTTAAACTCTGTGTCTTTCATGTAAGGTGTGATAGCAGTAGACCATGCAGCTTTGTTGCGAGGCTTACGACTGTACACAACCCATGACAACTGCTCAGGGCTATTGAGGTTGATAGGTGTATCACCCATGAGTGTACGTACATGAGACTGCAGCAGCTTGACTATGTCATCTCGCTCTGTCTCAAACTCAAGACGTACTGCATCCAGTGCATCGAGATCTACCTTGATACCTGTCTGATAGATACGAGCTAGCACAATTGAAACTTCGTTAGTCATCTCGATTGTCTGACGTAATCCTGAATCAGCAGGTGTCTCTAGCTTAGCTACAATAGATTTGTAGATACCTTCAGTGGAACCTAAGTCATGTTCAAGGTACAGTGATAACTCTGCATGTGGAATATCACGAGTGCTATACCCACGCTTGAAGTAATCCTTCAGTGTGTCTTGCTTAAGTACCTCACACTTGTGCCTCATGGCAACTGAGCCTAAGTCCAATGGCATAGATACACCACGCAGTAAGACGTACTCACCTAGCATGGTATCAAAGACTTCTCCATCGTACTTAAAGCCAGACTCCCACAGCCATAACAAATCGTATGAGATGTTATGCCCAATCATCAGGGTAGTCTTATCTAGTACAGCCTGTAAGTCCTTATGGTTCTTCTCTCCATCTTCCTTAACTTCGGAGTGATCGAATGTATAGATGTGAGATACACCATCTAACTCTTTGTATCCAACCATCACTAGTGTATTGCCAGTCTCAAAGGGATCTAAGTGTTTCTTATTGTTCCTATTGCTGATTGTGTTCTCAACGTCAAGTGTGATGATCATGATGAGTACGCACCAGTGTGATAGTCAAACTCACAATTCACAATACGATGTATGCCACTGATCTTGTTCTTCACAATGTTTAAGTAACGCATACCATCATCCTCTGTCTGATCATTCATTGGTGGGTTACGTGCAATGAGGATCATCAAGTCTGACTCACCTGCTAAGCCAGTCTTACTGCCTTCAATCATTGCTTGTGACAATACAATCTTACCTTCTGCTTCTGCCGATAGCTGTGTGCAATACACAACTAAGCAGCCATAGATCTTACCGATGTTACGAGCATAGACTGCATTAGCTTTGAGTGTCTCATGGTTATTAGTTGAAGCACCATCCTCTGAGAACTTGCTACCAATGTCCAGTACCACAATGTCAGGCTTGTGCTTCTTGATGACTGACTCAGCCCACTTCATTGTCTTGCCAGTTGCATCTACAAACTTCAAGTTATCCTTGATGGGATCGTATGATCTGTGTGCAGTGATCTTGTCAGACACGATCTGCTGGATCGTCATGCCCGTACAAGCAGTCATGTAACGTGATGCTACACGCTCCGGCTTTTCTTCGTTACATAGCACAAGTATCTTTGCACCTTGATATGCCCATCCATTAGGACCTGCACATAAGGTGGAGTGAAAGCTAGACTTACCTACGTTACTACGTGCACCGATCACAAATAACATTCCATTGTCTAAGCCATTGACTGAATGGTGTAGTGATGGGATATTAAACTGCCACTTAGTATTGTTTGCTGCACTCTCTATCAAGTTCTCAATGCTATTGTCTACGTACTTGATACGAATGCTTGGTGTGAAATCATCTTGGTACATATCAAGGATATGTCTCAGTGGTTCCATCGTAGTCTGGTCACCATTGACATACTGGAATCCAAGGTTAGCTACCTCTTCACCTACTACCTGCCGGAACATGTTGCTTAGTACTTCTGTTGCAACATCAGCACCCATAATATCTTCCTTACGAATCTTATTGAACTGCAATTCGTATGCTTGCTTCTGTGCTGTAGTGAGGGTGGGGTTTGCTGCAAAGAATAGTGCTTGTACTTCGTCTACTGTTAAATCTCTTTGATACTGATCCATCGCTGAATCGATGATGGCTTTGATCTTTCTTACATCTTTAGTGAACAACTTCTCAGGACACCTGTTACCTCTTGTCTCATCGTAGAAGCCTTTATCCATCAGACTTCTAATCAAGGTAAGTTCCATGCTTTCTCCTATAATAACTTCTTCAAACTATCTATATCATCTGGGACACGGTACTTAATATCATCCAGTAACTTCAATGCAATTGCTTTAATTCCAATTGCCTTAAGATCTCTGGTGTACGCTAGTGTCTTACTCATTGCATCAGGATCTAATGCTACCACAACCTTACGGTACTTGGCAAGTAATACCTTGTGTTCTTCTAGAAGTGCAGTACCTAAGAGGGCGAAGCCTGTGCCACCTATCGTATCTACAACTGCTGCACTTATACAATCCTCTACGACTATAGCTACATCTGTATCACCCACTACATAGGGTGTTCGTGCTTCACCATACCTTCTCCACTTAGGTGTTACACCTGCATGCCCTGCCCTGCCTGCTGCATCAGCTAGCTTACCTTCAAACCTAATCGGGAATACGATACGATCTTCTCGTATGTCGTACCTCAAGTCTAGCCAATGTGGATCTAGTTCATACCTACGACAGAGATTCTGTAAGTGTAACTTGTCATAGTCCACTACAACCCAGTCAGGTAAATCAAACTGGATAGGTAAGTCCTTGTGTAGTACTTCTAAGAACATTACCTTGCGTAGTTCCTCTGCTGATAGGTGAGTGGTAGTCATACCTGTTGCTTTGCAATTGAGGGAATAACAATTCCACATCAACTTGCCATTGTCATTGATTGCAGTAAAGGTGTTGTATCTTTTACATACAGGACAACTGCCACGGTATGACTGTCCAAGGGACAAGTTTAAATCTACTACATGTTTCTTAGCATCCATCTTTATCTTTCGTAAGCATGTCAGCTACCCAACAATTCATAGCAAGGATTATGAAGAAGCACCATGCCATGAGTTCAAAGCAACTTGTATCTTTCGTAATGCTAATTGACCACCATACAACTGCTGCAGTTAGTATGCAATAGCTCAGCCTGTATGTCTGTAGTTTGGTCATGCTTTCTTTACCTTAGTCCATGCTGCAAAGTGTACTACGTTACCTTCCATATCCTTACAGTAACTGTACATGCCATCGATGTGACCGAACCAGTACTTGGCAGTTAGGTCTACTGCATCATGTGCAGGTGGTACCTTTAGGTCTTCATCTACAATCACGAAGTGATCACCTTTGTGTAGGTCATACAGTGCACACTCGTGGTCTGCTATGTCGTGTTCATTAATCATTTCTCTTGTGCCTCCATAGCCTTATCAAACATCCGTTTCCAGTACTCAATCTCTTCATGTTGTTTGCGTAGCATGGTAGCTATCTCTTCTCTTGTAATTAGTTTGTACCAACAGTCCGTCTCTAATAAATTTGCTAGTTCATTTGCATTCATCTGTTCTTTCCATTTCCAAAAGTTATTCCAGTTAGTTAGGTGTAGGGGTGGACACTTCCATGCCATGTCATTTGTTTATCCTATGGTAGGTGTGAGTAGGATTAGATAGCATACTCTTGAGTAGCTGATCTATTGTAAAGAACCAAGCCTCGTGTGGTGCCTTACCATCATGTGTATAGACTTTGAAACTCATATCAGTATCCTTATACTGTATCACTGGCGGGTGTAGTAAAGCGAAGCTTAGCAGCTTTTCTTGCACTTGTCAATGTATTTTTTATGTAAGGTCTTACTGAGCTAGGACAACTGTGCCCAGTAATACTCATGATCTGAGGCAAGGGTACTCCGGCATCTACCATCTCCATCGTACCAGTACGTCTCATGTCCATGATCTGTAGCTCATTAGGCAAACCTGCAGCCTTGATGATCTGCCTAGCTACCTGTGATAACTGGTGCTTGTCATAAGGCTTAGCTACTATCCTTCTGTCCATACAGTACGGTGCAATGTAAGACTGAAAGTCTACGTCATCCTTCTGCTGCATTAACATCTCATGCAACTCATCTGTTGTAGGTAACTCAACCTTAGCCCTACGCTTAGACTGTTCTAGGTATAAGACCCTAGCCTGTGCATCGTAGTTATCCCATTGCAGGTTAGCCATATCGCCTAGCCTCTGGCACCACTCGTATGCCATCTGTACTATAAGACCCACGCTACGCCATCTAAAACGTCCATAGGCGGTGTCCAAGAACAACTTGATATGCTCCCTTGTCCACACCACCTTACGTGCCCTGTGAGCGTGTTTAGATACCTTGCTGAACGGATTGATCTGTGTATAGCCTAGCTGTATTCCAAAGTTGTACAGCTTACTGGATACAGCATGAGTGTGGTTAGCAAAGGGAACACCCCTCTCAGCCCATCTGTTGTAAGCAGCCTGAGCACGAGGGGTATCTAAGGATTCAAGGTACATCGTGGAGATTAGCTTACCACGTACAGATGTAGCAAGCAGGGTGTTGATACAGTAACGATAGTCCTTCTGTGTTACTGGTGCTAGTGATCTAAAGTCTAGTGATTCGTAGTACTCATCAATCAGTTTTGCTATCTTTGTTCGCATAGAATTCATCCCTTACCTTTGTGATCGCATCTTGCCATTCTCTTGTGTACTTTACCCAGTCTTTGTAGATCATGTAGTACTCAAGGATAACATTCATGGCATCGTATCTTTTGAATAGTTCTTCAAGGTCTTCATGGTGACGATGCTCTGCATGGAGGATTGATTTGATGCAGTACTCATACATCTGTTTAAGATTGGTAATAAGGATCTCATCTAACTGCTCTGGTACTAAGTCAAAAGTATATTTCATATGCATCTCCTATATCTGATTGTTAAGTCGTACTAGTTCTTCAATGTCACGAGCAAAGTCAAAGATGTCCTGACCCTTACGGCAGGATTCAATCTGCTCATCTGTTAGTGCTACATAGTCCTTGACTACCACTGGCTCCTCTGCCTTGGGCTTAGTACGCTTAGGCTTAGGTGGTACAAACTGTGGCATCTTAGTTAGCTTCATTGCATCCTTCATTGCATCATCCATGTAATTGCTCCTGTTGTGTATAAAACTACAGCCACTGCTTCGACCAAGATGAGTGGCATATCTTTCTGCATGTACCCTGCCCATGTCCATAGCCCACTACCAATCAGGCTTAGGAATATGTTGAGTGGGTACACGTTAAAACTGGTTAGACATATACCAGTCAAGCACAGTATAGTTCCTATCCACTTAACTGCCTTCACTAAAGTATTCCTTCGGAGGTCTGTCATCGCCTTCCTTGTAGGCTTTGCTGTATAGCATGAGCATACGCAGGTTACACATTGCATGTGCAAGGTGATGGTGTCCAGACTCTTGGTCTAGGTCCTCGCCTTCCTGCCATGCAGCTATGTGCCTTAACGCACAGCCAAGCGGCACAGACCAAGGCATACCCTTCATCCAGTTGAATGCCTTGTACTTCTTAGTACCATACATCCATACCCTTGCCTCTTCCTCTAATGTACTCAGAGGTATGAGACTAAGGTCTGCCTTGCCACTGATGTACCTAGCACCAGTACCCTTGGCATCACTGTTAATATCCCCAACATTATCTGACATCAATAACTCCTTGTAGTTTAACCCTCCACGGGTAGCTATTCTGAATCCAAAAACATCTATAGATACCATCCCGTACTGACAGCCAAGCCGTATGATCTGGGATGTCATTACATTCTGAGTGTGACCACTCCATCCTACCCATCGTATGTCCCACTAAAATCCCAAATGCAAACACAAAAATCAAGAGACTCTTTACTAGCCAACTCATCTAAAGAAATCCTCTAGCTTGTACCCTCGTGCTTCTATGCCTGCCTTGAACTTACGAAGTGCTCGTTTCTCTGTGTCGTGTATGCTGTTCCTATGCACACCAAACACTTGAGCTACCTCCTCAAGAGACATGTCATGTCCCTCGATGTACTTTCTTGGTGCTGGTTTTTCTTGTTGGCTTTGTTTCGGCATCGGGTTTCCATTCCTTCTCTTTCTTGTCACAGTATTCCTTGAGCATACCTACTACTGCATACTCAACCATGTACTCTAGTGCTTCCTTGTCAAAGGTTACCTGTGCATCAGCAGATCCATCCTTATGTTCTTTAGTTACCTTGATGGTGATGTTCATTTCTTTTTAGCTTTCTTCTGTGGTAGTGCCTTGCATGCCATCACTTCATCTATGTCACCGTATCCATCCAAGTGTTCACGCTGTATATATGCATTCCATAGCTGCTCTACTCGCAGTGTGAGCACGGACTTGATACCCTCTAGGTAGTTCCACACCTCATCCTCTGTGAGTACAGTAGGTGAGTCCACATACAGATCAATGAATGAATTTAGATCATCGATTGTATTGCGTATACTTTGTATACCATCTTCTACATCGTACTTATCTTTGATAGCTATGTATTTCTTAGCTGCAAATTGCTCTATTCTATCTGTTAATGTGCATGAATCCTTAACTTTTTTCACTCGTAACTCCTTGATTTCATTGAAGAAAAATAAGGGAGGTGTTACCCTCCCCTATCATTAAGCGTACTCTAACTCAGGGGTAATCAACTGCTGGAATTCAGCACCCTGAATGACAGACTCGATGTCCTGTTCAATACGGATACGCTTACGCTCCACCTCGGTACCATCACGCTGTGCTTCAACGTGAGTACTGATGTGTGTCAGTGTGTTGTACACTTGGTATGCAGTACCACGCATTGTGTCGTAGCTATCGTAGATACCGATGATACGCTCAAGCCATTTGTTGTTTACCTTCTGACCTGTCTTGGTCATGTAGGTAGCTACATTCCTACGGAAGAAGTCCAATGCAAAGTCACGATTAACTTTGATGCCTTGCATCTGATACATCACCTCTGCATCACGCTCTAATCGCTCAGGGAACTGTGATGCTACCTTACCGATCACCTCTGGGTCATAGAATGTAGTGTGCTTCTGTGAGATACCTACCTTCTCACGAGGAGCAATCATTCCATTCAAGCAAGCTAAGCGATAGATCATTGCACTGATCTGCATCTTGACTGACTGGTCATGTGAGTCACGAACATGCATCACCATCTTTGCAGGCTCACCTAACTTCTTCTCGAAGTTGTATTGCTTGAGAATAATCTTGGCTGAGAATGCAGCACCATTGTTCATGGCATTGAACTCTACATCCACATTGCTTGTGTCTAACTTAGCAATCGCTAAGCCTTCACGCATGTTATCCCATACAACACGGAAGTTCTTTGGGTTATGCACAGACTTACCATCTCCGATGACTGTGTCAGTGAGTGGGTTGATTGTCCAAAACTTGTTAGGTACTGCAATACCATTGCGAGTTTGTTGCTCACGCACTGGATTGAAATCCAAGAACTCAGGTAAAGATGGAATGCCGTTTGCTGATTTGATTAACATATTATTTCCTTATAGATATGTATGGTTGAAATTAAATTGCACTGCTAGTATCAGGCTTCCCATATTGCTTTGTCAATGGGGGATTACCCTTAGTATAAATCGTTTGCTTCCACTTCATTGAATACACAGGTAAATGTGTACCTACAACTGTAATACTTTGTGTGTCTGCTACATGCTGCAGGAATACATAGGGTGTACTACCCCTTGATTCCAATGCTACCCACAAACTATCCCCATCGTACTTAGCTACAGGACATTCCCTTACTGACCATCTACTGATGGTATGAGTGGGGCAATCAGCCTGTGCCTTGTATCCTAGGCTAGTGAATGGGCTAGTACCTTTGAATGCAGTATATATAGTAGCATACTGCTGTGCTGTACCTACAAACTTTATGTTGGTATGTACCCAGTCATGTGTCTTGATATCAACTGGAGCACCAAACTTGTTACGCTCCCTAGCTTGGGGGTGATTAGGGATTACCACTTCAAGTGCATCATCCATTAGTTCCTTTCTGTTTACGTTTACGAAATCTATCTAGTACTACACGGGAAATGATACGGATGTTAGTACTAGTATGTACCCAGTCATCAAATCCTACAGTAGAAGCTCTAGCTTCCTTAAGTGTTGGGAAGATGTGATCCGTATGCTTCTCTTTAATTACCCACAATACTTGCTTGCTCATTACTTACCTCCTATTAAAGCGTTGACTGGAAGTGCTACCTCTGCTAGTAGATCACCTTCTGTGTCAATGCAAATGACATACACATTGCCATCTGCATCTTGCCTTACCGAGATGTACCCACCTGTCTCGACACCTAACCCATCACCTATGATGCGATCAAAGTTGATGTAGTGTATGCCATCGTTATCGTCATGCGATATGCATAGATCTGTTCTCATTGCACTAGCTCCTTAACCTTTTGTTTTAGCTGGGAAATTTTCATAGTGATACTACTAATTTCCAATGGAATGTAATTCATTGTGTCTGTCGTACCCTCTGTAGTAAGGGGGTATGCAGTCATCTGTAATCCTGATCGCTCCTCATCTCCATACACACAGGCATCCCATACATTGATGTCCCATGTAACCCCATCGACTGTGACTGCATGCCACCAGTCATCACTGCCATCGTACTGCCATGCCATAGCCATGTTTGCTTTGAGTGTTAGCTCATCCATTTACATTCTCCTCTACTGTTACACCCTTGAGTACTGGGTATTGATCGGAACCTAGGTAGTCATCATAGAATGTACCTCGTCTACTTGTATTCAGATACACTGTATCTTCTATCACGAATCGCTCAGTGATCTTGCCCTTCCATGCTTGTGCATCACTTGATGTAGCACCAGACCTGAAGTGTAGCTTTGCGTTAGCTACATTAGAACCCATACCCCAGTATGGTTTGTATGCAAACTTAGCTACATTAGCTAGCACTCCATCGCTACACTTAACCTTGACACCTGTCACTCTGTATACATATGTACCCATTATGCTACCCTCCGTTCATTCAATTCAAACCTAGCTATGTCCTGACCAGAGATGTCCCTGATCCATCCACTGCCATACCAGTCACCATTAATATTCTCAAGCTCTATCCAATTCTCACCCCAAAATACTTCGATGTGATACCAGCCTTCTTGCACTAGCTTACGGACATGCTTCATTACCTGTTGCTTGCTTGGCTTACGACCATTAAAATGTATCTCTCTGCTCATGACTTATCCCTCTCATTTAATCTGTCCATACATTCACTCAAGATGTACTTCGACTTGTTAATAAACTGTCTTGCACATTCGGTATCACCATGTGCCATTACTTCCTGTGCATCACTGAGTATGCTCATCGCTAGCATCAGGTCACCTGCATCCTTGCCTAGTAGCTTGGCATACAGGTTGTTCTCAATCATGCCATGCACTTGAACCTCGGTACATCCGTACATTTGAGTGTCTGTGCTACCTCTGGTAGATCTTGTGCTGTCCATAGTAATTCTCCTATTGTGTAACCTACAGTTAAACCGCCAATCAGAATTGTCATACCGAATAAAACTATCATTGCAACTAACCAAATATCTTTTTTCATAGCATGAACACCATCACATACAGTGCCATAAGGCAGGCACTTATTGCCATTCCTGTGAAGATCAGACTGCATCCAATCTCTAGCCTACTCATCATGCCCTCCAAGATGCATCATCAATTTCCTGAGCCTCATTCTCATCAATACTCCCATGATTTTCTAGTGTGTATCTGTAGAACCACTCATCTGTTGCACTTGCAGTGTCCGTAGTTCCTGTGCCTATCTTATCTACCACTGCTTGGATTGCTTCGCCTAATGCAAGACCATCGTCTGCTGTTATCTCTATGGTTAGTCGTAGCCCTTTCATTCTTCTTCCTCCTCATCTGCAGGATCTGTGTCGATTGTGATGTGACCGAAGCGTAGCTTGCCTGAACCATCAGTGCTACACTTAGTCGGCTTATCGAATGTGACAATCTTAGACAGGTCACCCCTTAAGTTATGGACATCACTGCCCAATAGCTCTACAGGCACCAGACCTATCAAGCCTGCATCTACAGGGTACATGTTGCCATCTGTACCATCGTAGCAACCATCACCCCAACGGGTACTGAATGCCACGATACGATAGTAAGATTTATCGTGCCTTGTAATTTTGCCAATAGGATTATCAAAGTAATCACAAGACTCTAGCAACTCCATCCATTCACTATCAGGTACTGCATAGCATGGGTCACCTAAGATGTACTGACCTGCTGGTACTTCCACTTCTACTTTGCATAATTTCATAACGATCTCCTTGTACTGTCGAACATTCGACACTAGAACCATAAAGCCTTGCTAGTATCGTAGCTACATTAAACTGCTGTCAATAGGGACAAACCCTTATCCTTACAGGATAGCCCCTACACTTTTGTCATCTGCCATGTATACCCAACTAGCATTGTGTACTGGCATGAAGTCGTTGTACTTACGGACAAATGATTCATACTTGTATGGATTGTAGGTAACTGCAGTCATCTGTGGCATGTAGCTAAGGGGAATGTTGACCCTGATTAGTTCACCTGCTACACCTGCATGTACATTCTTACGCTTGTCCCGCAGCACACGCTCTCTGCCTGCCTTGGACACCTTGAATGTGCAGTTCGATAGGGTCACAGTCTGTGCATGGTATACGACCTTGCCCTTGTTGTTACCTTCGAGTGCCTTGATTGACCAACAGTCCTTGTGTAAGTTGCGGTATACATATACTTTCATACATCCTCCTATTGTGTGTCTAATACACTACGGATACTCTCAAGATTCGCTACCATCCGTTCATAGAACAAGGCATGATCTCCTGTTCTAGCTACATCTTCTGTGTCATCTGCTATCTGTGCTAGTACTTCAAGTGCAGTATTTCTGTGAGCAACTAACTCATCGATTGTATTTTTCATACATTCCCCTCCCTGATTTCCTTGTTGGTTTGCTTTAGCCATTCATCGTGCTTAGCAAGATCGTTTGTCTGCAGGTCTACCCTATCTGTGAGTTCATCTACTGTGGAGATCTGACTAATGTAGGAATCTTCCCATAGGAAGACTGTCTTCTCTTGATCACAATCGAATAGCAACTTAACTAAGTCTCTGACTTTCATACTCCCTCCTCTGCTCTTACAAGATCGTAGATAATGTCTAACAACTCCCCGTCTGACATATTGTCAGGGTCAGGGGTAGTCTCAGGTTCGATTAGTTCCCTAATCATTTTGATTAACTCTTGCTTGGTCACAGTATTTCCTCTCGCATGTAGTTGCCAATCATGTCAATTGCATCGTTGGCTGTTTTAAGGATGGCAACGGCTTTATCTCCGTTGTAGCCAAGGCTCATCGAATAGTCTTGATTTGATACCCACTGAGCCACATCAGCCATCATTACTGAGCTTATGAGCAATGGTGTTCTAACTATCATAGGCAATTGATCCGCCTTGCTTTTGGCTTGTTTAAATAATTGTGTTGCATTCATGCTAACTCCTTCAGTGCATCAATAATGTAGGCAACTACGGCTACATCATGTCCACCTATGTTCCAATCATGGATCCGATGTGTAGGTGTGCCATGCTCTGAGCCACAGTAATTGATACCATTTTTATAGTTATAAATTGTAGCCACAAGACCATCCTCAAACTGCACTACCCACTCGGCATCTGACTTGTAGTCATCGAAGCCTTCCTTCAATGGCTCACCGAATGCATCCACTAGATTAGCGTAGCTAGTAGTGATGTGACCTCGTAGGCAGGTCATGTTTGTGTTGATGGAATCATCCTCATTATGTGTAATATATTGCACAATTTTCTCCTTGGGTTTAGGTGCATAGACTGCTTGTTCCCTGTGCCTATTGAACTTGGACACAGGGTAGACGGGTGCTACTGGTGTAATCTTCATGAGTACTGCAACATGGAATCGATTTCATCGAGAGCCTTGATGCCCCTCTCAACCTCATCCCTGTCCGTTTCCCATTGCTCGATGGATTCACGGCTACCTGATGCACCTTCGTGCTCATCGATGTACCACTGGGCAAACTGTTTCAGTTGACTGATGGCATTGTATTGCTCGATTGTGATTGTGATTTTCATACACCAACCTCCAGTTTAATTTTCACAGATTCAAACATCTTCCGACCTTCGTGCATAAACAGGTTCCTTGCAGCACGATCCCTGTTAGAGATGTCCTCGTCATCTAGCATTGCATTCAGAATGCATAGCATGTCTGTCTCACCTATGCCATTGCCGTACTCCTTGATGATCTCGATTGCTTTAGTGATATCCATATATCCTCCGTTAAATAGTGCAAGTTAAACTGCGATAGTCAATCTCTGGTTCACCATAGGTGATAGATCCATCATGCTCAAGCTGAGACTTCTCGAACCATGACATATAGTCATCTGATTCTACGAACCATTCCAGTACATACTCTCTGCAATAGTCATCACTTCGTGAGATATCCTTGCTTACCATACCTACAATGCTAGGGTATGTGTCAACATCACTAGGGATATTCCGAACCTTGTACTCTGAGCCACCCTTATACTTCCAGTATTGTGGACACACACCCTCACCATCCCAGTCATGTGCTCCGTAATTCTCCATGTATTGAGTACGAATAACGATAATCATATTAATCTCCGATTAAATGTGAACCAACATTCGGGTCTTATACCCTCACTACAAAACCTGATACATCCTTACGAGCAGGTCCTTTAGCACGAAGACCCACAATCACACCCTTCGGGTCATCGATACGAGCATCATGCAAGTCACCATCAATTACCCTTCGGGACATGAAAGTGACTGGCAATTCCTTACCATGGAAAACTACTGCCATATTTGCACTAGAAGTCTGTGCCAATTTGACCTGATTCTTGTAGGTATCTACACCAGAGTATGAGAATGTGAGTGAGTAATTCTCAGGTGTCTTACCTAATCGTGATGCATGCTTGGTGTAATCGTAGAACTCGATTTCAGGGAAAGCCTGTGGAATGCCCTTAAATGGCTTGCCATTACGATTGCAAACTTGAAGCTCCCAAGATATATCCGAGAAGCAATTAAGCCTTACACGAGCCGTTTTACCCTGTTTGCTAGCCTTCTTTACAAGGGCTTCTAATTCAGTCACTAATTGTGCTTTGAATTCAGTAGGATTGGACATCCAAAAATCAGTCTTCCTTTGACGGGACAATTGAACATTCGAGAAGACACCACGACCTGCATTCTTCAGGCATGGGGTCATACACTGTGCAGCCTTACTACCTGCACAGATTGTGTTGTTAGGCATCAGGGACATTTCTGCATACAGATGATTGCCACCGACAACGGCATTCGTTTTCTCGATCTTAGCGTTAGCTACTGTGGATAACAGGGTGATTTGTGATGACATATAAACTCCGTTTAGTTAGTGACGAACATTCGACAGTACCGCTATAAAACATTTCCAGTATCAAGGCATAGGGATTGGCTTGTAAATAGGGACTTTCCCTTAGTACTATGTACTAGTACCAAGATTTCTTGTCCCCATGCTTCTGATTCCATGCATACCCTGCGAGGTACACTCTTACTTGCTCTGGGGTAAGGTCTGTGACACGATCCCCATTGTATGTACCCTGTGGATAGTAATGGGGATCACGAGGTCTACCATAGTAGCTATCAGCACTACCCCTGTCCCATAGACTGCCATGTGATTTATCAGCTACGCTGAGATCTGCTATTTCAATTTCATTTAACATAGTTAATCTCCGATTAGTTAAGGGCAACTTCTTGAAGCTCAATGGTTTCATTGGACTCGGCTTGTTCGCCCAGTGCTTTAGCAAGTGCTTCCGCATCCTTCCGTAGGGTGAAAGCTCCGACTATTTCGCTACTCCAATTGTTTTTCTCGACCTCTACATGCGAGGTGACTACGAATACATGTGTCATGGTTAATCTCCGATTAAAGTGAGGTTGAAGTGATGGGGTTTATCTTCGCTTTAATAAAAGCATTGAAAGTTTTTTCTGTGAAAGGAATAAAGCCTTTGGCTTTAGCATAAGCTACATAATCTTGATAAGTTGGCATAAATAATCTCCGAATTAAGTGCCATGAACCCTGTGCCAGTTCCATACATACACATACATAACATCATGGCGTGACACATACATACAGCATATACATCACAAGGCACAGGGCATAGCAAGTACATTTGCATTACACAAAACGGGTACTACTAACGCCAAAAGCCCCGTTAGGGGCTAATGACGATACTACATACAACAGTTAACCGAAGGTTATTCGGCAGATTCAGCAAGGATTAGCGTAGCTATTTCAGCAAGTGAAATGCCCTTAGCTTTAGCTAGATGGATAACGGCACTAGCAATGCTTTCAGCATCATTCCCTGAGAGTTGTAGTGTCGAAGGTTCGACAGTAGAACTAGCTTCGCTAGAATCAGAATCTGACTCAGTAGCTTCGCTAACAGTAGCTTTGCTATCAGCAGATTTCGCTTCTTTACGAAGTAACTGACGAAGGTAACTAGCAGAACAAGAGTTAATATCTAACTCTTTCATTTTGCCCTTCACCTCAATCCAATTCTCGGATAACCACATAGCATCGCTACGATCTTGTCTAGACATATTCTTTAAGGCTGTTGCCTTAACTGCTTGACCGAATTCCTTATCCGATTTGCCGATAACAGAGCGAAGCTCTTGCAGTACCTTACCGATCTCATTCAGCTTTTCAAGCTGACCACGCTTTTGTTTGACGATACTAGTGTAAACACTAGCTGAATGTTCAATAGCTTGACCAAGGGTATAACCCTTCTCACTACCGAATTGTCGATTCATAATCTCGCTGAATTGATGCCGACTCTTAGAGTCTTTCGCTAATTCTGCCTTGGTAGGCTTTTCAGCTTTCTTGGTTGGTACAGTCTTCGACTGTTTCGTAGGTTTCAGTTTGCTATCAACTTTAACAGTTGATGTTTTCACCTCGGCTTGTTTCAGAGCGTTAAGCTCTGTTTTCCAGTTTGCTACGACTGGAGTTTCAGGGATTAAGCCTTTGGCTTGGAAGATGCCCAAGTTCTTAACTTCGTTAGCCAGTAAAGCGGAGCGGATTGATTTTGCCATGATATTTATCCTTTCAGGATAGTTGTGAGTAAAGTTGTAAGTAAACTAAAGTTTAAGCCGAGTATTTCTTGCTATCAAATTTATTTGATTGGTGAGCAACAAAGATCAACCATAGGGTATCGAAAGATACTCCACATCGTTGAAGGGTATACCAAAATCCGAAGGATTCGAGTGAAGTTTTGATGCTGAGAATCGATTTTGCCATGATGGTTTTTCCTTATTTAGTTTATCTTATTTACTTAAAAGAGAATATATTTATATCCCCTTTCACTTTCAGTAAAGGGTAAATATATTCTCGTAAATAAGATAAACTATTTCTGGGGCTTCCCCTTAAATTAGCCTAAAGGCTAAAGGTATTGTTTGACGAGGAATTTTTGATCGGGAAAAAGTTACTTTAGTAAAAGTTCCATGCCAGTTTTCACTTTTCTTTATTTAATATATTTTTTCAAGCTTCGCTTGAAGACTGTCTATTAAAACCATGTGAGCCTTTGGATGACATTTTTGTGCCGAACATTCGACACTAAAACACCAAAGGTGAAGTAGCTAAAGTGAAAACACCGAAGGTGAAACATGTCGATGAAATACGGAATAATCGACATGATTGTGAAACACCAAAGGTGAAAAACAGGATGAGTGAAACACCAAAGGTGATAACAGTTTGAGTGTTGGGTTAAAAGTGACCATACACCGAAGGGGATATCTGTTTCACAGAGTCATAAACTGCCTATTTTTTAGGCACTATTACCCCACTAACTGATACTTTATCAGTTGCATATAATCTGTAAGTCGTTGATCTGTATACAGATTTATGCATCACCTTGCATAGCATTTGCACTATGTTGCATGATGCGTGTCACATATCGCATTACCTGCACATCTGGGGGCGGGCGTGCGCCATGCGGGGGTGGTGCGTTAGTTGTATATGGCTTCTTACACAGATCAGGTATTTATATAGGTTAGTACACACTAACAATGCTATGCACTTTCAGTGTCTCACATGCCCTACCTCACGTAAACTGTAATCACATGATGTACTCACATACAATGCTAGGGTTTGTGTGTAACACCTTCTGTGAGGGCATAGGAAGCCTCATAGCAAGTGATCTCACTGAAGGTGACAGCTACCTACTATCTACTGTGCAAAGCAGCTTACAGCTTGTTCTAGACAGTTTAATTTACTTATGCTATAATTCGTATATAGAACTTTAGTCTTTAGATACTTTAGTTATGATAGAGAAGATAGTTCAGAAAAAGCTTGACAAGAATAGCAAAGTACGGTTAAACTACGTCTAACAGACAGTCACTTAAAGTGATACAGTTAAAGTGTTATAGTTAAACTATAAAAACATATATAACTATATAACATAGATATATAAAAACAGTTAAATGTATACAGTTAAATGTACATTTGTCAAGTAAAATTCATTTACCTTTGAATGACATTTAAATGCCTCACTTAAAGTGAACACATAAGTACATACCATCTGTACTTCCTAAATGCGAGGATCTTGTATCCGAGCAAGGGCAAGAGCAAGACAACAGAAAAATAATAACAGTTGACAAAAGATGGAAAAACAAGTAAACCTATCCGTACTTAAACGAAAGAAAAAGAAGACACTTCTCCGTGATGATTTCGTATTGGAAGATTTCTATGCTGCAGTTAGGAACAATAGACTAGACTCTATACATGTACCCCATAGTGATGTATTCTTTGTGAAGGCAGCTATGGAGCATCACAAGCAAATGAAATTCAAACTAGCAGATGTCGAAGCTGCCATGAGAGCCGAAGGCTGGAGTGAATCCAGAGTTCTTAAACCTAAGAGATACAAGTTCGTATGATTAAAAAAGGTAAGGAAGAGTTTGCTGGTTATAATAAACCGAAGAGAACTCCCCAACATCCTACTAAGTCACATGCTGTGCTAGCTAAGGAAGGCAGTACAGAGAAGCTTATCCGATTTGGACAACAAGGTGTATCAGGTGCTGGATCTAATCCTTCGACACCTGCAGAGAAAGCTAGACAAAAGTCATTCAAGGCAAGACACGCTAAGAATATTTCAAAGGGTAAGCTATCAGCTGCATACTGGGCTGACAAGGTTAAGTGGTAATCTTAATTTTAATTACGGAGTAGGGACATGCCAGTATCAAAAAAAGCAGCGGAGTTTGTAGGTAGGCTTTCTAAAAAGTATCCGAAGGAAGAACAGGGTAAGGTAGAGCTAGCTGCAAAGAAAGTTGAAATGGCTAAGAAATCTAAAGCTGAGCTAGAAGCAAATTCTACAGCTTCTAAGTCAATCAATGACCGTCTTGCTGCTGATGAAGAAATGATCCGTAGAGAAAAGAATAAAGAAAAAAGAAAAGCAGGCGAAGCTGAAACTAAAGCACCAGACTACAAAGATCTTAGAGAAGACTTTAATAGCGGTGGTATGGTAACAAAATCACGTAGTCATCCCCTCAACAAGTTTTACGGTAAGTAATTTTTAACTAAAGGAAACACAGCAATGGCACTCGCTAAATTTTTAACTAAGCAATTAGAAGCAATGGACAAGGCAGCTAAGAAATTCACAGGTAGCCCCGGCTATGATGAAGAGACAGCAATGGCTCAGAAAGAATTTGCTAAAGAAAAGAAAGCAGAAGCTTCTAAGAAGTTAACTAAGAAAGAAGAAGCTGCTGCAGATAAAGAAGCCTATGCTTCTGCTATGGGCAAAGATAAGCCTGCAGCTAAGAAGGGTGCTTTGACTGAGAAAGAAAAGAAAGACCTACAGCAATCTTTGGATTACAAGAGTGGTGGCTATGTGTCTAAAAAGAAAGTAGCTATGGCTAAGGGTGGTTCTGTAGTTAAGATGAACAAAGGTGGCTATGCTAACTGTGGTGCTTCTGTTAAACCTGCTATGGCTTGTGGTGGCATGGCTATGAAGAAGAAGTAATACTATGGCTACTAAGAACTGGATTCAAGAAGCTATCAAGAAACCCGGTGCTTTGCGTAAGTCCTTAAAAGTAAAAGAGGGTGAAACTATCCCTGCTAAAAAACTAGACAAGGCAGCTAAAGCACCCGGTAAGATGGGGCAACGTGCTCGACTAGCTAAGACATTAAAGACATTAGGAAAATAACATGCCATCTAAATCAGATAACTTCTTTACCCGTATTAAAGAGAATGTAATGGGTACTAAAGAAGAGAATGCCCAAGCAGAGAAAGATATCGCTAAGTACAAAGAATCTAAGGCTAAAGAGAAGGCTGCTGAAGAAGCTAAGAAGACTAAAATGGCTAAAGGTGGTGCAGTAGCTAAGAAAGCACCAGCTAAGAAAACAGCTTCTAAGAAACCTACACTGGCAGTGATGATTGCCGTAGGTAAGCCAAAGATGAACAAAGGTGGTATGAGCAAGAAGAAGTGCTAAGTCATGACTCAAGATGATTTAGAAATTAACTCTTTAACTCAGGAATTAATTGCTGCTAAGAAAGCTGCAGCGGGTAGATCTGTTCCTGACTCTAGGTTAAATAAGCAGATTCAAGATTTACAAAATGCGATACAACAAAAGAAGTCTGCTACTCTATCAACTCCCGGAATGCGTAAAGGTGGTTCTGTGATTAAAAAATCTGGTTCTAAAGCTGCTAAGGCAGGTGTTACTAAATTCTCCCCAGTAAAAACTAAGAAGATGGCTGATGGTGGCGTAGCGACAGCGAGCAAGGGTTTGACTAAAAAGCAAACTGCTAAGGTCGGTAAAGTTATGGGCGAGTTCAAAGACAAGTCATTACACTCTGGTAAGGGTGGTCCTGTAGTTAAGAATCCAAAGCAGGCTATTGCCATTGCTTTATCTGAAGCACGCAAAGTGAAGAAGAAGTAAGTGAGTATTACATCCTATCCACCATTAGCTAGTAATACTGGATCTTCCCTTGCAGCCCCTTGGGAGATGCAGGTTGCTCGTGGTAAAGTAGCCGATGTTAGTCAGGTTAATATTTTTGCCTTTTCAGATAATGTTAAAACTACATTTTACACACTGTGGGAATTAACAGGAACTACACAATTCGCTTTTCCTGCATCTGCAGTAACTATGACTCTTGCCAGTACGTCTGCTTCTGATAATACAAGAGCTACTGTTCTAATTAATGGGCTAGACTCCAGTTGGAATCTGCTATCTGAAACGGTAACTCTAAATGGAACATCGAATGTAACTACAACAAACCAGTTTCTACGTATTAATAGCATGATTCTGACTAGCACAGGTACAGGTCAAACTACTAACGTAGGTTCGATCACGGCAAAAAATGGTGGTATTACTTATTCTCAAATTTCAGCAGGTGTAGGAAGGTCACAAGCCGCTGTGTACTCTGTACCAAATGGGTACACAATGTATCTTGGGTCAATCAATGCTTTTAATGGTGACGCTGCGGCTGGTAATGCAATCAATTATCAAGTAAAAAGCACAAATAATGCCCAAACCAACCCTGTAACCCTTACTGTATTGCAAACAGCATGGGATTCAAAATATCAAGTAATACGCAATAATCCATTCCCTTACACGCAAAAGACAGATATCCAATGGCAATTTTCTACCGCTAGTGGAACACATTCTGTGGGTTTAATTTTGCAAGGTGTTTTAATTAGTAATACTGCTGCGTAAAGACTATGCCAACTAAAAATAGAACACTTGGAAAAGTCTTAACGACATCTAACAGCGATATCTACACAGTACCTACAAGATGGAATTCTGCAGTTACTAGTATTATTGTAGCTAACACTACAAGTTCTTCTAAACAAGTCTCAATTGAATGGTATGACTCTGTCAATACCACTTGGTACTACATTATGAAAGATACGGTACTAGTACCTAATAGTGTATTACAAATTGAAGAACCTTTGTATCTTATTGCAACCGATCAGATTCGTGGGTTAGCTAGTGTTGATTCTAGTGTTACAGTAACAATTAAACTATTTGAAGACTTCGCTACGGCTCTATAACTATGGCAACTAAAAAGAAATCAACCGTTAATGCTGCAGGTAACTACACAAAGCCTGAACTACGCAAGCGTATTGTGTCAGCAGTAAAGTCTTCAGCTACGCAGGGAACTGGTGCTGGAGAGTGGTCTGCTAGAAAAGCACAGCTAGTAGCTAAGAAGTATAAAGCTGCTGGTGGAGGATACAAGTGAGTGCACTAAAGAAACCACAGGAATCCTTAAAGGCTTGGGGTAAACAAAAGTGGACTACTAAGTCTGGTAAGAAGTCTTCTGAGACAGGGGAGCGTTACTTACCTGAGAAAGCAATTAAGGCATTAAGCTCTGCAGAATACGCAGCAACAACTAAGGCTAAGCGTGAGGGTACTAAAGCTGGTAAGCAGTTTGTAGCCCAGCCAAAGACAGTAGCAAAGAAGGTCAAACCATTTAGGAAAACAGTATGAAAAAAGGTCTAATGTCCCCCGAGATGGATTGTTGCTATGAGGTAATTCCCTCTGTAGATCCAAAGCAAAATAAAATAAATCTAGAAAAAACTATTAAGGATTGGAATCTAGGTCCTGAAGTAGCTTCTCCCAAACCCGGAGATAATAAAGAGTACTGGGTCATGATGGCAGATATCTGGGGTGTAGAAGAACCAGAAGCAAGACGTATGCTATGTGCTAACTGTGAGTACTTTGATAATACACCAGAACAACAAGAAGCAATGGAGAGTGTTCCTTTTAATCATTTCGATGCAGATGGTGGCGGTAAGGGTTGGTGTACTAAGTTTGATTTTATCTGCCATAACTTACGTGTATGCCAAGCATGGGAACGTAAAGAATATGAAAGTGAAGAAGACTAATGGCAAGAGAGCTAACAGAAAAACAGTCTATGTTCCTTGAGGTTCTATTTGAACAAGCTCATGGAGATGTTGTACGTGCAAAAGAACTAGCTGGCTACTCAGCCAATAGTCCTACTTCTGAAATCATTAAAGGACTTAAAGATGAGATCATGGAACGTACTCAACTATACATGGCACGTAATGCTCCTCGTGCTGCTATGTCAATTGTATCTGGCATGGTAGACCCAACAGAATTAGGATTACGTGATAAACTGTCAGCAGCTAAGGATCTTTTAGATCGTGTAGGTTTAGTTAAGACAGAGAAGGTACAAGTCGAAGCTACTAACGGTTTAATGATTCTTCCACCTAAAGAAAAAGAACCTGAACAAGATTAACTATGGTACGTGCTGCGGTTGGAAAGTGGATACTACCCCAGCCTGAAGAAGCTAAGAGTACTGGGGAATATGTTTCAATCCCAAGGATTGCTAAGATATGGGTACCTTTTGGGTACAAAGTATCCGAGACAGATGAGACAATGTTAGATCCCATTCCTTTGGAATTAGAATCACTAGAGCAAGCAAAGAAATACTTAAAGCAATATCCGTCTAGGCAAGTGGCAGCATGGTTAACCAAGATAACAGGCAGAGAGATATCACACGCTGGATTACTAAAAAGAATAAAAAATGAGCAGCGAAACAAGACAAAAGCTTCTACGCTCAGAGGATGGGCTACAAGGTACAAAAAAGCGATTGAAGAAGCGGAGAAGCTCGAACAAAGACTCGGAAGTAAAAGAGACACCAGCACCGATACAGCTGATGCAGTCAAGTGAAGAAGAAGAGATAATGCATATTACTGACTTAGAAGGTCAGAACATTATCTTTAAACCGAATGTAGGACCACAGACTTACTTTTTAGCAGCACCAGAACGTGAAGTATTGTACGGAGGTGCAGCAGGAGGAGGAAAATCTTATGCTATGCTTGCTGACCCCCTACGATATATGGGGCATAATGCTTTTAGCGGTCTTCTGTTACGTCATACTACTGAAGAACTTCGAGAATTAATCTGGAAATCACAGGAAATGTACCCGAAGATCTATCCGGGTATCAAGTGGTCAGAAAGAAAGATGCAGTGGGTAGCTCCAAGTGGGGCTAGATTGTGGTTTTCATACCTTGATAGAGACGAAGACGTACTCAGATACCAAGGTTTAGCGTTTAGTTGGGTAGGATTTGACGAGTTAACGCAGTGGTCTACCCCATTTGCGTGGAACTATATGCGTTCTCGTCTACGTAGTACTGCTCCAGACCTACCAATCTTCATGAGAGCTACAACTAACCCCGGTGGACCGGGTCATGCATGGGTTAAAAAGATGTTTATTGACCCATCACCTGCAGGAAAAGCGTTTTGGGCTACAGATATTGAGACAGGGCAAACATTAGCCTACCCTAAAGGTCATAGTAAGGATGGTCAACCCCTGTTTAAGCGTAGGTTTATACCTGCAATGCTGACAGATAACCCGTATCTTGCTGATCAGGGTGATTATGAGACGATGCTTCTCTCTTTACCAGAGCATCAACGTAAGCAATTGTTGGAAGGTAACTGGGATGTATCAGAAGGTGCAGCTTTTCCAGAGTTTAACCGTCAGATTCATGTTATTGACCCGATGGACATACCTAAAAACTGGGTTAAGTTCAGAGCGTGTGACTATGGTTACGGTTCTTACTCAGCCGTTGTCTGGTTTGCTGTAAGTCCTAGCGAACAGCTGGTAATCTACAGGGAATTGTACGTTAGTAAGGTACTTGCCAAGGATTTAGCAGTAAAAGTACTAGAAGCTGAGCAGAATGATGGGACTATTCGCTATGGTGTACTGGATAGTTCCTGTTGGCACAAGCGTGGTGATACAGGTCCATCACTTGCAGAGCAAATGATCATGCAAGGGTGTAGATGGCGACCATCAGACCGTAGTGCTGGTAGTCGTGTAGCAGGTAAGAATGAAATACATAGACGATTACAGGTAGATGACTTTACAGAAGAGCCAAGACTGGTTATAACTAGCAACTGTACTAATCTAATTGCACAACTTCCTATCCTGCCTTTGGATAAACACAATCCAGAGGATATTGATACGAAGTCAGAGGATCACCTCTACGATGCTATGCGTTACGGTATAATGAGTAGACCTAGAAGTAGCTTATTTGATTTTAATCCGATGCACCAGAAATCTGGAATAACGGTAGCTGATCCAACATTTGGATATTGAAGGTAAAGAATGATAGAAAAAAAGTTCCTAGAAGACGAGTCAATTAACTTAGGTGATGTGTCTAACATCAACGAAGAGGATGCAGTAGCTGGTCCTATCGTACAGTTATTGATGGATAAGTACACTAAGGCTGAGACTGCAAGACGTAACGATGAAGAGAGATGGCTTCGTGCCTATCGTAACTATCGTGGCTTGTATGGTCCTGATGTCCAATTCACAGAGACAGAGAAGAGCCGTGTCTTTATCAAGGTAACTAAGACTAAGACTCTAGCTGCCTATGGTCAGATTATTGATGTACTGTTCTCTAACAACAGTTTCCCTATCAGCGTAGATCCTACTACATTACCTGAAGGTGTAGAAGAAGACGTTAGCTTTGATATGAATGAAGCTAAAGTTCGTGAAGCTTCTCCTGACTTTTCTCCTTACGGATACAAAGGCGATGGTAAAGATCTACCTCCCGGTGCTACATACAAGACACTTCAAGATAGACTAGGTCCTCTTACTGATGAACTGTCAGGCATAGATAACCTTAACTCAGGTCCCGGTCTAACGCCTTCTTCTGCTACCTTTAGCCCAGCTATGGTTGCTGCTAAGAAGATGGAGAAGAAGATTAAAGATCAGCTTGAAGAAAGCAATGCAAGTAAGCAGCTAAGATCTACAGCTTTTGAGATGGCACTCTTTGGTACAGGTATCATGAAGGGTCCTTTTGCTATTGATAAAGAGTATGCTAACTGGAATGAAGGTGGTGATTACACCCCTACCATCAAGACAGTACCATCCACATCACATGTAAGTATCTGGAATTTCTATCCTGATCCTGATGCTACTAACATGGATGAGTCACAGTACATTATCGAGAGACACAAGATGTCTCGTAGTCAAGTACGTGCTTTAAAGAAACGTCCTTTCTTCCGTAGTAAAGTTATTGATGATGTCATCTCTCGTGGTGAATCTTATGTTAAGAAGTACTGGGAAGATGATTTAAATGATTACCAAGTAAGCGAAGGCATTGATCGCTTTGAAGTATTAGAGTACTGGGGTTCAGTAGAGCGTGAGTTACTAGAACAGAATGATGTTAAGATCCCTAAAGAATTAGCTATTGCTGATGAGTTACAAGCCAACATCTGGTATTGTAATGGTCGTATTCTTCGCATGGTATTGAATCCCTTTAAGCCAGCTAAGATCCCGTATTATGCTGTCCCCTACGAACTAAACCCCTACTCTATGTTTGGCATAGGTATCGCAGAAAACATGGACGATACCCAGACCTTAATGAACGGTTTCATGCGTATGGCGGTAGATAATGCGGTCTTATCTGGCAACCTTGTATTTGAAGTTGATGAAACCAACTTAACTCCCGGTCAAGACTTATCTGTCTACCCCGGCAAAGTATTCCGTAGACAAGGTGGAGCACCCGGTCAGGCTATCTTTGGTACTAAGTTCCCTAACGTATCTCAAGAGAACCTACAGTTATTTGATAAGGCTCGTGTACTTGCAGATGAATCTACAGGTATGCCTTCCTTTGCACATGGTCAGACAGGTGTAGCAGGAGTAGGTCGTACTGCCAGTGGTATCAGCATGCTAATGAATGCAGCTGCAGGTGGTATCAAGACTGTTATCAAGAACGTAGATGACTACTTACTCCGTCCACTAGGTGAAGCATTCTTTAGCTTTAACATGCAGTTTGACTTTGATCCAGATGCTCGTGGTGACTTAGAAGTTAAAGCTCGTGGTACAGAAAGCTTGATGGCTAATGAAGTACGTAGTCAACGCTTGATGCAGTTTGTTCAAGTAGCTAGCTCTCCTGCACTTGCACCATACGCTAAGTTCCCTTACATCATTCGTGAGATTGCTAAGTCAATGGATCTTGATCCAGACAAGGTGACTAACAGTTTAGATGAGGCAACTCGTCAAGCAGCTTTAATGCAACAAGGGCAACCTCCAGCACCAATGGCACCAGCAGGTGGTCCACCAGCAGTACCGGGTGTATCAGATACAGCAGGCACAGGCGGTGGTAACATCGGCATAGGTCAAGTCCCATCTCCACAAGAACAAGGATTCACAGGTAATGTCCAACCTCAAGCTCAACAACAAGCCGTTCCTCCCCAAGCTTAAGGGGTTTGTAAATACTAAGACTCAATGGGATGCTTACACAGAGTCCCTTGATTTTTATATTGAACTGTATCAAAAGAAGCTAGAGCAATCAGCTGACATGGTTGAATTGCATAAAGCACAAGGGGCTATCCATGCCCTACGTCAATTGAAGTACTTAAGGGATGAAGTCAATGCTGAATAAGATAGACATGCAGCAGGTAACACTGGATAGCTCTGAACCTATTGGTCATCAGCAGCCTACTTCTTCTATGATTAAGATGCCTACTTTTCAGGCAGGTGGTGCTGTAATCAGTAAAGAAGAAGCAGAATTTCAAAAAGGCATCAGAGAAACTGGCTGGTTTAAAGAATACAAAAAAGAGTATGGCGAAGAACCAGATTTAAATATTGCTGAGTACGACTATAGAAAAGCATGGAAGGCAGGAGTAAGACCTGAACGAGATCCTTATGATAACAACAAGTATCACTGGGGTTCTTCTGATCCAAAGACAGGAGAAATGCTTAAATCAAAAGATCACCCAACAGCATGGAAAGAAGATTACATGCGTAAGACGGGTAAGAATCCTGATGAAGAAGGCGTAACTAAAGAACAAGCAGGCATGGCTAAAGGTGGACAAGTGAGATCACAAACACAACGTATGCTCAAAGAAGGCGGTATGCTACAAGAAGGTGGCACAGTCGATCCTGTTAGTGGCAACAAAGTACCTGTCGGTGCTATGAAAGAAGAAGTAAGAGATGATGTACCTGCACAATTAAGTGAAGGTGAATTTGTATTTCCAGCTGACGTAGTAAGATACATTGGCTTAGAGAGACTCATGCAAATGCGACAAGCTGCTAAGAAGGGCTTGATGCAGATGGAAGACATGGGTCAGATGTCTAATGGTGAAGATGGTTCAGAAGAAGAAGATACTTCTGAGTTTGAATCAGAGCTAGATGACATTATGAGTGAGATGGAAGGTGAAGATAGGAAGATGGCTGTAGGTGGTGATGTAATGCCTATGGAACAAGCTCCTGTAGAACAACCTGCTACTCCTGCAATGCAACAGACACCTGAAGCTATTCCGACTGAATCACCTACCCTAACTCCAGAACAGATGTCTAAGATTCAAGAGACTGCAAAGAATATGCAGAATCGAAAGATAGATATAGACCAGACCTTGTTGCATCCTTCTACTGAAGGTTTATCTTCTTCTACAATTGTTACTGACAGTCTAGCTGCAGAAGGATACAAAGGTAAACCAGACGTATTCTTACGTGCATTAGCTATTCGTGCTGCTCAAAAGAAAGCTGCAGTAGCTAGATTCTCTGACACTGTCTTTGTTGGTGTACCAGTAGACCCAACTACAATGCAAGTGCATCTGTTTACCAAGGATGACCCAAAGAAATTACAGGACTCTATCAAAGCAGGCATTCAAACTTTACAAAATGTAGGAACAACCCGCATTCAGTCTACTACTACAAATCAAAGTTTGTTAAATATGCTTAAGAAATTACAATATCCAATGTCTGTGCAAGAAGATAACGGTACATTCAACTGGACTATGGAGATCGGTAAATGAGATATACCCTAGACAGCATGCTCCCACTGGGGGCGTTTGAGCATTATGGTAATGGTAGGATTAAGCTGTATGGTGGTGGCGGTGGCGGCATTCCTATAGTATCTGATATTGTTGATGTTGTAAGTGATACATTTGATAAAGCAGATAACTGGACAGAGCAAGTAGGTGAAGATCTAGCAAAGATAGACCCCGGTCCTGCTCTTGGGGATATTGGTGAGAAGTTTGATAAAGAGGTACTGCAACAAGTAGACGTAGGTACGGTAGCTACTGTAGCTGCTATTGCTACACAACAATACTATCTCATTCCTTATATTGCTGCAGCTAATACTGCTATTAACGGGGGTAGCCCTGTACAGATAGCAACCTCTTTTGGTATTGCTTATGCAGGTGGGCAGTTTGCTCCCGGCATCTCTGAAGCTGCAGGTGGTGGCTTTGGTGGTGCTGTAGCTGCGGGTGCTACTATGGGTGCTGCTTCTGGTGCTGCAAAAACAGTAGCTGCTGGTGGTAATTTTGAAGATGTACTAAAGAACACAGGTAAAGGTGCTGTTGTAGGCGGTGTTACTGGAGGTGTTTCTCAAGGCGTATCTCAAGGCTATGATGCTTTTAAGAGTGAATTAGGTTTTGGTCAACCTACTCTTCCATCTGCTCAGGCAGATGCTGAGTTCGCTGCAGCACAGGCAGAAAGCTTACGTACTCAGTCCGGAGGAGTTAGTGATGCACAGATGGCAGACACACTGTCTCGTGAGGGAATTGATAAATTTGCAGCACAAGATATTGCTACATTAACAAATCAAGGTATCGGTCAAGATGCTGTTGCACAAAACCTTGCAGCCTCCTACTCTCCGGGAGAGATCTACAAACCTATCCAAGTAGATACGGACTTAGAAAAAGCAGGTAAGAAGCTTGCCTCAAAAGTAATTACTAGTAGTATCCTTGATGAAGTATTCCCAACACCTATCTATGATCCAAACATGTATGGGCAGAAAAGAAATGCAGGGGACACAGGCATAGACTATGGCAACACAGGGGATGGTAGTGACTTAATGGGCACTACCAATGTAGACTTAACTGCAGTAAGTCCATCTCAGTATGACCTTAAGAAGTTTGTAAATGCAACAGGTGATAGCCGCTTGATCCCATTTAAAGATAACAAACCAGAGGCACCTATCCCTGCTGGCTATACTGAAGCAGAAACAATCGGTAAAGCAGAGGGTGGATTGATAGGTAATAGTTCTACAACTATGGTAAAATATAGTAACAAGCCATTAATGGGTCCTCGTAAAACAGTCAAGAAACCCAAAGAAAAGAAAGCTACTGCCAGAAAGGGGCTAGCAGTACGTAAAACATAATACCCCCTTAATCATGGCTACCTAATACCCCAGCTAGTCTGGCAACTGTTAGCCCCAACAACGAGGAAAGTATGGAACTTACACAAGTAGAAACACCTAAGAAAGTCATGTCTGGATTTGCAACACGTAATGCCAGTGAAGCTCGGATCAAACAAGAAGAAGAAGAATTAAAGAAGTTAACAGAAGAGAATACTGCTGCTGCACAGGCAACAGACGTAGCCCAAAAAGCAACGGCTGAAGGGGAAGAAGATGATTCTAACCTAAGTGCAGAAGAGAAAAGCTTTAAGAAGCGGTACGGAGATTTACGTAGGCACACTCAGAAGCAACAGACGGATCTGCAAAAGCAGATTGATGCACTGCAAGAACAACTACAGTCATCTACAGCTAAGCAAATGAGACTACCTACCTCTGAAGAAGAGTTAGACAAGTGGGCAAAAGAGTTCCCTGATGTGGCTAAGATTGTAGAAACAATTGCCATCAAGAAGGCTAAAGAACAGAATGCCTCCATTGAAGAGCGTTTTAAACAGCTTGATGAGATGCAAGCTCAGACTCTACGGGAAAAAGCAGAAGCAGATTTAATGCGTTTGCACCCAGACTTTGATGAGATTCGTGAGCAATCTGAGTTTCATGACTGGGTAGATGAGCAGCCTAAGTGGATTCAGGATGCCCTATATGCTAATGAAGCAGATGCCGTATCAGCTGCTCGTGCCATTGATCTGTATAAAGCAGACAAGGGTATCGGTACTAAGAAGGCTAAGAAGTCTGACGATAAAGAAGCTGCCAAGGAAATCAAGGGAGCTAAGCGTACAGGCTTTGATGCCTCAGATGCACAGGGTACTTTCCGTGAATCTGACGTAGAACGCATGTCTTCAGCAGAATACGAGAAGTACCAAGAGGCTATTGTAGCTGCTATTCAGTCAGGTAAGTTTATTTATGACAAATCTGGTTCTGCCAGATAAGTCTTGACAAATAGAAGTTTTAGTTTATAACTGTAGTACAAAGGGACAGGTAAGCCTACGCTTACTTGCCCTTCTTAAATCGCCTAATGATGCCGCTTTAGCTAAGCCAACCATCTAAGTCAGGCACAAACCTTAGTAGTATGTATAACGCAGCATTGTATTTCAACGGACTACCCTACAGCGTTAGCCCATATACCTTAGCGGATCTAGAACTCTAAGTTATATGCACCTAATAGACGAGGCTCCATGAATATATGTAAGCGTATTTTGTAGCAATACATTCATTCAATTTAGGAGAAATCTAAAATGGCATTTTCATCAGCAGCAGGTTACGGCAATTTACCTAATGGTAATTTTAGCCCAGTAATCTATTCCAAGCAAGTACAACTTGCATTCCGTAAAGCTTCTACTGTTGAAGCTATCACTAACAGCGACTACTTCGGTGAGATCGCTAACATGGGTGACTCTGTAAAGATCATCAAAGAGCCAGAAGTTTCAGTTCAGTCATATGCTCGTGGTACACAAATCACTGCACAAGACCTGAATGACGAAGACTTCACATTGACTGTTGACCAAGCTAACTACTTCGCATTCAAGATTGACGATATCGAAGCAGCCCATAGCCACGTTAACTTCATGAGCATGGCTTCTGATCGTGCAGCTTATCGCTTGCGTGACCAGTATGACCAAGACGTTTTGGGTTACCTCTCTGGCTACAGCCAGTCTGCTAAGCACGTTCAGTCTGACACAGTCCGTACTACTTACCCCGGTACTAAGGCTTTGACAGAAGCTGGTTCAGATGAGTTGTTGTCCACAATGAAGTTAAGCCGTCCATCTTTTGGTCAATTGACATCTGCTGGTTCCACAGGTGATTCTATTCCTTTGGCTCCACGCCTTCCCGGTGCAACAGCATTGCCAACAGCTACTGTATCTCCATTGCAAGTGATTGCTCGTATGGGTCGCTTGTTGGATACACAGTTAGTTGACTCACAAGGTCGTTGGATTGTTCTTGATCCAGTATTTATCGAGTTGTTGAAAGATGAAGATAGCCGTTTATTGAATGGTGACTTCGGTGGATCTGGCTTGCAGAATGGTTTGATTTTGAACAACTTACATGGTTTCCGTGTATACGTTTCTAACAACCTACCTAAAGTTGGTACTGGTCCCGGTACAGCTGGTTCTTCTGCTCAGTCCTCTAACTACGGTATTATCGTTGCAGGTCAAGATGCTGCTGTTGCATCTGCTCAACAAATCACCAAGACAGAAAGCTATCGTGATCCAGACAGCTTCGCTGACATTGTACGTGGTATGCACTTGTATGGTCGCAAGATTCTTCGTCCAGAAGCAATCGCTGTTGCCCGTTACAACGCAGCTTAATTTAAGGAGAAATAGAAATGGCTTTAGTTCAATCAGTACGTAATCATGCGTACAAAATCGAGAAGTTTGTTAGCTTGCCTGCTACTTCTGGTACTACTGTAGGAATCTCTGTTCCTGCTGGTACTATGGTATTGGCTGCTGGTTTTCAAAACACAGTTGCAGTTCCTGATGTTACTACCTATACTGTCGCAGTGACAGATGGTACTACTACTTTCATGTCTGCTACTAGCTTTGATGCTGCTACTATCAACACAGTTAAGGCTGGCAGTACTGCTGGTTTGATTCCTGCTGCTGACACCATTGATGTATTAACTTCTATCTCTGGTTCACCCGGCATTATCACTGGTCGTGTTTTTGCAATCGTTGTTGACGTAAACAAAGCTGCAGATGCTGCATCTTCTGTTGATCGTGAGCAATTAGCTTAAGTAGTTGATGTATAAGGGTGGGGGTCAAAAGCCCCCATCTTTCTTTCTTTAGAATAAAGGCAATAGCGTGGCTTATAACTTCTTAGGTTTAGTTAATGACGTTAATAAACGTCTTAATGAAGTAGAGTTGACAAGTGCTAACTTTGCTAGTGCTAAAGGATTCTATTCACATGCTAAAGATGCAGTAAACTCAGCAATACAAGATATCAACCAGTTGCAGTTTCAATGGCACTGGAATCATACTACACAGGAAACTACACTCACTGCGGGTACTACTCGCTATGCTTATCCTGCTAATGCAAAAACTATTGACTTCGATACTTTCCGCATTAAGAAGAGTTCTACATTTAATAACGACACAGTTAAACTTCGTATCATTGCTTATGAAGATTACTTAGAGAAGTTTGCTGACCAAGAGTACACAACCGACACTAGTGTCCGTGATGTACCACAATATGTATTCCAAGCTCCTAACCGTACATTTGGATTAGTACCTCCACCTAAAGAAGCTTTTGTTCTGGCATATGAATACTATGCTAGTACTACTGCTTTAGAGAATGCGACAGATACCCCTATAATCCCTGAAATGTACCGTCATATCATTGACGAAGGGGCTATGTACTATGCTTATATGTTCCGTAGTAATGAACAAGCAGCAGCTATTGCTAAGGCAAAGTTTGAAGATGGTATTAAGCACATGCGTATCATGCTGATCAATCGGTATGACTACGTAAGAGGAACTGCACTAGCAACTAACAAACGTACTATTGCTGGCTTTAGGGTTTACTAATGGCAGATAAATGGCAGACGTACCCGTTTGAGTTTAGGGGTGGTCTAGTAACAAACTTGCCTCCACTACAGCACGGTATATCTTTGCCGGGTAGTGCTAGGGTACTACGTAATTTTGAACCATCCATTGAGGGTGGCTATCGTAGGATTGAAGGCTTTACTAAGTACGACACAGCTAATGTTCCATCGTATGGTACACCAAGAGTACACGGTAGTGGACAGACAGGTACTACACTTATAGTAGGTAGTCTGTATACATCACCTGCAGAAGGTACTACCTTTACTATTGCAGGTGTAACAGGTACATATACTATTGCAGCAGGTGGTGTTTCATATAACTCTACATATAAACGTGCAACATTAACCTTAACCACTAGCCTTGCATCTAGCCCAGCTAATGCTGCTATATTAACTGTGACTAGCAATGCTGGTGATATTATTGGTGTAGCAGCTTGGCGTGGTAGCACTATTGCAGTACGTAATAACTCTGTATTTAAAAGTACAGGATCTGGGTGGACTAGGATAAATGTTCCTACCTACGGTACTGTCTTAGTTAATGGTGGTGCACAGACAGGTGCTAGTTTAATTGTAGATGGTTTAACTTCTGCACCTCAAGCTGGTGATACATTTACTATTGCAGGTGTAAATTTAATCTACACAGTTCTAGCAGATGCAACAGTTACTTCTGGTGGTGCAACATTAAGTATTAACCCTAGCCTCGCATCTAGTCCAGCAGACAATGCAGCTATCACATTTGTAACTGCTGACAGAACAGGTAGTTCAAAGAATAGATTTGAGAAGTATCGTATTGGTACTACAGAAAAGATTGCAGGTGTTGATAGTGTCAATGCCCCCTTCATTTATGACAATACTACTTTCACTGCATTAAACTCTGCACCAAGTGACGTACAAGCTGCAGAACATATTTGCTGGTTTAAGAATCAGATGTTCTTTGCTAAAGGGGACATACTTACTTTTACTGCACCTTTTACTGACAATGATTTTAGTACTGCTAATGGTGCAGGCAATATTAACCTAGGTAGCGCAATCACTGGATTGATTGTTTTCCGTGAACAGTTGATTATCTTTAGTCAACAAAAGATTACACGGCTTGTAGGAAACACACTAGCTGACTTTCAGCTACAGCCAATCACATTAAACATTGGGTGTATTGATACAGATACCATCCAAGAGATTGGCTCTGACATTATGTTCTTAGGTCCTGATGGTCTAAGACTATTAAGTGCAACAGACAAGATTGGTGACTTTAGTTTAGCTGTAGTATCGAAGTCTATTCAGAGTGAGGTGACTAGCTTCATTGGATCATCTACTTCATTCTGTAGTGTAGTTATTCGAGAGAAGTCACAGTATCGTTTATTTGGATTTAGTACTGCTGTTACTACACAGAATGCTGTTGGTATCTTAGGTACTCAGATCATCGGTAACGAGACAGGTGAAATCTCTTGGGCTGAGTTACGGGGTATCAGAGCCTTTGTAGCAGACAGTGATTACTTCTCAAGAGTTGAGACAGTAGTCTTTGCTCATACAGATGGCTTTGTATATCGGATGGAGTCAGGTAATAGTTTTAATGGTTCTGACATTGTAGCTACATTCTCTACTCCGTTTGTACCAATGACAGACCCAAGATTACGTAAGACATTTTATAAGATGTTTTTGTATACAGATCCTACGGGTAGCGTAACTACTTCAGCTAACTTAAAGCTTGACTTTGACGATGAAGGTGTGATACAACCTGACACGATAACACTATCAAATGATACAGGTGCAGTAGGTTTTTATGGATCTCCTACAGCTACCTACGGTACTGCTAGATACGGAACTAAATTAAAGAAGTTATTTCAAACACAGGTAGTGGGTTCTGGATTTACAGTGTCATTGCAGTTTATTTCAGAGAGTATAGATCCTCCATTCTCACTTGATGCTGCAACTTTAGAATACGCAACATTCGACAGACGATAAGGTAAAGATATGTCTACAGGTTATAATCGTGCCGATACAGTCAACAATATTGCTGACGGTAACATTATTAATGCATCGGATTTAGATGCAGAATTTGATGCTGTTGCTGCTGCCTTTGTTGCAGCTTCAGGTCATACGCATGACGGAAGTACTTCTGAAGGTGCACCTATCACTAAGATTGGTCCTGCTCAGGATATCGTAGTAGCAACAGGTGGTGCCATTCCTAAGACTACTAATACTGTAGACTTGGGTTCTGCTACATACCAGTATAAAGATTTGTACATTGATGGTACTGCATACATCGATGCATTGGATCTGAATGGTACTCTCCTTACTCCAACAGCTACTGAGTTAAACTTTGTTGATGGTGTTACCTCTGCTATTCAAACTCAGATAGATGGCAAGCAACCTCTTGATGCTGACTTAACTGCAATTGCAGGTCTTACATCAGCAGCTAATAAGCTACCATACTTTACTGGCTCAGGAACAGCAGCAGTAGCTGACTTCTCCGCATTTGGTAGAACTCTTGTAGATGATGCAGATGCAGCTACAGCAAGAACTACTCTTGGCTTAGCCATCGGTACTAATGTACAAGCCTATGATGCTGAGCTAGCAGCTTTAGCTGGTCTAACTTCTGCAGCAGATAAACTCCCATACTTTACTGGATCAGGTACTGCTTCTGTAGCAGACCTCACTACCTTTGGTCGTAGTTTAATTGATGATGCAGATGCAGCTACAGCACGTACAACTTTAGGTTTAGTAATTGGTACTAACGTACAGGCTTATGATGCTGACTTGGCTGCTATTGCAGCTTTAACTCCCACTGACAATAATTTTATTGTAGGTAATGGTACTGCCTTTGTTGCTGAGTCAGGTGCTACTGCTAGAACATCTCTAGGTCTTGGTACTATTGCTACTCAAGATTCTAGTAACGTAAGTGTTACTGGTGGATCTATCACTGGCATTACTGACTTGGCTATTGCTGACGGTGGTACTGGTGCTTCTACTGCTACTGCTGCAATCAACAATCTTCTACCAGCACAAACAACAGCATCAGGTAAGTACTTAAAGTCTGACGGAACTAATACTTCTTGGGATGACTTGAATATCAGTACTGCTGATATCACTGGCACTCTGCCTATCGCTAATGGTGGTACAGGTGCTACTTCAGCAGGTGCAGCAAGAACAGCTTTAGGCTTAGTGATCGGTACCGATGTACAGGCTTTTGATGCAGACTTAACTACCCTAGGTGCAGGTGGATCTTCTGCTCGTTCCTTCTTAGGTTTAGCTATCGGTACCGATGTACAAGGCTACGATGCACAGTTAGCTGACGTAGCGGGACTAACACCTACAGATAACGGTGTTATAATCGGCAATGGTACTAACTTCGTTGTGGAGTCTGGTGCTACCCTGAAGACTTCTTTGGGCTTAGTAATTGGTACTGATGTACAGGCTTATGATGCACAGTTGGCTGATGTAGCTGGACTAACTCCAACTGACAATGCAGTCATTATCGGTAACGGTACTAACTTTGTAGCTGAATCTGGAGCCACGCTAAAGACATCTTTAGGCTTGACTATCGGAAGTGATATACAAGCATACGACAGTAACTTAACTTCTTTCGTAGGTGCATTCACATTGCCTACTACTGATGGTACAAACGGGCAAGTGTTACAAACAAACGGATCTGGGACTATATCATTTACAACTATTACTTCTGGTGACCCAGCAGGAACAGCAGTAGCTTTAGCAATTGCACTAGGATAAGGACAAACTCACATGGCTAATACTTTTAAAAATTACTTCAGCAAGTCTGTCGGCACATCTGCTGCTACGATTTATACTTGCCCTTCGTCAACACAAACTACTGTCATCGGCATGTCGATTGGTAACACTACAACATCACCTATTACTTGTGATGTGTATGTTACTTCTTCTGCTGTAGATTACTACTTGGTTAAGGGTGCAACAGTACCTGTCGGTGGTTCTTTAGTACCTATCGGAGGAGATCAAAAGCTTTGCTTAGAGGCTGCTGATGTACTCAAGGTAGTTTCTTCTGCTGCATCTAGTGCTGACGTTATTGCTTCTCTATTGGAGATTGCATAATGTCTTACATCGGTTCTACTCCTACAAGTCAGAACTTTATTTCAGGTACTGACTACTTTAACGGCACAGGTTCAGCAACTGCGTTTACCTTATCACGCACAGTAGCTTCCGTTAACGACATTCAAGCAGTAGTTAATAACGTAGTTCAAGTACCTAATGATGCTTACACTATTAGTGGCACGACTATTACCTTCACCTCTGCCCCGTCAGCTGGTACAAGCAACGTCTATGTCCGCTATCTAAGCACCACGACTCAGGCAATCACACCGAGCCAAGGCACAGTTAGCTGGAGCACATTGAATGCTGATGTACAGCAAGACTTAGGTATTAGCTTCAAGAACCGTATTATCAACGGTGCGATGGTAATAAATCAAAGAGCGTTTAACGGTACTATTTCAGATAACTATACATTAGATCGTTGGTCATCTTACCAAAATACCTCAGGGGCAATGACTATCCAACAATCATCTGTCGCTCCCGCAGGTTTTAAAAATTCGTTATTAGCAACAATTACAAGCCAAGCAACAAGTCTTGGAACTAATTTTGCCATCGTTCGTCAGTATGTTGAAGGTTATAACATGGCAGACCTTGGCTGGGGTACTGCTGACGCAAAAACTGTCACTTTGTCATTTTGGGTGCGTAGTTCCGTAACAGGAACATTTGGTGGTGCAATGCAAACTGGAAACAATCTGTATGCTTTTGGTTTTTCATACACAATTAATACTGCTAACACTTGGGAATACAAAACAATAACTGTTGTGGGTCCAACAAGTGGAACTTGGGGAAGCACCAATGATCGTGGTATTGACTTAGATTTTGGTTTAGCTTCTGCAAGCGGATTAACAGCAAATACTTGGCAAGCGAATGGTGTAAGTGGTAACTATTACTACACAGTCAGCGGTCAAACAAACCTATTTGCTACCAATGGAAACACATGGCAAATTACTGGAGTTCAGCTTGAGCTAGGCACACAGGCAACGACTTTCGATTACAGAAGCATTGGTACCGAAACACTTCTTTGCCAACGATATTACATCAGATATGCAAATGGTACAGGGCAAAGACTTGGTGTTGGTGATAGATATGCATCAACATTTATTCAATGTATGACATTTTTCCCAACCGAAATGAGAACTGTACCAACATTAGTAGCAACTACAGGGTCAGGATATTATGTTTTTTATCAAGCTGGAACTGCTCATACATTTAATAGTTTTACGCTTGATAGCGGAACTACAACAAAAATAGCAGTTATGTATAACTCAGGAGATACATCTGCTACTGCTGGTCAATGTGGTATGTATCAAACCAATAATGCAAGTGGTTCAATAGCTTTTAGTGCGGAGTTATAAAATGTATAAATTATTAAAGAAAACAACACATTTTTCTGACAACACAACTACCGAAGTAGTGTGTGGAGCTTGCAAAGAAGAAAACGGTGTATTGATGTCTTTTCCGTTTAATCTAGACAACACCGACTACCAAGCCTACCTTAAGTGGCTGGCTGAAGGCAATGTCCCCCTACCAGCGGAGAACGCATAATGGCTATTAGTCAAATCAACTCAAACAGCTTGGCTAGTGGTGTGCCTGCAAAAGCTAATCTGCCGGCAGGTTCTACTTTACAAGTTGTACAAGCAACTAAAACTGATACACAAGTAATCTCATCAGAAACAAAAACTGATATTACTGGTATGTCGGTAACTATTACTCCGTCAAGTTCAAGCAGCAAGATTCTTCTTTTTATTTCTGTTGCATACAATACTGCTGGCAATGCAAATCATGGTTATGTATTTCTATTAAGAAATGGAACAGAAATATTTAAGGGTGATGCCTCTTCTGGTAGAGTTAATTCTACATTAGCTATTTCTGCAGCAATAGGTCAATCAACGGATACAGGCGTTGCAATTTATTTAGATTCCCCAGCAACAACTTCTGCAGTTACATATAAACTGCAAGCGTGGTCTGGGCAATGGAATGAAGCTGGACAGCCAGTATACATTAATAGAACACAGTCTGATAGAACATCAACAGACTATGACCAAAGGGTTGTATCTTCTATTACTGCAATGGAGATTTCAGCATGATTGATTACTCACAAATACTTTTAAAAAATTATGTCGGAAAACAATGGTCCTTAAGTGGAGCTTCTTATACTGGTTTAACATGGTTGGATGCATCACCAAAACCAACACAGGCTGAACTCGATGCTTTATGGCAATCTACACAAGACACAGTAGCTAAGGCTAGTTGCAAAGAACAAGCTAAAGCACTCTTAGCTGCTTCAGATTGGTCTGTACTCTCCGATGTAGGTCTTGCTAATGCAGCTGACTTTGTAACCTATCGTGGCATCTTACGTGGTTTAGTTACGCAACCACAAGTAACCCCCGACTTCCCTGTCGAACCTACTCCTGTTTGGGAATAATCTATGAGCTATATTGGTAATCAACCCACATCGGTAGCATTCCTTACCGACCAGTTCAGTGGCACTGGATCACAGACAGCCTTCACATTAAGTGCTGCACCTGCCAATACTGCATCTATCCTTGTAGCAGTTTCAGGTGTCTTACAAGATCCTACCACTTATTCTGTTTCAGGTTTAACCCTCACATTCAGTGCTGCACCTCCAAGTGCTACAGCCAATATATCTGTACGTTACTTAGGTATCCCTGCATCTGGTGTAACTACAACTGCCTATAGAACCGTAACCGAATTTACTGCCACAGCTGGTCAGACAACCTTTACTCCTCCTAGCTACACTGCTGGCTATATTAGCGTGTACCGTAACGGTGTATTGCTAGGTTCTGCTGATTACACAGCTTCTAACGGAACTACTGTAGTGCTGGCTAGTGGTGCATCTTCTGGTGACTTGATTACTACAGAGAGCTTTTATGTATCTAGCGTAGTAGGAGCTATTCCCGCAACTAGCGGTGCAGTAACAAGTGCGTATCTGTTAGATGGTTCTGTAACAGCAGCTAAGATGGCAGCAAGTGGTGCATGGGCACCGACAGGAACTATTATTCAAGTAGTTGGTGCTAACAACACTATGTCAAACACAACCATTACTGCTACTTCACCTGCTTCATTAGGTTTGACTGCAAGCATTACCCCTAGGTTTTCTACTAGCAAAATTTATGTAATGGCTACATTTAGTATGACCCAAGATGGTCAGGACAACGCCCAATCCTATGCAACTATTTATAGAAATAACACTACTAATTTAAAAACTGCTAACCCAAATGCAATGTATGACAATCCGGGTGGCAACGTAGGTTTTAGTATTGCGGTTAATTTTTATGATTCCCCAGCAACTACATCAGCAACAACTTACACAGTTTATGGTTATGTAAGTAACGCTTCTTCACAATTTAGACCTATTGCTAACACAGACACTATTATTCTTATGGAGATTGCAGGATGATTATTGATAAAGCCACAGCAATTTCTTCTTTGGTTGAAGGTGCTGAATATGTACTTAATAATGACACAGGTGTAGTGACTTGGATTAAACCAACAACTGCTCCTGTAACAGATGCTCAGATTAATGCTGAACTAACTAGATTGCAAGCTAAAGCTATTTCTGACCAACAAAATGCAGCCACAAATAAAGCATCTGCCCTAGCTAAACTCAAAAAACTCGGTTTAACTGATGACGAAATCAGTGCATTGAAAGGCACCCTATGACACAAGCAGCAATATTAGCCGCATCAGGCTCCCCCGGTACCACGACAGGCTTCAAGAACAGAATCATCAATGGCGGGATGGTAATTAGCCAAAGATACGGGACAAGCGCTCAAACACCAACTAATGGTCAATACGTTTTAGATAGATTCCAATACAACCTTAATCAAACTGGTAAATTTAGCGCTGGGCAATATACTAACGCCCCAGCGGGTTTTACAAACTCAATGGGTATAAGTTCAAACTCTGCGTATTCTTTAGGTGCTGGAGACTACTTTACAATTACCCAGCCAATCGAAGGATACAATGTTGCCGATTTAGGGTGGGGCACTGCTAATGCCAAGACTGTTACTTTGTCAGCATGGGTGTATAGCTCACTAACAGGCACATTTGGCGGTTCAATAATGAATGGTGCGTTTAATTATGCTTATCCATTCACTTATACAATTCCAACAGCTAACACTTGGACACAAATTAGCGTAACTGTTGCTGGCCCTACTGCCGGCACTTGGCCTACTGATAACAGCGCATCACTGCAAGTAAACTTTAGTTTAGGTACTGGCACCACATATAGTGGTACTGCGGGTGCTTGGACGGGAAGTTTAAAGTTTTCTGCCACAGGAGCAGTTAGTGTTGTAAGCACCAGCGGAGCCACGTTCTACCTAACAGGAGTCCAGCTCGAGGTTGGCACCACGGCAACAAACTTCGACTTCCGTTCTTATGGTACCGAATTAGCCCTTTGCCAACGCTATTACTGGCAAAAAAATGGTCAATACGCATCGGGCAACACTATGGTTGGTGCTGGAATGTTTTACAACTCAACAGATCCAAGGTCTTGTTTGGCTAATCCGGTTGTAATGAGGGCTACACCAGCAATTACATTTAGCGGTTCTGGTTTTGGTTCTGAAAGAGCAGGAACCTTTGCTGGTACTATTGGTGGTACTCTTTCTGCAAATTTATCTCCAGAAGCGTCTTTATTATATTCTAGCGGCTCAGGCACAACTGCTGGAACTGCTGGTCAAGGCACATTTTGGTATATAACTAACAACACTTCTTATATTGCTGTATCTGCGGAGTTATAAAAATGGATTTTAAAAACGCTGACAAAGTGCAAGAATATAATCTTGACGGAAAACTACAAGGAATTTTAGTTGTTAATGGCAACGATAGAACTTGCATCCCATTCGACCCAGACAACACAGACTACCAACAATACCTCAAATGGGTCGAGGAAGGCAACAGCCCACTACCCGCAGATGAAGGAGCAGCATAATGGCGTTAACACAAGTACAGTCGGGAATGATTGGTTCGGTATCTGCTTCTAGCGTAACTACTGGAACTTTACCTGCGGCACAAGCAGTTTCAGGTAGC
>Ga0209298_10000071_pt1 | contig 60323 bp, 51 predicted proteins | sample S_140806_EF_Meta_FD_187325 | JGI IMG/M metagenome (GOLD analysis project Ga0209298, IMG submission 187325) | Freshwater microbial communities from Lake Simoncouche, Canada to study carbon cycling - S_140806_EF_MetaG (SPAdes) (version 2) | ecosystem: Environmental > Aquatic > Freshwater > Lake ... | reverse complement strand
CCTTGCCGATCTCCCGCAACATGCTGCCGCCCTTGCCGATCAGAATCCCCTTCTGGCTGCTGCGTTCCACGACCACCGTCGCCAGCACCGCCGTGCGGGGTCCATCCTCCACAATCCGCTCCACCCGCACCGCCACCGAATGGGGCACCTCCTCCCGGGTGTGGTGCAGCACCTGCTCCCGGATCAGTTCGGCCAGGAGCAATTGCTCCGGCTGGTCGCTCACGGCGTCGGCCGGATAGAGGTGGGGGCCGGGGGGCAGGTCGGCCGCCAGGCTCCCCACCAGTTCGGCGGTACCTTCCCCGGTGAGGGCACTCACCGGATGGAGGGGCCAGGGGAGGCTGGATTCGCCTTCGCCGCCGGCCAGCAGCTCCCGGTAGGAGTCCGCCAATTCCATAGCCCGGCCAGGTTCCACCAGATCGTGCTTGTTGAGGGCCAAATGCACCGGCAGGTTGCCCTGGCGGAGTAGCTCCACGATGTAGGCGTCACCCCGTCCCGCCGGCTGGCTGCCATCCACCAGCAACAGCACCACATCCACCTCGCCGATCGCCCCGCGGGCGCTCTGCACTAGGCGCTCGCCCAGCAGGTGGTGGGGCTTGTGGATGCCAGGCGTGTCCAGCAGCACCAACTGGGCCGTGGGCGTGGTGAGAATCGCCCGCAGCCGGTTGCGGGTGGTCTGGGCCACGGGGGAGGTGATGGCCACTTTTTCCCCCACCAGCTGGTTGAGCAGGGTGGACTTGCCCACATTGGGGCGACCGATCAGGGCGACGAAGCCGGATCGGAACCCATCGGGACTGGCCGGCAGGGCCTGGGGAATCTCCATGCAGCAAGCCTGGCAGCTAGCGCTCCCCCGCGGGACCATCGCCTGGCGGCCGCTGCCGCCGCTACATAGGCTGGAGAGCCACCCGCTGGGATCCAGCCGCATGACTGCCGAGTCCGGAGCCGCCGCTCCCACGTTCCCCCAGGCGATGGAGCGAGCCGCCCAGGGCCTTGCCCTCTGGGAGGCCGGTGAGCTCAGCGATGAGGTGTTCGCCGATCAGGTGGCCCACCTGGTGAATAGCCGTGATGGTGCGCGGGGCTTCTTCGTGGTGAGTCTCAGCAGCGACAGTGCCCTGATGGATCGCCTTCCCGAGCCCCTGGTGCTGAACCTGCGGGAGGCGGGCGAGGGGGTGGTGGATCTCACGGTCCGCAATCTGGCGATGTCCACGGCCATGGCGATGCACCATCAGCGCAGCGGCGATGCCGCCCAGCAGGCCCGATCGGAACGGGTGAGGGACCGGAGCACCGAGCTGTTGCGCCAGCTTGATCCGAATCTGGTCAAGGAGCGTCTGGAGGTTCTGCTGCAGGCTGCCGGCCAGGCCAGCGGCCCGGATCTCGACTTTCTCAACCGCTGGGGATACGACCCCGAACAGCGCCGGGCGATCAGCGAGGCTGTGCTGGCTGTGGCCGAATAGCCGTTTGTGCCGGCGTCAGCTCCCCCGCCAGAGCGGGGGATTGTTGATCACCGGCGGGTTCGGGGGGGACCAGCCTGGCGCTGGGCCGGACCCGGTCGGGAGCCACTCCCAGCCTGGGTTCGCTGCGGGGCCCAGAGGCACAACAGACCAGGTGGGGACGGTGGGCACGGGTGGATGTCCTGCCATGGAACCCTCCGCCACCGGAGAGGCAGCCGACCAACCTGCCCTGTTTGTCGCTCCAGGCACCATGGACTGGCCCGACCAGACCGGCAGGGCCGTGCTGCAGAGCAGACCAAGAGCGAACGAGCAGCCTCGCCGGACCGGGGTGTTCACTGGAAATGGCGCCATGCTGTTTAGGGGATGATGGCTCCGGTCCCTGACCCTGGAGGGACAGCGCTGCTGGGGGATGGAGCCGCTGCCGGCGATGCCGGAGGCAGTGGTGCCGCCACCTCGGGGGCCGGGGCGGCGGCTACGGGGACTGGGCTTGGGGCGACCGAGGGTTCAGCGGCGGCGGGGCGGCTGCTCATCGCCACGGGAGCTGGAGCCGGAGCTGCGGTGGTGGTTCGGGAGACGGGAAGCTGCGGCTCTCGGGGAGCCTCGGGCAGGGGCTCGAGATGGACCACGGCAGCGGTGACGCCAGCCTTTCCCGAGCTGGGCTGCCGTGACGACCATTGACGGATTTCATCCACCACGGCCGGGTTGTCGGGTTTGGTGAGGATGTCGACGCTGCCATCCGCCTGCACCGCCAAGGGCACTGGGGTTGACTGACGCACCCGGAGCGAGGGCACATGGACCACCCGGGCTCCCGTAACACTGGTGGATACACCCTTACTGGCCGCCAGGCCGTGGAGGGCCTTTCGCATCGGTTCCCTCCAGGCTCCGGGCAGAGGGGCGAGGGGATCACCGCTCTTTTGCCAGCGGGCCCGTTCGGCCATAGCCAGGGGCGGCATCGCGGCCGTGTTGAGATCGCTGATATCAAGGCTGCCCCCGAGCAGTTCAGCCTTGTTGAAGGTCAGAAGAAGGGGAGTATGAGAGTTCGCTGTGGTGGAGAGGAGCAGGGCGGAGCCCCCTCTAGGCCGTTCAGGCTCACTAGGCCTGGAAGCTGAGGTTGAAGCAACCGTGGGATCGGCTGTTGACCCGGATGTTGACCCGGAGTTGGTGGTACGGGATGAGCCGCTAGGCGCGAAGCCGGCCAGCCCCGATTCGCTCACCATGCCGGTTCGGTCGGCGGGATTCAGGGGTGACTGACCGACGCTTCCGAGCAGCAGGCCAGTGTCCTTCAGTTTGCTGTTGGCGGTTGTCTGGACATCAGGGCGCTGGCTCTGCGGGATCTCTCCCCGGGGTGAGCGGCGAACCGCGGCTTCGGCGATGTCCCGTTGCTCCCGAATCTGGGCCTGCCAGCGATCGTGGACATCGAGGGCAAGCAGGGGTAGCCAGATGGACTGGCTCAGCAGAGCCCAGGCTAGGGCGTGGTTTGGGGCCGAGGGGCGGGAATGGCGATCCATGGGGTTGGGAAGAAGGAGGAGACGAAGCCGGTTTTGATGGGGGGTGGGGGGGGGTTAGTCTCGGTTGTTGTTCCAATTTTGATTGTAGAAATACCAGGTATTGACTAGATTCGCTGCGCTGCTTGCGGCCCCGATCGGTATGGCAATATCAGAGAAAGCATCCAGAACTTTCCCATAGACGCTGGTTTTCACGATGACAGTATCGCCATTGCGAAGGGCCGGATTCTTAGCAGAAAGATTGGTGGTGTCGTTGTAGCTGAAAGTCTGACGCGATACCTTGCCATCGCGGTTGAAACGGATCAGATCAACCTTATTTTTGTTCGCCCGCCAGCGCACCGGTCCGCCGGCGCGGAAAATTGCTTCCACCAGAGGCGTGTTGGCGGGAAGACTCAGAGCGCCAGGTGATTTCACTTCGCCCAGCACCGTCACGTTGATGGCCGTGGGCGCCAGGTTCGAAGCTCCGATTTCTCGGATTTCGGCAGGCAACTCCCTGGTGAAGCCGATGATCAGGGTGTCACCATCGAACAGCACAGGGTTTTGGAGTTGGTTTCCATTGAGCAACACCTGACTAATGTCTAGGGTGGCCTGTTTCTGGATTCCATCCATACCGGCCTGACGCCGGAGGATCACCTTGCGGATATCGGAGTTCACCGTGACCCCGCCGGCCTGCTGAATGGCTGAAACGGGGGTGGAGAAGGGGGCCAAGGGATAAAGGCCGGGCTTTTCCACTTCGCCGATGATCGAAACCTTCACCGGACGGGGGGTGATCAGGGTGAGAAAGAGCTGTGGACGATTCAACTGCTTGCCGTAAAGGCTGGTCAACCAGCGGCTGGCCTGTCCGATCGTGAGCCCGGTGAGCTGAACCGAACCCAGTAAGGGAAGGCTGCTGGTGCCATCCGGCAGGATGCCGAAGGGACCACCGATTTCTTTCGCGGCTGGATCGAGAAAGGTGAGTTGCAGGCCATCGCCGGGACCGAGCACGTAGAGATCGGCGTACACCTGACTGATGCTGAGACGGGCCGGTCCCGTGGGAGGCAGATTGGAGGATCCTCTGGCTAAGCCAGGGTGGAATGGGGCGAGATCTCTGCTTAGGGAAGGATCAGGGTTGGAGCCAGCCCGGGCCAGTTCAGCCGAAGGGCCGCAGATCATCAGTGCCACGGCGAGGGCGCCCTTCAGCCTGGTGTACTGACGGCTCCGCGGCCAGGTGCCCAACAACCTTGGCCAAGCCAGGCTATGCCCGGATTGGAGGCCTCGCCTAGAGTCGGGTACGGGCACGCGCAAATGGATACCGATGACACACTTTACTGGTTACCCGAGGAGGGAGCTGCCCGGGGTGCCACTACGTGAACGGCTCCCCGTGCATGGGGTCAGCGGTAAGGGGCCTAGAATAAAAAACCTCTATGCCCCACCCGACGTGACGATTACGGGCGCCTCTCGTCAACCCGTCTCTGGCGGAAACCAATCCAGCGCAGAGGTTTTGATGGCTGGAGCTCAGCCCGGTGTCCGGTATCAAGGATTTGATGTCGGGCTTTCACCGTCTCCCCTGGCCTCCGCGGAAGGAGGTGGTGGTGGGGGCATCAAGGGTCTGATCAGGACGATCAAACGACGGCAAGGCGTTTTCCTTCTCACCTTTTCCCTGGTCACCGGGGCGCTTGCCCTGGAAACGTTGCGCCAGAGAATTTTTTCGCCAGTTTATGAGGGTGGATTTCAGATCCAGATCAGCAACCCCTTTGAAAGTGCGGTTTCTGGAGTCGGTGAAAACAAGCTTGAGAACATTGCTCGGCAAGCTCCCAAAAATGACGTTCCTAGCCTGATTGTGCTGATGCGATCCCCCCTGCTGATTAAGCCGGTGGCTGATCGGATGGGAGTTTCGATGAACGATTTGATATCCAGTCTTTCGATCGCTCCTACTGGCGACGTCGATCAAGTCCTCAGTGTGAATCTGCGCTGGCGAGACCCAGGAAAAGGTCGACTTATTCTTAATGAATTGTCGAAGGACTACACCAAGTTTTCTCAGTCGCAGCGGCAGGCCGCCCTCAATTCCGGGGTGGATTTTCTCGAGCAACAGGCGCCTGGCTTGCGTAACAATGTATCTAAATTAGAGTCACAGCTTAAAGATTTTCGGCAAAAATATAATGTTCTTGACCCCAGTGGTCTCGCAGAGAAAATTATGCAGAATCGGGATAATCTGGTCACTAGGTCGATGGCTCTGCAGGTTGAGCATACCGAGCTGGAAAGTAAATTGGCTTCCGTCCAGTCCGGTCGCTTGAATTGGGCACCCAGCGGAGCCCCGACGCCAGTCCAGCAATTGGGTCGCCAAGGCACGGTGATTCCAGGCCCGAATGATGCTAACCCAAACAAGGCAATTGGGGCAGGACAAGCAACTCCTAACGAGACTCTTGATGATTTTGAGCAGAAGCTTGCTAACGCAAGAGCCGTCTTCAAGGACGATTCCCCAATCGTTCAATCGATACTCGCCCAGCGTGATGCCATTCTCCCAGTTGTCCGCAAACAAGCAACCGATGCGATCAAGGCTCAATTGTTCGCCAATGAATCACAGCAAGATGAACTGAATCGTCAAATCTTGCTGTTGAATGAGAACTTTAGGAACAGCCCTTCTCTGATGAAAAAATATGAAGAGTTGTCGGCAAATCTTAAGTCCGCACGTGAAAATTATTCAAATTATCTGATTGCGCGTGACAATTATCGTCTCCAACGGGCCCGCTCAATCACCCCTTGGCAGGTGATTGCCCCGGCAGAGTTTGCCGATATCCCGGTAGAGCCGAATCTGCAAAGCAACCTGCTGCGCGCTTTGATGCTCGGACTTGTTTCTGGTATCGGTGCAGCGATTCTTCGCGAGCGAACCGACAACGTGTTCCACACCCCGATGGAAACGGAACGGGAACTTCAACTGCCGGTTCTTGGTTTGATTCCATACTTGCCTCTTGAGCCTGGGGTGGAGATCTCCACCAGCATTGCCAAGATGAGTGCCAGTGAACGCTTTGCTATCAAGGAATCCTTGCGTAGCTTGTTCACCACCTTCAGGCTGCTTCGTGCAGATCGCGACATCCGTCTTGTCGGCGTGACATCATCGACCCAAGGTGAAGGTAAGTCGACAGCTGTCACGATCTTTGCACGCACCCTAGCCGACCTTGGTCTCAAAGTTCTCGTGGTGGATGCTGATATGCGTCTGCCGATGCAGACTCGCTACCTTGGCTTGGCTAACGGTGAAGGTTTCTCATCCATTCTCACCGATTCTTCGGTGCAATTGAAGTCATTGATTCAACCGATTCAGGATAATCTCGACATCTTGCCCGCTGGACCGAAGCCGCCGGACCCCGCGAAGTTGTTGAACTCAAGCCGTGCCCAAGAAGTTGTCAACGAAATTCGCGATCTCACCGAATACGACATGGTGTTGTTTGATGCTCCACCCTGTCTGATGCTTGCTGACCCTATTCTTTTGGGCGAAAAACTGGATGGGATTCTGTTCCTTGTTGGTCTTGGCAAGGTCAGTCGTGAATTGGCTCCACAGGCCTGTCGCCGAATTAAGGCCACAGGCGTTGATGTGCTGGGTTTGATCTGTAACCAGGTAAACTTCCCAAGCCGTTTGAATGATTATGGTTATGAATATGGCTATTATTATCACTACGCCTATGCCAATGCCAGTGGTTACTCATCTACCTATGGTAAATATGGCAAAGGTCTTGGACGCTACGCTCGCGGTGTTGGCAACTATGTGCGCCGCTACCGAGATTCCTATCTGACCGATCGCTATATCCGCGATGGAAGCGGCGCTGCCGTTCAGCGTTACCATGAAGAGGGTGTCAGCCGCGAGTTGCGCCAGTCGAAGCTGAATCCTGGTAACGGTGCTAATCCACTCAATGGCGTGGAGCCATCGGATCAGGGTAACCAGTCGAAAGGATCGGATCGGCCAGACGGCAGATCTGGCAATCCACCCTCCAGTGGTGGAGGTGGTTGGTTGAAGAAGCTTCCCTTCCGACGCTGACCTGTGGTTCAACCAGTGTTGAGCCCACCCATCAGGGTTGGGCTCACATTGTTTTTAACAAGCGTTCAAGTAAATCCAGATCGCTGAAGATCGGCGAGGCGGCAGGATGGCATAGCCGCACACGGTCTAGGGCTGTGAGCACATCAACCCCCTGACTTCGGGACACCAGCCCCACGGCGATCAAGGGTGAACGCTCCCGTCCGGCAAAACAATGCAGATAGGTGGCTGGCTGCGATTCAATCACTGCCTCCGCCTGAAGCAGGGCCATCGCGAGTTGCTCCAGTTTCATTGATTCTTGGCGCCGATGGTCTGGTAGGGAAACCCGATCACATAGCCATGAACTTGGAGCAGCCGCAAAGATCTCTTCTTCGGGATAACAACAGCTGAATCGACTTCTGAATCCGACTTGCTCCAACTGCAGCCATTGCTCCGCTGTTTTGGGCATTGGACCGATTGCAAACTTACCACTCTGGATCCAGCTATACAACAGCGGCCGGCTCTCTTGGGCAGCTGTTTGCCGGGCAGGTGGAGTGGATTGTCTCAATATACGATCAAATAGACCCATGACACCATCGTTGGAGAATTATGGTTATTGATTCAAGTCTGATGATGGGTCGCAGACTTGTTCGATTCTGATTGCAGAGCAGATCGCAGTAAGCCGAGTATACGCAGCCAGGTTGACCGTTCGATCGATGTGGCCAAACCCTTTGTATTTGTTGCCTGGATTAGTATGCATTCATAATTTCGATTCGGCTTTAGTCCAGCCATTGATTTTAAGCTGCTCCATCTTGATTTGCTTGCACCGTCGACCAACGGCGTGAGTTGCTCTCCTGTGGCACCAAAAGCCTCGGCCGCTTGATCTCCCTGCACAAGGCAGGTTTGGAGTGCTGGTTGGCTTTGAATCACACCGAAGACGTAGGGAGGAGGGCCGGCTGATAGGTTTCTCTGTTTGAGCTGTAGCTCGGGATGCAATGTGGTAAAGAATGCGGTTTGAAAGTTAAACCGTTTGCGCGCCACGCCCCTCATCAGTCTGAGTTCCATGCCGTCCTTGATAGAGTAGCCAATTGCTGCTGATGTGGCGAGCTCAGAATTGCGTTTGGCTGCCAATGGTTTGAGTGGAGTTACATGAAGACCGCCATCATTCAAGGCCTTCGTCATCGCTTGCTGATCCAGTGGTCGGGCCACGGGCCATCGGGGCCAGATCAACGCTTTGGTGGCTGCAATGGAAGCGATCACTGCCAAGATCGAATAGAGCGCACTTAACTGCTTCGTGCTGATGATCCGATCATTCATGATGGGATGTCTGCTCATGGATGACTGCAGGCAGGGGTGGGAGCTCTCGCTCCAACAAACGCATGTAGAGAATGCCGAACACAAAAACGGCGATGCCAGAAAATATTAAGGACCCAATGTCGTCGTGAAAGAATGTAAACAACCTGCTGCCTTTCCCGTTGCCATTAGCAACGCATAAGGCCAGGATGGCAATCCGAATTGTGTTACTCGCAAGGCCGATCAGCGGAGCAAGCGAGAAGACTAGGAAACGGCTGATGAGCGATCGTAGTGGAAAGGCCAGCTGGAAGATCACAGCGATGCATAGAACCTGTGCAATCATGTCAATACCATTGCATGCCGGCAAGACTTCAACTCCTCCAGTCGGCATAAGAACGCTCTTGTTGCGTACGATATTGTCGAACCCCAGGATGCCCAGCCAGAAGCCACTCAGGTGTGCGGTCAAAACACTCATAGGACCTTCCGGAATCAGCTTCATAATCACGTTGAAGGCTGGCAGCATTAGCAAACATAAAAGTGAGTCGCGAAATCTTCCAATACCCTTAATTTGTTCACATAGAAGGGCTAAGGCGATGCATCCAAGCAGAGGCAGGATGAAAATCATTCCATCCCAATGCAGGATGATCGCCGTGCGTGCGATTACCCAGCTCAGCAGGGCTGCTCCAGCTACCACTCCGGGCCATTGAGGATTCGGTTCCAGAGTTTCCAACTGGTCTTCCAGGCAGATCAGAGCCCCTCCCCAGATCAGGGCTGCAAACACCGTGATGTGTTCATCCTGGCTGCTCTGGAAGGCAGCGAGATTCTGAGTCGCCACCGCCGCTGCCAGCAAAAGCCATAAATTACGCGGAGTAGCTGGTGGTATGGCCGGGATCTTTGCCCTCAGGCTGGGCGGAATATGGCTCAACAATTCAGTCATGGAGAAGTGGATAGATTGGAGGAAGCGGGATGGGCGGCATTTGGTGCTAGTCCGTTGCCATTGGCTGCTTGGTTTGTTGGTTGCAACTTCTTGTCTATATTGTACTCAGGAACCAGCCTCGAGAGGGCCAGTACTGTAGCCTGCTCATCCCATCGATCCAAGGCCTTTTCGAGGGCCTCAACCATGGGCTTTAGTTCGGAACTGCTGTGGTTAGGTTCCTTGGCTTTTCGAATCAGTGGGTGTTGTGTGGCTTCATCGCGAGCGCTGATCAGCAGTTCTTCGTAGAGTTTCTCGCCAGGCCGCAAACCTGTAAATTCAATAGCGATGTCGCCGTTGGGATTCTGTTCATCCTTTACACGAAGGCCTGAAAGTTCAATCATCTGGCGTGCCAATTCAGCGATTCTTACCGGTTCTCCCATATCCAGAAGGAACAGTTCGCCGCCCCTCGCCATTCCGGTTGCTTGGAGCACCAATTGCACGGCTTCAGGGATCGTCATGAAGTAGCGCGTGATTGCTTGGTGGGTCACCGTGATGGGCCCTCCTTTGGAAATTTGCTCGTGAAAGAGGGGGATCACCGATCCTGATGATCCGAGCACGTTTCCGAACCGAACCATCGCCATGACCGGTTGTCGTCCAGCCTGATCTGCGGCCGCAGCCTGAATCAGCAGCTCACATACCCTTTTACTGGCTCCCATGGCATTCGTTGGCCTGACGGCCTTATCCGTTGAAATCAACGTCAGCCGCTCAATGCCAGCCTGCTTGGCAGCATGGATTACCGATTGGGTGGCGCGGAGGTTGTTTGAAATTCCGGCGCAGAGATTGGCTTCAACCAGTGGTACATGTTTGTATGCAGCTGCGTGGTAGATGGTTTGGACGCCATGCTCGAGACAGATCAATGTTAACCTTTTTGAATCAGATGCGTCGCCAAGGATTGGTCTGATTTCGCTTTCTGCTTTTAGGGAATTGAGCTCTTTGTCAATGCTGTAGAGCGCATATTCATTCAAATCCAGCAGGAGTAACTTTTTGGCTCCGAGTGCGAGGACCTGCCGGCACAATTCACTGCCGATCGATCCGCCGGCCCCGGTCACGAGAACGCACTTCTCTTTCACGCTTTCCTGCAAGAGATGGGAGTCGGGTTTGCTTGGTTCCCGACCCAGGAGATCTTCAATCAGCACCGGTTGGATGTCGCTCACGATGCGTTGACCGTTAGCCAATTGTGCCAGGGAAGGAATGGATAGAACTTCCAATCCGAGATGGCTGAGTTGGTCGACCAGCAGTCTTTTCCGCTCCCTGGATAGGGAGGGCATGGCGAGCAGAACTTTGTTCAGACCATAATCTTTGATCAGAGCATGTAAGCGGGTTGGACTGTGGATCTTGAGATTCTGCAGTGTTCTTCCATGGAGTTGGGTGTCGTCATCGAGGAAGCCGATAATGCGAAAGCGGCGATCACTGCGAATGGCATTAAACAGATTCATGCCTGAATAGCCTGCCCCATAGATCAAAGTTGCATCCGTTTTATCGGTTGCAATTTGATTGCTGCTTTTACGGTCCAACTGGCTGACCAGCACATCGCGCAGCACGATGCGGCTGCCGATCGCGGCCCCCGAGAACAACAACAGATAAAGCACCCAGAAAGAACGCGGCGGTTGAGTGCCGCCTAAAAGTGTGTTTGTCATCAGCAGGACAAGCACCATCACCACGGCACGGGGGATCAAGCCGTAGAGCGAGTGGCTACCGGCATAGCGGGTGAGACCCCGGTACCAACCGGAGAACAGCAGGACGGGTAGCCCGCTGATCAGCGCCAGCCACGGGAGCCAGCGCAGGGAGGACATGGTGGTGGCCAGGGTTTCCTTCTCGTGCAGTCGCAGCGCAAAGGCTCCATAAAACGCTGCCAGGATTAGAAGACCGTCAAAGGTCACCAAATACGTGCGCCGGATCATCACGGATTCGGCAAGCCTTGACCAAGGCCAGCGACGCGGACGGGGTGTCATGCCGAGGGGTGCTTCCGAAGAACGGGCCGCGTGGCTCGGTGTGGAATGGTTAGGTGAGGTCAGCTTTGATTCCATTTTGCTGTTCTCGGTTTTGGGCGATCGGGGCAAAATGCTGTTGGCACTCACTCAGTCTTCAGATCCTTGAAAATCAATTTGCCAAAACATCACTGTTTCAATTCTAAGTGCTTTCTGATGTAGCCTTGAAGACATGCTGTGTCGTCTTGACATGCATCAATTTCATTAACTGCCTCCTTGCCGCACTTTACCCCGTTTTCGCTTCGTCTTTGAAGGATACGGCCTGATTGCGCTCCATCCACAGCGCCATGAGCATTTCCGCGCCAATCAGAGGCGTCAGAGCCGCAGCACCGCCGAATGGTCTTGCCAGCGCCAACACCACGGTGGCGCTTCCATAGACAACACTCACCTTGGCATGGGGCCAGCCTCCCCTCTGCAACCTTTGGAACAGATGCAGGCGGTGGGCTTGGAAAACAGGCTGGCCGGCCCGCATCCGGCGGAGCACGCAGATCAGGGCATCTCCCAGCAGCGGGAAGCCCACCAACAGCAGGGACATGGCCTCCCACGGACCGGACTGCTGCAGCACCATGCCAGCAAAAACCGCACCGATCCAGGTGCTTCCCACATCACCCATGAACACCTTGGCCGGACTCCAGTTCCAGGCAAGGAAGCCCAGCAGGGCACCGGCCACAGGCCAAAGTCCGGCCGAGGCCATCAGCACGACTCCGCACAGGGCCACGAGTCCGTCGAGCCCGTCCATGAAGTTGGTGAAGTTGATCACCGCCGTGACGGCCACTAGCACCAATGGCAGCGCCCAGATCGGCAGCGGCACGGCCGCCATCGCCACCAGCACGCTCGCCGTGGCGAGCTGGGCCGCGTAGCGCCATGCGGCAGGCAGGTCGTAGCGATCATCCAGCAGGCCGACCAGGGCCAGGGGACAGCAGATCAGGGGAATCCAGGCGCTTGTACCCGCTTCCAGGGCGAGGCTAAGCAGGCTGCCGACCAGCACGAACACGACACCGCCCCCGCGGGGGGTGGCAATTCGGTGGGAGCTGCGGGCGTTGGGCTGATCAAGCAGCCGCCTCCGCAGCCACGGGATCAGCCCCCATAGAAGCAGCCACGTCAGCAGCGCGGAGGCCACTGTCGTGATCAGCACGATGGGGGGGATCGGCTGCCGCAGCAGAATGGCCGGCATCGTCATGGCTGGCCCTGGGCGCGGGTAGGGGGATCCCAGGCCAGCGGGCGCACGGGAAAGGGTTCTGGCTCGGTGCCCAAGAGGGAGTGGACGGGGGTGAAGCCGGCCAGGTTGGCCTCCATTCTCAGCACGGCCTCAAACCCCTTGGGCGAGATCGGCAGCAGGGGGGAGGCCAGCAGGTGGAAGAGGCCCGTGGGCAGGGGCAGCAGTCGGCAACGCCCCGCCCGATCCCGCGGATCGCGTTGTCTGGCCGCCTGTTGCAAGCGTTGCAGCAGGGTGGTGTATGAGAGGGTTTCATCCCCGCCGAGGGCGATGCGACGGCTGGCCGTTTCCGCGGGGTCCTTGGCCATCCCATCCGCCAGATGGAGGGCCGCCGCAGCCAGCTGGCGCCCATGGATCGGTTGACGCTGCCCGGTCTCAGCCGGCAGCGGCAGGAGTGGCAGCCGCCGCATCATCTGCAGCAGGCGGCTGAGATTTTGATCAGCGAGGTTTCCGGCCTGCCCGTAGATCAGGGTCGGCCGCAGGATGCGGCAGGGGATCGAGGCCTTTGCGCAGGTGGCCTCGACGCTGTCTTCAGCGCCCAGCAGCTTCGCCACCAGGCGGCGGTCTTTCTGGTTCGCGGCAAAGCGCTTGGTGATCACCGAGGAGGAGGAGCAGGCCACCACTGCGGCCATCGGCAAACGCCGCCCTAGGCCGGCCTGGGAATCGTGGAGGGCAGCCAGGAAGGGGGCCAGCAACCAGATCGGCGCGAAGCTCACCAGCAGCGCGTTCTCAGGGAGTGTTTCCGGGCTGGGCAGGGAGGCCCCGTTGAGATCAATGCTGAGAAAGCGATCCTCGGGCCAGCCCGGGGGGAGCCTCCTTCCGGCCACCATCACGGACCGGCCGGCTGCCAGCTCCAGACAGGCGGCTCCCGTGGGGGTGGTGGACCCGAACAGCAGGATGGGATGGGTGGTTGCCGTCATGGCTGGCTCGACGCGGGTTCAAAGCGGCTGATGATCCGCTGCCCGTAGCGCAGCAGAAAAGGCACGGGCCAGAAGATCCCGAACGCCCTCCGGTAAGCCCGGCGCACCTCAGTCAGGCGGCGGCGGGTCTGTTGACCACTCACGCCACCATCGCCCATGTGCACCAGTTCGAGGTCGCTGCGGCACACTTCCAGCTCCGGATGGGTGGAAAGCTGCAGGAAGTAGTCGAGGTCTGCGGAAAGCCGGAAGCCTTCTGCGTAGTGATTCAGTTTGGCCCTGGCACCCGGGCCGAACAGGGTGGCCTGGTGGGGTGGCGTGGACCCCAGCAGCAGGGAGCGGCGGTAGGAGCGGCGCCAATGGAAGCTGGTGGCCCGGGCTGGTCTCGGTGGGACGTTGGGCTCCAGGCGGAAGTAGCGCCCGTGGCAGACCAGGAGGTCGGGGATCCGGCCCCGCCGACTGCATTCCACCAGGCTGGTTGCGGCCAGATCCAGCACCTGGGGACCGGCCGCCCAGTCGTCGCTGCCCCAGAACAGGAGCCAGTCGCTGGGTCCCGCCAGCGCGAATCCCTGGTTCATGGCGCCGAAGATGCCGGGGGTCTGGGCGTTCTGCTCCAGCCAACGGAAGCGCCGGTCGCGCAGGCAGAGGGTATCGAGCCAGGCCCGGTGCTCCGCACCGCTGCCCCCGTCGATGAACGTCACCTGCCAGCTGCCCTCGGTCTGGACCTGGAGTGAGTCCACCAGCCGCGGCAGCAGCCTGTAGGAATTGCGGGTGGGCACGATCAGATGGATGGGGAAGCCACCGGCTGGCGCTCCGGATACCCCGCTGGAAACGCTGGTCGAGGCCGCGCCCATCAGCAGCGCCTGCGGATCAGCACCGGGCCGAGCACCAGCACATCCATGCGGGTGCGCAGGAAGCAGTCAAGCGCCTGGCCCGGGGTGCAGACAATCGGTTCGTTCTCATTGAACGAGGTGTTGAGCACCATCGGCACGCCGGTGCGCGCCGCGAAGGCGCGGATCAGACGGTAGTAACGGCCATTGCCGGCCTCGCTGACGGTCTGGAGCCGGCCGGTGCCATCGACATGGGTCACCGCTGGAATCAGGGTCCGTTTCTCTTCCCGGATCGGGTACACCTGCATCATGAACGGCACGTCGCCGTCGCGCTCAAACCATTCCGGCACTGCTTCGCGCAGCACCGATGGCGCGAAGGGCCGGAACGATTCGCGACGCTTAATCTTGAGATTGAGGATGTCCTTCATATCCGCCCGGCGCGGATCGCCAAGGATGGAGCGATGCCCAAGGGCCCGTGGGCCCCACTCCATCCGACCATCAAACCAGCCGATCACCAGCCCATCGGCGATGGCGGCGGCCACCTGATCACAAAGCTGATCTTCCGCGGGTCGTTCGATCGTGCAGCCCGCAGCCTCCAACGCTGCGGAGCGGGCCGGGTCGCTCAGCAGCGCTTCGATGGCCGGCTCGCTGGCTTCGCTGCCCAGGTAGGCGTTGAGCATCGGCTGGCTGCGGGGGTTCCCAAGGTTGTGCCAGACCTCGAGGGCGGCGCCGAGAGCGCCTCCCGCATCGCCGGCGGCCGCCTGCACATAGACCTGACGGAACGGGGTGGCCACCGTGACCTTGCCGTTGGCCACGGAATTGGCGCCGCAGCCCCCGGCGATGCAGAGGTTGTCGGTGGGATGGCGGCGATGCAGGGCGTTCAGCAGGTGGAAGAAGGCCTCCTCGTACATCACCTGTGCCGAGCGGGCGATGTCCTTGTGGTGCTGCTCAAGGGGCTCATCCGGTCGGCGGGCTGGACCCAGCAGGGTCTCCAGGGCAGGACTCCAGTGCTGGCCCACGGTGGGAATGCCGTTGCTCCACTGGTGGGGCAGGTTCTGGCCGGCATGCTGGAACCAGCGCAGGTCGAGTCGATAGGTGCCGTCCTCCTGGAGCTGCACGATGCGCCTCATGGCCTCTAACTGCGTCGGCCTGCCGTAGGGGGCAAGGCCCATCACCTTGTACTCATCCCCGTAGTGGGGGAAGCCCAGGTATTGGGTGATGGCGGTGTAAAAGGCGCCGAGGGAGTGTGGGAACCAGATCTGACCATCGATCGCCAGTTCCGTGCCGCTGCCGTAGCCCCAGGCGCCGCTGGAGAAATCGCCGAATCCATCCACAGAGACCATCGCGGCCTCCTGGTAGGGGGAGGCGTAGAAGGCGGAAGCCAGGTGGGCGCGATGGTGCTCCACGAAATGGAGCTGGGCCCTGACCGTTTGACCGGGGAAGGCGGTGGCGAGCTGGTCGGCCAAGCCGGCCCGTTCTCGCTTGTTGCGCCAGCGGGCCAGCAGGAAGCGTGGATCGGGGCGGGAGGCTGCCGTGTACAGCAGTTTGCGCAGCCGGTGGGCGCCGGGCAGGGAGTTGATGGCGATGTGATCGACATCGCCGATCGATAATCCCGCATCGGCGAGGCACCAGGCGATCGCTTCGGAGGGGAAGCCGGCCCAGTGCTTGATGCGGCGGAAACGCTCCTCCTCCGCCGCGGCGATGATCTCCCCATCGCGCACCAGGGCTGCGGCGGCGTCGGCGTGAAAGGCGTTGATCCCGAGAATGAGTGTCATGGATGGGGAAGGTCGATCGCCAGGTGGTGGCGGAGCCAGCTCTCCAGAACCATGAGGTTCCAGCGGCGGTACCAGGGCTGCAGATCAAGGCCCGCCGGGGTGGAGGGTACCCGCAGAGCCAGTGGAGATTTTGGGTCGTCCAGCCAGAGCTGGAAGGGGAACCGGAATCCCTGTTTGGGTCGGTTCGTGAACCAAGTTGGCAATTCAGGAACGCTGGCCTGCAATAGCGCCTTGCCTGGGGCCAAGCGAAGGGATGGCACGATCGGGGCAATCTGCTCCAAAAGTGTTGTGTCCACGTAGGGAATCCGCAGCTCCAGGGCTGTTGCCATCGCCATCGCGTCACTGTCTGGCAGCAGTTGATTGCGCAGATAGCGGCTGCCTTCCAGCCATGCCACGGCCTCGGCCGGATCCAACCCATCCGGAGGGGCTTCGCCGCCAGGCTGGATGGAGAGCCCCTGGGGGGAAGGCAGACCCCAGTGCTGCATCAGCGCCGCTACCTCCGGGCTGGTGAACTGGCCCCGCAGGCAGCGGTGGGCCGCCTGCAGGGAGGGAGGGCCGCTGAGCAGTTCCGCCAGTCGTTGTCGCTTCTGGTCCCTCCCCCCCGGACTCCTGCTCAGGGCGGCCGCCGCTAGAGGGCCGAGCGGCCCCAGGCGGCGGCGCCAACGATGGAGCCGGGGAACCTTGCGGAAACTCGGATAGCCCCCAAACAATTCATCCCCCCCGAGACCAGAGAGGGCCACCTTCAATCCCCGCTCGCTGGCCAGACGGGAGACGCACCAGGTGTTGAAGCCATCGATCGACGGCTGGTCCTGGCTGGAGAGGAATTCGGGGAGCCAGGTGCGGGCCTGGTCGGCGCGCAGGGTCAGAGGGGTGTGCTCCGCCCCGAACAGGGCCGCGATTCTCGCCGCCGGCTCGGACTCATCGAACCCCTCGCTACCGGGGTCGTCGAAGCCGATCGTGAACGTGTGAAGACCGGGGGGCGCCAGGGCTAGCAGGGCCGCTGAATCCAGGCCGGCACTGAGAAAGAGGCCCACAGGCACATCACTCACCATGTGGGCCGCTACCGACTCCCGCAGGGCGGAGCGGGTCAGCTGAAGGGCCGCCTCCTGATCGTTGATGGGAGCGGGGCTATTGGTGCCTACCCGGTGCCGCCCCATGAGCAGGCTCTCGGGCAAGGGCCACCAGGGTTCAATCCGGCTGGCTCCATCCCTCCAGTGGAGCCAATGGCCGGCTTCCAGCCGCTTCACCCCGCCCACCAGGGTGGCGGGTTCAGGCACCGAGCCGCTGGCCAGGTAGGCGGCGATGGCCTCAGGGTCGGGTCGCCGGGGGATCCGCTCGCTGGCCAGTAGGGCCCTCAGCTCCGAAGCAAAGGCCAGCTCTCCGGAGGGGCCCTGCCAGATATAGATCGGCTTAATGCCATGGGGATCGCGGGCCAGCAGGGCGCTGCCGTCTCGGGTGTCCACCAGGCAGAAGGCGTACATGCCCCGCAGATCGGCCAGGCCGGAGCGGCCACGCCGGGCCATCCAGCGCAGCAGTACCTCGGTGTCGCCGCTGCCCCGGAACCGTTCGCCCTCCGCCTCCAGCCGTTGGCGCAGGCTGGCGTGGTTGTAGATCTCGCCGTTGAACACCAGTTGCCAGCGGCCGCAGGGGGAGGCCATCGGTTGGTGGCCGCTGGGGGAGAGATCGAGGATGGCCAGACGGGTCTGCACCAGGCAGGTGGTGGCGTTCTGCCAGGTGCCCGCGTCGTCCGGTCCCCGGTGGGCGATGGCCGGACGGACCCGGTCGGCGAAGGAGCCTGGCTCAACGCCGAGTAGGCCAGCAATGCCGCACATCAGCCTGCCTCCACTTCGGCAATGGCCAGATGGGGCCAGGTGGCCTTGAGCTGGCGGCGGAAGGTGGCGCGGGCGGCAGCGGTGCTGGCATGGTCGGCGACCCACTGCAGGGCCCCCTGGGCCAGTCTCTTCCGATGGGGGCGGTCCGCCGCGATGGCGGCGATGGCAGCGGACAGGGCCTGGGGATCAGCATCCACCAGCTGGCCGGTACGGCCCTCCAGAACGAACTGCTCTGGTCCGCCGCAGCGAGTGCTTACCACCGGCACGCCGCAGGCCATGGCCTCCAGGGCCGCGATGCAGAGCCCCTCCTGGTGCGAAGGGATCACGAAGAGATCGAGGCTGCGCAACATCTGAGCCAGTTGTCTGGATTCAAGGGGGGGATGGCAGCGAACCAGGGGCTCGATCCCAAGCTGCCGCAGTCGCGGTTGCAGGAGTGTTAGGTCCTTTTCGCCGGCGAGATGGAGTTCCACCGGGGCGCCCTGCCTGTGTAGGAGTCCTACGGAGTCCAACAGCAGGTCGATGTTCTTGCGCGGATCGCCGAAACGGCCGGCGAACCCGATCCGCCAGGGCACCACAGCCGACGGCTCTGGGGAGAAAATGGTGTTGTCGACCGGCATCAGCAGTACATCCGCCATGGGGCGCCCGGCCACCCGGCCCAGGGCATCGGCGGTGTACTGGCTCAGGGCCAGGATCTGGCCCTCGGGAGCCCGGAGCACCTGCCGTTCCAGCTGGCGTAGCACCGGTCCGTTCAGAGTCCGGTCGAGCAGGCGGCGGGGCAGGCTGAAGCCCCGCACCCGGTTGGCGCGATCCGCTTCCCAGGGGGTGGCTACCCAGGCCAGGAAGGGCAGGCCCAGCCGCGCATAGGGCAGGGCGCAGAGGGGGTTGCCGGTCACCGAGAGGTGCAGCTGGCAGCTGGCGATCCGATCGCGCCAGGCCCGGCGGGGCAGGTAGTGGGTGAACTCCAGCTCCGGCAACCAGCTGCCCAGAGCATGGGCCTCGTGGTTGCCGTAGGCCCGTTGATCAAGGGCGCCAGGACGTTTGCCGCTGGGTAGGGCGAACAATGGCACGGAAAGGGCCGGATGCTGGCTCCAGGGGGCGTACCAGGCATACACGGGATCGATGTCGAGTTCTTCGAGCAGGCCCGTGATGCAGCGGGTCATGGTGGGCACGCCACCATCGATCGGTTCGATCGTGCTGATCAGGGCCCTCAGCCTTGCGCCGCTCATCCCTTGAGGAAGTCGAAGAGCTCGCGGTTCTCTCGCACCCAGCGGATCAGGTCGCGCACGCCATCGTTCACGCCGATCTGGGGTGCCCAACCCATCATCTCGCCTGCCTTGCGGATGTCGCAGACGAACACGGGTTGGTCGCCAGGCCGGGTCGCACCCGTGCGGGGGGTGAGGGTGATGTCCAGTTCCTCCTGCAGGAAGCCAAGCAAATCTCGAAGGCAGAGGGTGTTGGTTGGTCCTCCTCCGATGTTGAAGGCCTGGCCGCTCACGGCGCTCCGGTGATTCCAGGCGGCCTCATAGGCCCGGGCCAGATCATGCACATTGAGCACATCGCGGGTCTGCCAGCCGTCGCCGTAGAGGGTGATCGGTTTGCCCAGAAGGGCGGCGATGCTGAACCAGGCCACCCAGCCCTGGTCCTCGATGCCGAACTGGCGGATGCCGTAGATGCAGGACTGGCGGAAGCTGCAGGTCTGCAGGTCGTAGATGCGGGCGTAATCGATTGTGTATTGGTCGGCCACCCCCTTGGAGCAGCCGTAGGGCGAGTGGAAATCGAGTGGCTGGTGCTCGGGGACCCCGAGGGGCAGATCCGCAAACCGATAGCCGTGTTCCCCCCGCACCACTGGCACGGTTTCCATGCCGCCGTACACCTTGTTGGTGGAGGCGTAGAGCACGAAGGCCTCCGGCGCCCGCAGCCGTACGGCCTCCATCACGTTGAAGCTGCCCAAGGCATTGATCTCGAAATCCTCCCGGGGGTTGGTGTAGGAGGTGGTCACGGCCACTTGGGCGGCCAGGTGGAGCACCATGTCGGGCTTGCGCTCGGCGAAGACTGCCGCCAGCGCCTCGAAATCGCGGATATCGACCTGATGGAAACCGATCTCAGACCGCTGATCGAGCAACCAGGCGAGGTTCTTTTCAGTACCCCGCCGCGAGAGGTTGTCCACGATGCTCACCGTCCAGCCCCGGGAGGCGAAGTGGAGGGCGGCATTGGTGCCGATGAAACCGGCGCCGCCGGTGATCAGGATCGAAGCCATCAACCGGGACGGAGGGATTGGGGAAGAGACCAGGCGAGCGTAAGCCGCCCTCTAAGCGAACTCCCCTTCATGTCCTGGAAACCGATGGTCAAGTGCGCTTTTCAGAAGTCTTTGCGGCATTTGTGATGTTGATCTGCCGCTTCCGTTCCTCGTCCAGCATGAGTACCAGCAGCAGTTCGGCGTAGGTGCGCTGCAGGGCGTAGATCAGCCCCGCTCGGCCGTCGAGCAGCCCACCGCGCAGCAGCAAGCAGAACGTGATGGCTGCCAAGGGCGACAAGGGGGTGTGTTTGCGGAGCCGGTCCACCCAGGACAACCGGTGGCTGGGGGTGCCGAGCAGATTGGCGGCCTCGATCTGCAGGTACTTCTGCTGGGAGGCCAGCCAGCGCGCCAGCGGCTTGCGGTCGTCATGGAGAAGCGGGAGAGCCAGCGGAGCCACTTCTCCCTGGATCATCACCCGGTGCCCATGGCCCTCATCGCGGTAGCGGCCGCTCAGGGTGCGATACAGACAGGTTCGAGGAGGAAGCAGCGATCCCCGCAGCGGCCGACCCTCGATGCAGTAGCGAAAGGGGAGGCTGAAGCCCGCGAGATTGTCCTGGTCGGCCCGCTCCAGCAGGGAGGGCATCGAGCGGGCTAGCTCCGGGGGAACGCCGTAGTCGGCATCGAGGCTGAGCACCCACTCGGTGCTGATGCGATCGAGCCCGAAGTTGCATTGTTCGGCGAAGCTGTCGAACGGACGATGCAGGACCCGCACGTTGGGGTGGGCCGCCAGCAGCTCAAGGGTTCCGTCGGTGCTGCCGCTGTCGATCACGAGAATGTTGTTCAGCCAATGGAGAGCTGCGAGTGTGCGGCCGATGTTGGCGGTCTCGTTCCAGGTGAGCAGCAGGGCCGTGAGGGGGAGCGATGGGGCCCGGCCTGAGGAGGAGGTGCTCCACGACGGTGGCGGGAACGGACTCGAGCTCATCTCATCGGGGCGAGGGGAAGGACTGGCCAGGTGAAGGGGGCAGGGATTGCAGGTAGGCCAGTTGGGCCTGTTGGCGAGCGATCAGGGTGGGCACGGCAAGGAAGGATCCGAAGCAGATCCCTAGCAGGATGAGAATGAAGGGATCGGAGTAAACCTGTGCGGCCGAAAAGAAGAACACCACGTTGGCGAGCCCGAAGGCCACCAGGCCCAGCAACAGGAAGGCCAGTCGGGGCTCCAGCAGACCGAGTAACCGGAAGTTTCGTCGCAAGGTAAGCAGAATTAGGACAGCGAGTACGCCGCCTACAACAAGTCCAGGCAGGCCTAATTCAGCCACGATTCTTCCGCCGCCCCCTTCCGATACATAGCTCAAGCTCTGAATGCCCTGCCGGGCCGCCTGGGCACTGGCGCTAAGCTTGAGGTTGCCCAGATTGGCCCCAGCTCCCACCCCCAGCCCCCAGCCCTGGGAGACCTCGAGGGCTCGCAGTAGAGCTCCGGTACCCTGCGACTGGAAACGTTCAAGCAATTCATCCTTGGCGCTCAGGGATCGATTCAGGTAGATGTCGAAGGAATTTCCCTTGGCCGTGATCAGGAAGAGCGCATAGGTTCCGTAGGCCATAGCCGATCCCCCCAGCACGCTGCTGATCACTCTCTCCCGCGAGGCGGGGGAGGCCTTGCGGCTGAACAGCAGCAGGTAGAAGGCGGTGAATACCAGCACAAGCACCAGGGCTTTGCGGCGTCCTGTGGGGATCGTGAGATAGGCGAAGCCTGCGGCCAGCAGAAACAGGAGAATCTGGTTCTCGCGCCGTTTGGCACTCACCGCCAGGGTGAGGGAGAAGCAGGCTCCTGCGGCGAGGTGCCAGGCGGCCACCTCGCTGGTGCGCCAGAGGCCCGACACCCCTGCGGCGGAAAAGCCCTCAAAGGTGATCAGAATGCCCGTACCCACTTCTTGAAAAAGAAAGTTGTCGAGGCCCCGGAAGTCGAGCCAGGCTGATATCGCAAACAGACTGCACATTGCGAGGTAGGTGATGATCACCTTTTGCAAGGTTTTCGGATTGCATCCCACTTCATAGCCGGCCCAGATGGCCACGGCGGGGGCCAGGTAGAAGGCGATGCCCAGTCCCATGAGTTGGATGTCTCCGAAGCGGAGAAAGGAATTGATCGCTTGGGCACTGATTACGGCGAAGTAGATGGGAATCCATTCAAGAATTTCAGGCACTGTCCAGAACATGCTGCGCAGATTGATCCTGCCTTGTTGTTGTTCGTAGAGCACCAGGATGGTCAGCACGAAGGCAATCAGCACCAGGCCCACGAAGATGCTGGGTTGGTCTGGTGTGATCTTCCGGATTGGATCCTGCAGAAAGCCGATGACCACGGTGATCAGCAATCCTGCTCGCCAGTTGCCATCCAGCAGGGCCAAGGCGAGGCTGCCGAACATCAGAACCAGGAACAGCGATGTCATCGACGGGCTTCGGGGTGGGCTGGGGGGGCGGGCGCGGCGTTGCGGCGGCTTGCTTTCACGATGTCGTCATATCGGGCCTCGAGGGAAGAGGCGATGGCTGGCCAGCTCAGCCGCTGTTCCGCAAGGCTACGGGCCGCCAGACGGGTGGCAGGGCTGGGGCCCCCGAGGGCTTGCGCCAGAGTGCGGGCCAACTCCGGCGGGGTGCTTGCACAGACCAGGCCGGCTCCGGCCGTTGCCACCAGATCGGACACCGCCACCTCGGGCGAGAGGATCGCCGGGGTGCCGGCCGCCAGGGCTTCGGCCACGGCGATGCCGAAGTTTTCAGCCGCCGAGGGCAGCACCAGCCAGTCGGCATCCGCCAGTTCCCGGTCCTTGCCTTCACCCTCCACCTGGCCCAGCCACCGGCAGCGCTGGCCCAGCCCGAGGGATTCGGCCTGCCCTTGGAGCTGGCGCTCGTAGCCGGGTTCACCCCGGCCGGCGATCCGCAGTTCCCAGGAGGAATCGGGCCGTTGTTGCTTCAACAGGGCGAGCGCCTCCAGTAGGCGATCGAGTTGCTTCTTGGGATGCAGCCGCGAGAGGAACAGAAATCGGGTGATGCGATCGGCGCCGTCGCTCCTTTCTGGGGCCCTGCGGTTGGTTTGGTTGTTCAGTAGCACCCCGAGGGGCAGAACCAGAGCCGGCGGCAGCAAACCGAGCGCTGCCACCTCATCCCGTTCAGCCCCGGCGGTGAAATGGAGGGCGGCGGCCCCATTGAGGTTGCGTTCCTCGATCAGCCGCAGCATCCAGATCTTGCGGGAGCGGCTCTGGGCGAGGCTCCAGGGACTGAGCTGGCCGATCGTCCGCACCAGGTAAGGAACGCCGGCGTGGCGAGCCTGCCGCATGGCCCAGGTGGAGGGAAACGAGAAGAGCGCATGCACGTGGAGCAGGTCGTAGTCGTGGAGATGGATGTTCAGCCATCGCACCAGACCGGGACTGAAGGCGAACTCCCGCAGGGCGTGAACGGGGGGACTCCAGCGCGGAAAGGCGATCAACGGATTGCCTTGGCGGTCGATCCACTTCCCGGTGGGCAGGGAGGCATCCACACCCGAACCATGGTCATTGGTCGTGAGGATCGAGGCGTCGACGCCCCGCTGGCGGAGGGCCCCCACCATGTCCAGCACCGCCTTGCTCGGTCCGCCCCGCAGCGGGCTGACCGAGGGGATCACATGGAGAACGCGAAGGGGCGGGCTCATCGGTCTGCTGGGGCCGGCGATCGCCCAATCACCCGCATCACCCCGGCCCGGATGCCGGCTGCGGCAGCTTCCACCGTGAACGCTGTCTCGACCAGCTGCTGGCCTGCCTCCCCCATGCGGCGGCTGGCTTCCGGATCCTGTGCCATGCGGACCAGGCAGGCCGCCAGCGCCCCCGGATCGCCACAGGGGTAGCTGAGGCCGGTCTTCCCTTCGATGATCAGGTCCTCCCGGCAGCCCACCAGGTCGCTCACCACGGCCGGGAGGCCGCAGGCCATGGCCTCATTGACCACCAGCCCCCAGGTCTCGCCGTGGTCGGAGGGGAGCACCAGGCAGTCGCTGGCCGCGTAGGCCGAGGCGATTTCCGATTGGTTGAGGAACCCAGCGAAGGTCACGGGCAGGCCATCGGCGGCCACCTGAGTGCGGCAGGCCTCCTCCAGGTGGCCGCTGCCCACGATCAGCAGGTGAATGGTGGCTTGCCTTGGGGTGGATTGCTCCTGAAGGATTTGCATCGCCTTCAGCAGATCCTGGGGCCGTTTCTTGTCCTGTAGCTTGCCGGCAAAGAGGAAGCAGAAGGCCCCCTCCGGGATTCCCCAGCGCTGGCGCAGGGACTGACGCTGGTTGCGCTGGCCGGCGGCCTGGGCGGCGAAGCTGGCGTTATCGATGAAGTGGGGGGAAGGGATCAGCCGATCGGCCGCCACCCCATTGCTGCGGTACCAGCGGGCATTAGCCTGCCCAACCGGCAACCCCACCGCCACGCCCTGGAAGAGCATGCCGTAGATCCAGTTCAGCAGCCAGGAGCGGGGCCTGGCGCCATTGGAATCCATCCGCAGGATCACGGGGATCCGCAGCAATCGCGCCAAAAGATGCAGCTGCACCAGGCCCAAGAAATGCCAGCCCGTCAGGAAGATCGCGTCAGGCCGCAGCCGGGAGGGGCCCCAGCCCAGTTCCACCAGGGGGTTGGCCAGCCACACCCCGCCGTAGCCGCTGGTGATGCCCCGGCCCCGGCCGCTGCGTGCCTGGTGCCAGCGGTAGCCCTCGAGCAGGGGCACATCCCAGGTGAAGGCCACGCCGAAGCCCAGCCCCTGGGTTTGCGCATCCGGCAGCGAGAGATAGAGCACGTCGCTGGCCAGGGCCGAATCGGCCTCCAGGGTGCGGAACATTGGTGTGTGGTACTGCACCGGGTGGCTGCCCACCACCAGCAGCCTGGGGGTGCGCGTGGGCAGCAGGGCCGGCCCCCCGGCGTTGAGCCGCAGCGCCCACACCAGGCCCCGCAGCTCGGCCAGCAGGGTGGCGGGAATCCACCAGGGATGGCTCAGGTGGTGGCGGGTCCGCACCGACTGGAGCAGGGCGCGAACCGAGCCGAACAGGGCCTGGGCGGGAGGCTGGGTACGCAAGAGGAAGTAGTAACGCCCGACCGCGTGATCGGGTTGCAGGGTGGTGAGGTGCTTGCCGTAGCTGCGGGTGCCGCCTCGTTCGGCCCGCAGATGGTGGATCAGGGCGGTGGGCTCGTAGTTGATGCGCCCGCCGCTATCGCACCAGCGGTGGGCGAATTCGGCCTCGAAGTGATAGGCCACCTTCACGAAGTTGGTGTCGAAGCCCCCCAGGCCGCGGGCCCGTGATAGCGGGATGGCCACATTGCCCCCCATGAACGTCTGCACGCTGCGGGGTTCGAGGCTGTTGAACAGGAAGGGGGCACCGGGGGGGTCTTCCCGCTCGCTGTGCCAGGGCTGCAGCACCCGGCCGGCCACCATCGCCTCGGGATCCCGTTCGCCGGCGCGTTGGTGGGCCCTTAGCAGGTCGGGATCGGGGCGGATGTCATCATCGAGGAACAGGATCCGATCGCCGCGGGCCTCCAGCAGGGCCCGGTTCATGGCGCCGGTGATCGAGGGGCGCTCCAGGCGCAGCCAGCGGATGTGGCCCTCCTCGTGCCAGCGGGCCAGCCGGGCCTCCGTGGCCTCATCGTGGCGCGGGGTCTGGTCCACGATGAGCAGCTCCCAGGGGGGCGGATCGAGGTTCAGAAGGTCGGCGATGCTGGCGGTGAGCACCCCGTCGCGGCCGTAGGTGGGGATGGCGACCGTGAGCTTCATCGTGACCTCAGCTGCCGCAGCCGCGCCTTGAGGTGCCAGGGGTTCAGCTCCAGGGTGCGCTCCAGGTAGCGACGCGAGAGTTCGGGGTGCTCGGCGGCAAGGCATGCCGCGATGAAGTAGGCCCCATCAGCTTCGCGACGGGGATTGCGGCGGGCGTTACGGCAGCTTTCGCTCAGTTGTTCGGCTTGCTCCAGCCAGGGAAGCTCGGGCTCCCCGGCCCGCCGGGCCAGGGTGGCTCCCACGATCAGTGCATGGAAGGCCTCCTGTTCTTGGCGCCGCGAACCGCTGATCGATCCGGGCGAGAGAGTGGCCTCGTAGAGCACCTCGGGCACCACCCGGTGCCGCCCCGATTCCACCATCCTGCTCCAGAGATCGAGGTCCTGGGCGTAGTAGAAGGCCGCCCGATAGCCGCCGGCCCGCCCATAGGCCTCTCGGCGCATCAGCACCGATCCATGGATCGCCGGCCCGGTGAGCCCGTCGGCCAGGTGTTCTTCAGCCAGCCGGTTCACGGTGGCGGTGGCCCCTTCCTCCACCACCAGCCGCACGTGGCTGGAGCAGAGATTGGCGCCTGGATCGGCCTCGAGACAAGCCACCTGTTGCGCGAGCCGTCCCGGCAGGGAGCGGTCGCCGGCATCCTGCCGGGCGATGAAGCTGCCCCTGGCTTCGCTGCAGCCCTCGATCAGGGCCCGCGTGAGTCCCCGACCCTCGCGGGTCAGCACCCGGATGCGGCAATCCGCGGCGGCCAGGCGTTCCAGCACTGCACCGGTCTGATCGGTCGAGCCGTCATTGATCACCAGCACTTCCAGATCGAGATCCTGGCCCTGGGTGAGGGAGGTCAGGGTGGCTTCCAGGGTCCCGGCCCCGTTGCGCACCCCCATCACCACGGAAACCAGTGGAGTCGTCGGGGTCATGGAGCGCTTCGGCGGGGCATCAGGCGGCGCAGCCCCAGGCTCACCCGGGCGGCTCCCCGCCAGCCAATCAGTGTGGCCAGCAGCCCGTAGAGCAGGAATTCTGGAGATTGTTGCAGCCGTCGTGGTCCTGAGGCGGTCCTGGCCAGCTGGAACAGGGACCTGGAGGCATCGTCCACGCCGGCGAGGCCGCACTGCCGGCTCAGCAGGAAGGAGGCCCTCACGAACTGCCGCATCTCCGGGGTGTCGTGGGCCACGCCCGCCTGCCGGGCGCAGTGGAAGAGGGAGGATTGGGCCAGGGCACGGTGGGAGAGCTTGCGAGGATCTTCGCAGCCCTCATCGCTGAGGTGGCCATCGGCCAGATGAATCCGCCGCACGGACACCTCCTCCTGAACCCAGGCGAGCCTGGCCCCCGTGGCCCCCGCCCGGGCGTCGTACTCCCAGTCCTCCTCATTGATCCAACTGCGCCAGGGACCGATCTGATCCAGCAGGTCACGGCGGTAGAGGGGGCAACTGGTGGTCCACCAGCGTTCGACTAGCAGATGGGGGAACAGGGTGGTTCGCACCAGCCCGGTGCCGCGCATCGGGCCACGGCGCTGCACCGGCTGAATCGCGTGGTTTTCCTCCAGGCTCGGCCCGTAGCTGATCTGGCAGTCGGGTTGTTGCCGCAGGGCCCCCACCTGGGCCGTGAATTTGCCCGGCAGCAGCAGGTCGTCGGAATCCAGGAACTGAATGAAGGTTCCCCGGGCCCGGTCCAGCCCCCGTTGCCGGGCTGCACCAGGACCGGCGTTGGGCTGGTGGATCACCAGGATCGTCTCCGGGCTGGAGCGGGCCAGGTCATCCGCTACGGCGGCGGTGTCGTCGGTGGAGCCGTCGTCCACGATCACGATCTCGATCGGCCGATAGGTCTGGGCCAGAACGCTCGCCACGGCCTCCCGCAGCAGTTCGGAACGGTTGTGCACCGGAATGATGGTGCTCACCAGCTGAGGATCGCGTTCGGTGGTCGGGGCCATGGTTTCAGCTCCCTCCATGGCAGTGCTGGCGCCTCCGCAGGTCCGCGATCCGCTCCTGGGCCGGACGAAGCATCTGGGTGCGAGCCCGCTCGAGATTGGGATTGTCGCCCTCACCCTTGAGGGGTTGGCTCCGGTGCCAGAGGTGCACGATTGGTTCGTACCCCCAGATCCAGGTGGGCAGGGTGAGGCAGCGATCCCAGAATTCGTTGTCTTCGCCTCCCCAGCCCCGGAACGCCTCATCCATACCACCCAGCCGGTTGTAGGCCTCGGCCGTGATCGCCATGCTGCCGCCGGCTTCCAGGTTCTGCACGATGTACTCGGCCGCTACCTCGTCGTAGGGGGCCTCGTGGGTCAGCACCGCCTGGCTGTGATTCTGGTGGAGGTAAAAGATAAAGCGTTTGGGGTTCACCACCGCATAGCCTTTGCCGATGTGCTGCAAGATCCGCCGGGTGTAGCCGCGGGGCACCAGCATGTCGTTGTCATGGAGGAGCAACACCGGCGAGCGGGCTTCCCGGGCCCCCACATTGAAGGTATGGGAGCGGTTGTAGGGGGCCTCCGGCTCGGGCAGCGGCGCGTGGATGTGCCGCACCCAGGCCGGCAGGGTGGCCCCGATCCGCGACTCGGTGTCCTGTTCGATGACGAGGCATTCCAGGGTCACCCCTTCCTGATCCGCTAGGGATTCCAGGGTGGCCAGGAGCAGGGGGAGGCGCTCGGTCCCCCGGTGGCCGATCAGCACGCTGATCTGGGGGGTACCGCTGAAGGGCGTCGGCGCTGGACGCCGACCGATCGGCGCATCCTCCAGGCAGCGCCGCAGTAGGCGCTGGGCCAGCCGGGGCTGGACCTGGCAGGCATGGAGACGGGAGGTGTAGGTCCAGCAGCAGGCGAAACCTTCGCCATCGGGAGCTGGCTCGAGGGTTTCGCTGCGGTTGGCCAGGCCGAGATAGCGCCGGTCAGGCGAGCGCAGGGCCCGCTCCCAGCGCCAGCGGTCCTTTAACCACACGCCGAGTTGCTCGCGCCGCGTTGGGGATCCCGGCTCAGCCATGGCTCCCCGTGCCGCGATCGAGCGCCCCGGCCAGCTCCAGCAGCGAGGCGTCATCGCCGCTGGCATGGCCGCTATGGGGCCATTCGCTGCCCGCCTCGCGATGGCGGAACTTCCTGCCCAGCAGCCGGCGAAGCCGTTCGGCCGCTTCCGGTCCGAGTCGCCGGTCCAGCCCACCGGCTGCGGCAATGGGAACGGCCCGGCCCGGCGCCGGCAGCGGGTCGAGCGGAGCCACAGTTTGGAAGGCTGCCATCCAGGCGACCAGGGAGGCGTCCCGCGAATAGCGCCGTTTCACCAGATTGAAGCCCGCTGATCCCAACTCTCGCAGCCTGGCCGGATTTCGGAGGCATGCCAGCTGAGCGGCCGCCTCCCGGGCGTCGCCAACAGGGAAGAGCAGGGCGGTGCTGCCGTGCACCAGGGCCCCTTCCAGCCCTGATCCCACGTATCGGCTGCTCACCACCGCCAGCCCGGCGGCCATTGCCTCCCAGGCCACGATCGGTCCGGTTTCCCATGCCGAGGTGATCAGGAGCACCTGATGGGTTCGGTACACCCGTCGGGCCAGTTCCGAGCGCGGGATCGCGCCGGCCACGATCACCTGACCCGCAGCGATCCTGCCGGCCAGGGAGGCCTCCACCAGGGGGCGTTCCGGGCCGTCTCCGGCGATGGTGAGCCTAAAGGGCATGCCCTGCTCGTCCAGGGCCTCGAGGATCGGAGCCAGGTCCTGCACCCGTTTCTGGGCCTTATCCAGCCGCCCCACCCAGGCGATTCGCAGCGGCTCCGTGCCGACCTCCCCGGTGGCGGGAGCCGGCTCGACCCACCCGGATCCCAGCTCAACCCCATAGGGCGCATAGAACACCCGCTCGGCCTCCATGCCCCCGAGGGCGCGGGCCAGTTCGCCGCTGAGGCGGTTCGTCACCACCAGGGCATCGAGTAGGTCGTTTTGGTCGCGCAGATCAGCGAAGTAGTCCGCTTCGATCGCGTGCAGGGTCATCACCAGGTGGCCGCGGAAGTCACCGCGGCGCCGCAGCCGTCGGACCGCGGGATAAAGGGCCGCAATGTTCACCCCTGCTACCAGATGGTCGGGATGGGCCCGCAGCAGCTGTTCCAGAGCCTGGATGCGCCCGGCCTCGCTGCCGGTGGGGTTGCGGAAGGGGATCGGCGCCAGGCTGGAGTAGCGCTCGGCGTAGGGTGCCAGGCGATGGATGCTGTCATCGGGGACGGCTACAGTTACCTTCATCCCTAGTTGGCGCTGGTCGGCCACCAGATCCGCCAGCCAGTCCTGCACGCCCCCCAGCAGGTAGGCGGAAGGCGCCACGAAGAGAAGGTTCACGCTGGCCGGTCGGGGTAGAGCACCGAACCTTCCCAGGCCTCGGCTGGGATCGGTGTCAGCGGCAGGGTGGTCACGGGGAGCCGAGGTCGCACATGGCCGTGGAGCTGCTTGATGAACACACCGTCGCCCGGGGGGCAGGTCTCCCACTGGGCGGCGAAGTGGGCCTGGTTGGCCGAGGTGTATTTCCCCCAGACCCGTCCGGAGATGTCGTCGAACGAAGTGGCCTCGGGTTTGTGGTCCTGGTGGCGGATGTAGCCGCACAGATGGTTGGCGATTCCCACACCGGCCAGGCCGGCTCGGGCGGTGTAGTCCATGTCTTCGAAACCGATGCCTGGGAAGCCGGGGTCGAAGGCCCCGACCCGGGCCACCGTGGCCGGAGCGATCACGAAGTGCGACCAGGAGCTGTTGAGCAGGCTTAGGTCCACGCTGGACCAGCTGAAGCCTTCCGCCCACCGGCGCAGGAATCCGTCAACGGCCAGGTCGTCGTTGAGGATCAGCAGGGGGCAACCGGCGGGAGAGGCGGCCAGCATCGCGTTCCAGAGGGTGGTAAGGCCGTGGGCCCGGTTGTAGAGCACGAAGCGCTGGTGGGGCGGCGCTCCCTGGCAGATCTCTCGCTCGAAGCGATGGAGATAGGCGGTCTGAGCTTCCGGCGTGCCATGACCATTCACGGCCACAGTGATGCTCACTTCGGGAAAAATACGGCTCAGTTTACGGTGCAGCGGCTTGAAATAGCGCTCATAGCGTTCGCTGTAGGTGGTTATTCCAATGCTGAAGGCTCCTGCTAAATCGCCGCGCGGTCGCAGGAATCGTGTCGGAATGCGGCGGCGCAGGGCCCAGCCGACCTCGCGGCTAGCGCAGTAAAGACGGTATCGGAGGTTGCCGGCGGGTGCCAAGGAAGATCAGGGAGAGGGGAGAGTGCGGTGGATTCAGCCGCCACGCAGGGACGCGATCGCCTCACGCAAGCGTGGGTGGCGGTCCGGCGGCATGATGTATTCGTGGAAGCAGCGGTGGCAGTTCTCCCGCATGGCGGGAAGATGGGCGCCGATGTGGCGAATGGCGGCGAGGAATTGAGCATAATTCTCCACCAGAACACCGCAGTCGAAATCTTCAATGAAGCGAAAGCTCGGCTGTCGGGTGGCGATCACCGGTACTCCCATGGCCAGAAACATACAGAGGCGGTTTGAACTGGTCCCCATGTGCTGGAACTGGGGGGCGGGATTCGTGTAGATCGCCAGTCCGATGTCGAGGCCCACAGCGGACCTCCAGGCTTCCTGCCAACCCAGCCGCTCCTCCTGCAGGTAGAGGCGCTCCTCCAGTCCGAGGCGCTTCAGTAGGAAGAGACACAGGGGGCTGACCGCCAGCGGTTGAATCACGGCTTGGAGGCCTGGCTCCTCCTGGAGCGCCTGCACGAGCCAATCGGCCCCAGCGGTGAGATTGAAGGCTCCCGAGGAGGCGATCACCAGGGCATCCTGCTCCAGGCCCCAGCGCCGCCGCAGGGTGCGGCGCAGCTCCGGATCGGGCAGGGGGGGCTGATGGAAGCACCCGGGATAGACCACAACCCTGGCGTCCGCCGCCAGTCCGGCGTATTCGCGCAGCAGGCTCACACGGGAGTCGTCGTTGACGATCGTGAAGCGCGAGCGGCGCATGGCCCAGCGGCAGAGTTGCTTCCAGCGCTCCGGGCTGTTGCCTCGGTAGCCGCCGGATTTGATTTCATCCACCAGGGAGAAACAGGGGCGGCCCGTCAGGGCGGAGAGTATTCCGACCACGGCCAGGGGATCCTCGCTGGTTCCGGAGAAGCAGTCGAAGTTCCACCACCGGCGGCTGAGCAGATGGCGGCGGAGCCAATCCATCGAAAACTCTGCCCGATGGGTGTGCACATCAGGTCCGTAGTCCGACGGATCTTGCGGTGTGCCCGGCGAGAAAACGTGCACCGAGTAGCCGCAGCTCAGCAGCGCCTCGATGATGGCCCTGTTCGGAGGGGAATAGAGAAGTTCCGGCACCAGCAGGAAATGGGCCGCTTGGCGCTGACGAGGCGAGTTGGAGCGCAGCATGGCGTTACAGGGCCACCGGCACTCGGTGGGTACTCAGATCCCGGGGCAGGTCCACGCGGCCGGCTTGGTAATCCGCGAGGAAGCGCTGGGAATAGGCGTTGATGAAGGCGGGGGGAAATTCCCGTCGGGGGCGTTGGGGAGGCGGGGCGCCCGCCGGCCCGGTTTTGGTGGTGATCACGCGGTCATACCAGTTGTGGTAGTGGGTGATCTGGCCATCGACCCCGTAGAAGTTGCCCAGTCCATAGCGCAGATGGCCCAGCTCCTCACTCCAGAGCGTGGCGTCCGGACCAGGGGTGAAGAAGGCTTCCGGCTCGGCATTGGAGGCATAGACATTCATCGGATGCCAGTTGAAACCTCGCTCGGCCAGGCGAGTGGGAATGTTGTGGGTCACGTGGCTGCCCGAGAAATCGAATTCGCGCCGGGGCAAGGGAATGCGGTGGCGCCGCTTCCAGATGAGCCTTCGGGAGCGGCGCAAGCCCTCGGTGGTGAAGAGCAGAAAGGAACTCTCGGGCATGCCCGATCCAAAGGGGCGGGTGAGGGGGCCACAGCCGATGTCCTCAGGTGAGATCAGCACCGTGTTTCCCGAGAGTTTGGCGATGCAGCGCTGCAGCCAATCGGCGGCGAGCAGGATCACATCGGCATGGAGCAGCAGGGTGTAAGACCCCCTGGAACGTCTCACGAGTTGCTGCAGGGCTTCTGGCTGGGTGCAACGGCGAACCAAAACCTCGGCTCCGTGGTCGCGGGCGATCGCAGCGGAGGCATCGCTGGAGTCGTTATCGAGTACGCAAATGTGCAGGCGGGCCGAACCGGTGGTGCGACGCAGCGAGTCCAGGCAATGGGGCAGGAAAAGGGCGCTGTTCCAGCTGGTGATGCCAACGTAGAGATCGGGGTCGTTCATGGCCCTGGATTGGCTGGGGTCGGAAAAAGGGAGAGGCGCTTGAGCAGCCGCACCGGCAGGCTGCTGTGGATGCGATCCAGGTAATTGTCACTGGCTCCGCGTTGAACAACGAGATCAGCTACCTGCTCCCGCAGTGAGGCAAAAGCACCATTTTTAGCGTAAACATAGGCCAGTTCTTCGCTAGTTTTGCTCCTTTGCTTCACGGTTTTGGCATCCGGATAATAGCGCATTACAGCCAGCTTCTCTTCGATCATGGCTGCCTTTGTCCTGCGGGAGAAGCGAAACCAGAGGTCATAATCCATGAGCAGGTGCAACTGTTCATCAACGCCGCCCACGCTCTGCCACAGACCCTTAGTCCAGAAACAGCACTGCTGCATCACCCACTGATCATTCTTCCAGTTCAGCATTGTGGATTCGTCCATCGGCAGGGGCTGAATGTGGCGAAGAAAGTGATGATCAAGGCTGATCACATCTCCCGCTCCCACCGCGAATTCCAGATCGGCATCAGCCTGAAAACAGCCAGCCACCCGCCAGAGGGTATCGGGCAGGAGGTAGTCATCGGAATTCAGCCAGAAGAAGATATCGCCGCTGGCTCGAGCAAACCCTTTGTTGATCGCATTCGATTGCCCCGTATCCGGTCCCGGGAGCACGGCGCTCAGCGCCTCCCTGTAGCGGTTGAGGATTGCCGCTGTTCCATCACTGCTGCCGCCGTCGGCCACGATGATCTCGAGATCGGGATAATTCTGATGGATCAGAGAGAGCAGCGTGTCCTCAATCGTTTCTGCTTGGTTCAGGGTTGGGATCACCACCGAGAAGCGCAGAGGCTCGGGTGCTGATCCAGGCGAGTTGCGGAAGCTTCTCGGATCCGCATGGTCCGAAATCTCCCAACCGTAGAGGTGGGCGCAGGGATGGGGCGAGCTGGTTTGATTCATGCCTTTGGCCGGTCCGCCAGCACCTGTTTCCAGTGCGCCATGGTGAGGAGGAAAGCGAGACTGCGGGTGCGGTCCGAACCGGCTCTGTGCTGGTTGATGATTTCGGTCACCGTCGCCGGATCGACCAGGTCGCCCAGCAACTCAAGCCTAGAAGTCAGGCTCTCCTGGAGGGCGCTTTCCCGGTACCAGCCGCTGCTTCGGTCGTAGGAGATGTAGGGGGTTCGACGCATCAGAGGAGTCCAGTAAAGGGGTGGTGCCTTGGGAAGCATCCTTTGGGGCTGGAAGCCGTTCTCTTCAGAGAAATCCAGCAATTCAGGCTGATTCTTTTCAATCGCAAACCGGTGCCAATTGGAGCCCAGTTTCCAGCCTGCTGGCAGGTTCCAGATGGCTTGCAGCCATTCTCGGTTGTGAAAGGGTGAGCGCCACTGGCTGGAGGCCTGGTACATGGCGATGCCATTGGCATAGAAATTGGGAACCCGCTGCTCAAAGTAATAGCGGGTTAGCCCTGGCAGGAAGGAGTGATGGCTGTAATGCCGCAGTCTTGAGACGCGGAAGGCGATACCGGGTTCCTCTAGCTGGGCGGCAAACTGGGGGGACAGACCCGCAAATTCGTGCGGTAAAAAGGTGGGGTGGCGGTGAAGCTTTAATCCCCAGAAGCGATTGAGAGCTACGTCAGGGAAACGATCGCCTAGGCGTCCTAGTTGACCTCGATCAAAATAATAGGATCGGGCAAATTCTCCAAGGGTTCCAACGAAGAAGGAGCTCGAGCTGGGAATCTTTGCCTTGAGGGGATATAGATAGGTATGCCAGTGCCACGCTGTCTTGGTTCCGTTGGTGAGGCTTGAGATTTCAGGTGCGTGGGTGAGGAAATCATCAAGCTCGATTCGCACCAGGTCATGCTGCAGCCCAAATCGTCTGGCGATGGCGCGCGCCACGTTGACATCGGAGCATTCGTCGGTGCCCATCGTGATCAGATGGGGTTTGATCCCCTGCTTAAGCATGGAGCTCAGGATCACTCGCGAATCGAAGCCGCCTGAGAGGGAGAGATAGGGTTGCTGACCTGCCAGTCGCGCCACTTCGGCGTTGAGGGCCCGGATCGCCCCTTCGGGGTCGGGAGATTCAGCATCCAGGCTTTCGACGGCGGAGCGGGTGTCACGTTTGAGTTCACCATTGGCGACCTGCAGCACCGTGCCCGGTGGGACCCGATGAATAGCCGGATGAAGGGTGGCATTGTCGGTGAGATTTTCGAGTTGGCAGAGATCACCAAGGGCCTGCCAGTTCCATGCCCAATCCAGACCAGCTCTGGTGAGAATGTCAACAATGCGGCGTCCGTGCACAAAACCCGATCGACCATCGCCGGCCTGGGTATAGAAATAGTGCATCGCCCCGACCGGCGAGGTGATGATCGTGCACAGCCGCTGATCCTCCAAAACCAATGTGTATTCACCACGCAGATTGCGAAGCCTCTCAAAATCGCCTTGATGGGCAAGATTTAAAAGGGCTGTTGCGTCAAGTTCGCAGTATCCGTGCACCGTGATCTGTGTTGCCTTAGATCCCGTGGTTGGCTGGGATTGGTGATGCCCGGAGAAGACCATAAGCTGAGTGAGGATCTGGTTTAAATCAAAAATTCCTGTTGCCCCTGCGTCATGGGCCCCAAACGGGGTGGTGCGTCATGCCACGAATCAGGGGATTGTCAGGGATCGTCCTTGCATCAGCCTCGCCGGTCAAAGTCGACGCCTACCTCCTTACCCTTTTTACGACGGATCCCTGCCGATCCTGCCGTCTGTGGCCAAAGTTGGAACTTGCCAGCCCTCCAGGCTCAGACACCCCCATGGCTGGTATAACAACTCCCCCAAGCCGCCGCTGGACACGGGTCGGGAGCTTTTTCTGCAGTCTGCTGCTGCTGGCCCTGGCCCGGCAGAATCCGCCCGACCCATCGATGCGGGCCGATGCTGAGCGGTTCGGTCCCCTGGATGCTCGCTCCGTTGCCGTGGTGATCAATAGCGAGGACCCCCTCAGCGAGGCCATCGGCAGCCATTACCAGCGCGTCCGCCGCATCCCGAAAGATCAGGTGCTGCGGGTGCGATTCCCCCCCCATCGGGCCAGCCTGGATCCCGGCAGCTTCTTGGCGATCCGGCGCCAGTTGCTGCGCGACACCCCATCCCGGGTCCAGATCTATGCGCTGGCCTGGGCTGCCCCCTATCGCGTCGGCTGCCAATCGATCACCAGTGCCTTCAGCCTGGGTCTCGACCCCGCCTGGTGCGCCGATGGTTGCCATGTCACCAGGATCAGCCCCTATTTCGCCAGGGGGGAGGTGACCCGGCCCTGGGACGCCCTGCGCATTCGGCCCTCCATGTTGCTGGCCGCCAGCAACGAAGCAGAGGGCCGCGCCCTGATCGAACGCGGTGCCCTCGCCGATGGATCGGCGCCGCAGGGAAATGTCTATCTGCTGAGCACCAGCGATCACAAGCGCAATACTCGGCTGCCGGCATTCGAGCGGGCCGTTCGGCTCAGCCGACCGGACCTGCGGGTCCACCTGCTGCAGCAGGATGCCCTAGAGGGGGCATCCGATGTGCTGGGCTACTTCACGGGGCTGGCCTCTGTGCCGGCGATCACCACCAACCACTTCCTACCGGGTGCTGTCGCCGACCATCTCACCTCACTCGGGGGGCAGCTTACCGACAGCTCTCAAATGAGTGCGATGCGGTGGCTGGAGGCGGGGGCCACAGCCAGCTATGGCACCGTGGTGGAACCTTGCAATTTCCCAGCCAAGTTCCCTGACCCTGGCCTGCTGTTGAGCTACTACAGGCGTGGTGACACCCTGATCGAGGCCTACTGGCGCAGTGTCGCGATGCCGGGCCAGGGTGTGTTCATCGGCGACCCTCTGGCCCGTCCCTGGCCGGATCGCCAGGGTCCACTTCTTAGGAGAAATGGCGTCGTTGGTGCCAGCTCCAGGCGTGTTCGATGATGGTGTTCAGGTCGGGATAGCGGGGACGCCACCCCAGTTCCTCGCGGGCCCGGGTGGCACTGGCCACGAGTTGGGCCGGATCCCCCTCCCGGCGACGAGCCACGTGGGCCAAGAGCCCCCTGCCGGTCACGGCCTTGGCGGATTCGATCACCTCTTGTACCGAATACCCCGTGCCGTTGCCGAGGTTGTAGATCAGCGGCTCTCGCTGGGCTTCTTGCCGTTCCCTCAGCCGCAGGAGCCGCTCGAGTCCAAGCACGTGAGCATCGGCCAGATCACTGACGTGGATGTAGTCACGAATGCAGGTTCCATCGGGCGTCGGGTAGTCATCGCCGAAAATCTGCAGGTAGGGTTCGCGACCGCTCATCACATCCAGCACCCTGGGAATTAGGTGGGTCTCGGGGTCGTGGTCCTCGCCGAGGTCACCGCTGGGATCAGCACCGGCCGCATTGAAGTAGCGGAAGATCACGCATGGCAATCCGTAGGCCCGGCTGAAATCGCGCAGCAGGTGCTCCACCATCCACTTGCTGCGGCCGTAGGGATTGATCGGGGCCTGGGGGTGTTCCTCGGTCATCGGGATCGCCTGGGGCGGTCCGTAGGTGGCGCAGGTGGAGGAGAACACGATCGGGATGGGATGCTCCCCAGCCACCAGCGCTTCCAGCAGGGTGAGGGTATCTCCCAGATTGTTGCGGTAGTACTTGGCGGGATCACTCACCGATTCACCCACGTAGGCGTAGGCCGCGAAGTGAAGAACAGCTTCGATCGGCTTCCCTTCGAAGGGGGTGCCGACCAACTCGGGATGCTGGCCCTGCAGCAGCTGTTCGATCATCTGGCGGTCACCCACCTGGCCGTTGATCAGGGGAACCCCCAGCACCTCCCGAACGATCTCAGCGTGGCCATACACGAGGTTGTCGAGCACGACCGGTTGGTGACCGGAGAGGCTGAGGGCACGCACGGCATGACTGCCGATGTATCCCGCACCACCAGTGACTAGAACTCTCACAGCCGTACCTCCTGACCACTGGCCTGACTCTGGACGTAGTCGTTGACGGTGACTCGCAAACCTTCCTCCAGGGAAATCGTGGCGGACCAGCCCAATGCCTTGAGCCGGCCCACATCCAACAGTTTACGCGGCGTTCCATCAGGCTTCGAGGCGTCCCAGTTCAGAGTGCCCCGGAAGCCCACAGTATCGGCCACCAATCCGGCCAGCTCACGAATAGCGAGATCACTGCCCGTTCCCACGTTGAGAAACTGGAGTTCGTCAGCGGCCGGTTGCCAATGTTCCAGGCAGAACACGGCGGCGGCAGCAAGATCATCAACGTGCAGAAATTCCCGCCGCGGAGAACCGCTTCCCCGGCAGGTCACTGTGGGCAAACCATCGCGGACCGCTTGATGAAAGCGCCGGATCAGCGCAGGCAAGACGTGACTGTTGGTGGGGTGGTAATTATCGCCTGGACCATAGAGATTGGTGGGCATCAGGCTGATCGCATCGAAGCCATGTTGCTGCCTGAGGGCGCGACATAATTGAATGCCTGTGATCTTGGCAATCGCATACCATTCATTAGTGGGCTCCAAAGCTCCTGTCAGCAGGGATTCCTCTTGAATCGGTTGAGACGCAAACTTGGGGTAGATCCAACTGCTGCCGAGAAACAGTAACCGCTTGGCACCGAATCGCCAGGCGGTTTCGATCACATTGTTCTGGATCTTCAGGTTGTCCAGGAGAAAATCGGCTGGGTAGCTGGAGTTGGCCTGAATCCCTCCGACCTTGGCGGCTGCCAGCACCACCACATTGGGTCGATGTCTCTCCATCCAGGCTGCCGTTGCCTGCACATCACGAAGATCGAGTTCATCATGGCTCGCAGTGAGCAGATGGGCGTAGCCTGCCTGGGTCAGACGCCTCACAATGGCTGAACCGGCCATGCCGCGATGACCGGCCACGAAGATTTTGTCGGCGTGATCGATTAAATTGATCATGATTGAACAACGCTGACTTGGGGGGGGTTCTCCATCGAACCCACCACCTTGAATCCCTCCCGAAGCAGCAGTGCTTCTTTGGCCGCTTCTTCACGGTCGGCACTCACCATCTCCTGCACCAGTTCCTCCAGGGTGGTGGTTGGGGTCCAGCCCAGTTTTTCCTTGGCGCGAGTTGGATCCCCGAGCAGGGTTTCCACTTCGGCCGGTCGGAAGTAGCGCTGATCGATGCGAACCACCTTGGCTCCCGTATCGGCGCGATATCCTGTTTCATCAACTCCTTCGCCACGCCACTCGATGCCTCCCCAGCCCAGCTCCGCCGCGGTGAGTTCGATGAAGCGTCGCACCGTCTCCTGACGGCCTGTGGCGATCACGAAATCTTCAGGTTTCTCCTGCTGAAGCATCCGCCACTGCATCTCAACATAGTCACGGGCATGACCCCAGTCCCTCAGGGAATCCAGGTTGCCCATGTAGAGGCATTGCTCAAGACCCGCGTCGATCCGGGCCAAGCCCCGTGTGATTTTCCGGGTCACAAAGGTTTCGCCGCGGCGAGGACTCTCGTGGTTAAAGAGAATGCCGTTGCAGGCATACATCCCATAAGATTCGCGATAGTTAATCGTGATCCAGTAGGCATAAAGCTTGGCTACGCCATATGGGCTTCTGGGGTAAAATGGCGTTGATTCCTTCTGGGGTATTTCTTGCACAAGTCCATAGAGCTCGGATGTTGAAGCCTGGTAGATCCTGGTTTTATCAATCAGGCCCAGGATGCGCACCGCTTCAAGAATCCGAAGGGTGCCTAGGGCATCGGAATTGGCGGTGTATTCGGGGCTTTCAAAGCTAACGGCAACGTGGCTTTGGGCGCCTAAGTTATAGATCTCATCCGGCTGCACTTGCTGGATGATGCGAATCAGGTTAGTGGAATCGGTGAGGTCACCGTAGTGCAGGACCAATCTCGGGTCGTTTTCGTGGGGATCTTGATATAGGTGATCAATTCTCTCAGTGTTGAAACTGCTTGCCCGCCGTTTGATGCCGTGCACCACATAGCCCTTTTCCAGGAGCAATTCGGTGAGATAGCTGCCATCTTGACCGGTAATGCCGGTGATCAATGCAGTTTTTACCATGGTGTTTAGTGTGGACTGCTAACTGGATGGGATTTGTGATGGGTCGGTTTCAAGATTTCCGGCTTTGCCTGAACTGCCAATCTACACTCAGACAAAAAGCCCAACGGCCCTCTTGGAAAGGGACGCTGGGCAGTTGGAGAATGGCAATTGCCACATCGTGAAACTTCATTGCAATTGGAGTGTCTCCTATCTCAAAGGAAATGGTGAGCTGTCATTAGAGCATGGCAGCTGGGATGGAGGTTGGCTGATGCCGTGGCGGGCAGGGTGCCAAGCTCACTAAGACCGCCAGGACAGCGAGCCTATTCAGTCGCGCCGACCGCCACCTTGAAGAGCGATGATGAGTCTCAGAACAAAAACGAAAAGGTTGATGTAGGTGAGATACATTCCCAAGGCGCCGGCAAGATACTGATTGTCGTTGTAGGTGCGTGGCATCGTGTAGAAGTCCACGAAGGCTGCGCCCACGAACAGGATCGTGCCGAATCCTGCGATCAGGAGTTCAAAGCTTCCGCCGGCGAAGATTGATGGAGCAAAGATGCTACCCACGATCTGAACCACCATCGCCACGATCAGGCCGAGAACGCCCAGGCCTACAGCCCCGGTTAAGGCTTGGCCCACGCTGTCGCTCATGCGGCGTCCCATCACCGAGGCCGCAATGAAGGTGATCCCCGTTGCCAGGGCCGCCGTTCCGACGGCGCCTACGCCGGCACTGGTGAGGGCATAGCTCACCAGGCCGCTCAGGGTGAAACCGGTGAGCAGGCTGTAGGCGGCGAGCAGGGGCAGGGCGGTGGCGTTATTGGCTTTGTTGGCAACGTTCTGGGCCACAAAGAACAAAATGAAATTCCCGATCAGGGCCATCCAGAAGAGGGGCATGAACAGGGCCGCATTGCTGGCCATCAGGCTCAGCCCGCCCAGCACACCTGCCGCGGTGAGCACCATGCCGCCTCCCACATAGGGAAGGGCGCGATTCACCACATTGGGGCCCACTAGGCCGCTGACGTTGGCCTCCCGGATGGCCTGTTGGAAATTGCTGCTGGCCGGCATGGCGGCAAGAAATCGAACTTCCCACATCCTGCCAGTCCTGGTTGGAAGGCTGCGGCTTTTTCGTCTTTGGAGACGTTCGGATCTCCCTATCGATCGGATCGGGCCGACGGAAGCGTCGTTCTTCCGATCCCCTGCCGTGGGGCCTTTGTGGTCGCCGTTCCATCGCGACGCGCATAGGCCTGCACCAAGCGCTGCACCAGAGGATGGCGAACCACATCAGCATCGGTGAAGCGGCAGAGGGCCACCCCCTCCACCCCCTCCAGCACCTCGGCAGCCTCCACGAGCCCACTGATCTGGCCCGGAGGCAGGTCGATCTGGGTGATGTCTCCGGTCACCACCATCCTGGCGTTTTCCCCTAGGCGGGTGAGCACCATGCGCATTTGAGCGGGGGTGGTGTTTTGGGCCTCATCGAGGATGACAAAAGCATCGGCCAGGGTGCGGCCGCGCATGTAGGCCAGGGGGGCCACCTCGATGACCCCTTTCTCGAGGAGCTGGCTCGTGCGTTCCTGGCCCAGCAGGGTGTGCAGGGCGTCATACAGGGGCCGCAGATAGGGGTCCACCTTCTGCTGCAGATCGCCGGGCAGGAAACCGAGGCGCTCGCCGGCCTCCACCGCCGGCCTGGTCAGGACCAGACGCTCAACGCGCCGCTCCTGCAGCATCCGGACTGCCTGCACCGTGGCCAGGAAGGTCTTGCCGGTGCCCGCCGGACCAATGGCCACGGTGAGGTCGTGGCGTTCCATGGCTTCGATGAATCCCTTCTGGCGCAGCGTCCGGGGCCGCAAGGAACGCCCCCGGACGCTGGTGCCCAGCACCTGACGACCGAGATCGCGGTGTTCGTCACTGCGGCCGCTGTCAAGAGACGTGATGGCTGTCTGTATGTCCACCTGTGCGATCGGTTCACCGCTCTGCCACAGGGGCCTCAGCAACTCGAGCAGGGCACAGGCCCTTTCCACCTGGGCCGGGCGCCCGCTCAGATACAGATCCAAACCATGCAGGCGCAGGGTGCTGCCGGTGAGAGCTTCAAGGCTGCGCAGATTGACCTCAGCTGCTCCAGCCAGGGCCAAGGCGTCTTCAACCCTTCCCAGAGCCAGGGTGAAGGGCTCTGGAGCGGAACCTTCCTTGAGAGTGCCGGTGGCGATCAGGTCTCGGCTGCGGCATCCTCAGCGGGAGCCGCGGCGACTTCAGCGGCGGCGGCCTCAGCAGCAGCCTTGGCTTCGGCGGCAGCGGCTTCAGCGGCAGCCTTAGCCTCGGCTTCGGCCTTCTTGGCTTCAGCTGCGGCAGCCTCTCGGGCAGCTGCCTGCTTCAGCTTGCCGACCGTTTCAGCCGGGCGGATGGTCTTCTCGATCAGGCCACCCTTCTCAAGCAGCGCCCTCACCGTGTCGGTGGGTTGGGCGCCCTGGCTCAATCGGGTGCGGATCGCCTCGGCTTCGAGCCGGGTTTCCTTTGTGCGGGGGTTGTAGAAGCCCAGCTCCTCAAGGGGACTACCGTCCCGGCGGGAGGTGCTGTTGGTGGCCACGAGGCGGAAGCTCGCTTCCCGCTTCTTACCAAACCGCTTCAGGCGAAGCTTGATCATTGTGGCCGTGTCGAGAGATGTCCGATTAACGACTTTACCCCCCCGTAAGCCCCCCGGTCGGGCAGGGGTGGATTCCATCGCCTCAGAGTTGCCCAAACCCCTTGCGTTTCTTCGGCGGCTTGGTTGGTCGCACCGGCGCTTGGCTGCGTCCGCCGCCCATCGGCGCAGCCCCTCCCATGCCGGGAAAGCCCCCCATGCCTGGAAACCCCCCGCCCATGCCGGGTATCCCCGGCATGCTTCCACCGCGGGTCATTTGCTGCATGAAGCCACGCATTTTCTGAAAATCAGCCAGAACCTTGTCCACATCCGCTGGAGCGTGGCCGCTGCCGGCGGCGATGCGGCGCCGGCGGGAGGGCTGGGAAGCCAGCAGTTCAGGTTGGCGCCGTTCGGCTTCGGTCATCGAGCCGATCATCGCCTCGATCTTCTTGAGCTGCTGCTCGCCCTGCTTGAGCATGCCGTCGTCGATCTTGTTCATGCCGGGGATCATCTTCATCAAACCTCCCAGCGAGCCCATGCGCTTGATCATGCGCATCTGCTGGAGGAAGTCGGAAAAATCGAAACTGGCTTCCTGCAGCTTCTGCTGCATCTTCGCCACATCCGCCAGCTCCACCTCCTTGGTGGCCTTCTCCACCAGGGTGAGCACATCGCCCATGCCGAGGATGCGGCTGGCCATTCGCTCGGGATGGAAGGGCTGTAGGGCCTCCACCTTCTCGCCGGTGCCGATGAACTTGATTGGCGCGCCGCTCACCTTGCGGATCGAGAGGGCTGCGCCGCCCCTGGAATCGCCATCCAGCTTGGTGAGCACCGCCCCGGTGATGCCCACCTGCTCATGGAAGGCCCGCGTGAGATCGGCGGCCTCCTGGCCGATCATCGAATCCACTACCAGCAGCACCTCGTCGGGTTGACAGGCCTCGCGGATCCGCACCATCTCCTCCATCATTGCCGGATCGATCTGGAGGCGGCCGGCGGTGTCCACCAGCACGGTGTCGAAGCCCTCGGCCTTCGCCCGTTCAATGCCGGCGGCGGCGATGGCTTCGGGGGTGGCTTCGGTGCCCAGGCTGAACACCTCCACTCCGATCTGGCCACCCAGGGTGCGGAGCTGCTCGATGGCGGCCGGGCGGTACACATCTGCTCCCACCAATAGAGCCCTGCGGCCCTGCTCCTTGAGGTGCAGGCCCAGTTTCGCGGTGGCGGTGGTCTTGCCGGCGCCCTGAAGGCCGGCCATCAGGATCACACTGGGTTCACCGGTTTGGCCTGCGGCCGCCAGCGGGGCATTGGCGCCGCCCATCGTCTGCACCAGCTGGTCATGCACCAGCTGGATGAACTTCTGGTCTGGGCTGACGCCTCGCACCACCTCGGCACCGATCGCCTTGCGCCGCACCTCCTCCACGAAGTCCTTCACCACCAGCAGGCTCACGTCCGCCTCCAGCAGGGCGCGGCGCACCTCCCTGAGGGCCCCGTCCACGTTGGTCTCGGAAATGGTGGCCTGACCCCTCAGCCCCTTAACCGCGTCCTCAAACCGTTGGGATAGCTCGTCAAACATGGGCTGCGGACAGGGAGGGTTGAATCGGGGTTCAGCGGGCCGGCCCGGACGCCGCCAGGCGCCAGGCATCGCCGTCCCGCCCGAATACATAAACATTGCGCAGGGTGGTGGCCTTGGTGTGGTTCACCTCCTTTCCGCCGCGACGGGTGCTGTCGCTGTAGTCGAGATCCGCCACCACGGCGATCCGCTGGGAGCCGCGCTCCTGGATCGTGAGCCTGTTGATCCGGACCTCGATGGCCTGGACCTGGCCGAGATTTCGGTCCCGCTGGCGTTCGGCCTCCAGCCGCCTGAGAGGTCCTTCCCGGGCGATCCGATCCAGACTGACTGGGATGTCGCCGCCGGCCATCACGGCGGTCTTGGCCTGCAGCCAGCTCGTTAGCAGGGCGCGCATCTGGGCCTCATCCGGTTCTCGGGCGGTGAGGGGGGCAGCGGCTGAGCCAGCGCCGGGCTGCTTTGAGGCCGGAGTAGCCGCTGTCGGTGGAGGCGCCGTCGGGGTCGGCTGAGGCGGCGCCGTAGCCACTGGTGGGGTTGTGCCGGGCGCCGGGCGCGTGATCCGGGACGATGGCTGGGGTGGACGCGGGTGCAGCAGCCAGCTCCCGACGACAAGTGCCATCCCTAGCCCGGCGATCGCCGCGATGGGGCTCAGGCGGGAGAGAGCGCCTGTGGCCAGGGCATGCCTCAGGCCCCCCATCCCCCATCCAAGGGCTACATCCCCATCGCCAACCCCATCGTTGCGGGAGCGCCGCTGGCGCCGTTCCCTGCCGAGCCCCCCTGACCTGCCGCCGTAACGAGGCCATTCCTCGCTGGTTTGGGCTGGCAGATCCGCTTCCTCGAGGGGTTGGCCGAACCCACCAAAGCCTGCGCCCGGCTGGATTGGCACCAGCAGCGGTTCGCCCGCCTCGCCTTCCCCGCCGAGGCCGACGGGCGGGCCCGGGGATGCGGTGGGCGTGAAACTGCGGCCCCGACGGCGATCATCCCGCTCGACCCAGGCTATCACATCGCGGTCACTGAAGTAGGCTTCCAAATCTGGATCGGCGTCCAGGTCGCGATAGCCCGGCAGCACATCCCGGCTCAGCCAGTCCCGGCACCAGGCGCACAGCCGACCGAGGGGGTCGGCACTCTGGCGGGCTGCCCAGGCGGCGAGCTCGTCACCGGCGCCGCGCTCGAAGCGCTTCAGGGCCCCATTCACATCGCCGAGAAGCAGCTCCAGGTTCGCCAGCAGCGGTTCCACTCCATCCCGCCCGCTGGCGAGGAGCCGCTCCCGGGCGGCCGCGATCCTTTCCGGCTTCCGCTGGGCGAAGCCCGAAGCCGTGAGGGCGATGCTGGACAGGAAATCGGCGGCGCCGGATCCCTGATTCGACCAGCGGTCGAACAGATCGATCTGTTCCTGGACGGTGAGAAAGGTGCGGATCTGCTTGAAGAAGGTCTGGAAATCCTCCGTGGCGAAGCCGTCATCGGCGCTCCCCTCCAGACCGCCGCGGCGCTGCACCAGCTGCTCAAGCAGGCTGAGTCCCTCTTCCCGTTCGAGGCTGGCCGAGGGATCACGGCTGAGCAGGTCGAGCACTCGGAAGGGGGCCAGGGCCTCCAGTTCCGTCTGGATCCTGTCCCGGACCTCCGGCAGCTGTCCCATGCGTTGCAGGAGCTGGACACCCTGCTGGAGGGTCCGGGCGGCCATCTCGTAGTGGCGGTCCCGGCGGTAGTCCTCGGCGGCGGCCAAGGCGGCCTCCCCGGCCAGAAGGGTGAGGTCGGCCTCGCGACTGCTGCCGAGGGCCGGGGCCTGGGGGGGCTGCAGGCAGCGGCTGGCCAGGGTCAGCACATCCAGGGGCTGGCCCGCCTCCAGCAGGAGCAGCAATCCGGCCACCTCCCGGCTGGAGGGAATCTCCAGGGCGGGCATCAAGGTTTCCGGGGCGTCCGAAAGGGCGGTGAGATCGGCCTCATAGCTTGACCTTCTCTCGGTGTCGCTCAGGAGATCGGCACTGGCCCGTAGTAGGTCCGCTCGAGCCCTCAGGGTCTCGTCGGTGTAGCCGCCCTGCTCCGGTGCCCGGTCGAGGCGGAGCTGGAGGGTGCGGAGCACGGTTTGAGCATCGGTGGCCGGGCTGACTCCCAGCAGCCTGAAGTGGTCGAGCGGCAGATCCAACCCCATCGTTTCTCCTGGCTCAGGACTGTAGTCAGCGGCAGCGGTTTTGACCGTCTTGCGGTGATGGACCCCGTACAGTCGGCATCACGACCCGTACCGCCGACGGCCATGACTCAGGAACTGACGGCTGCCCTGGCCGCCCAGGCCGCTGCCCCGAGCTCGGGAACCGCGAATTCCGTTCCCGCCGCTGCCGGCAGCCATGCCGAACGGCACCAGGGGCTCTATCCGGCAGAGCGGGCTGCAGTGAACCGCCAGGAGGGACTCCTGCTCTACCGGGACATGACCCTTGGTCGCCGCTTCGAGGACAAGTGCGCCGAGATGTACTACCGGGGCAAGATGTTCGGCTTCGTGCATCTCTACAACGGCCAGGAGGCCGTTAGCACCGGAGTGATCAAGGCGATGCGCCTTCAACACGACTGGTTCTGCAGCACCTACCGCGACCACGTTCATGCCCTCAGCTGCGGTGTGCCGGCCCGGGAGGTCATGAGTGAGCTGTTCGGTAAGGAGACCGGCTGCAGCAAGGGCCGTGGTGGCTCCATGCACCTTTTCTCTAAGCAGCACCATCTGCTCGGTGGCTACGCCTTTATCGGTGAGGGCATTCCCGTAGCCCTTGGGGCCGCCTTCACTAGCCGCTACAAGCGGGATGCCCTCGGTCAGGCCGACAGCGATGCGGTGACGGCTGCCTTCTTCGGGGATGGCACCTGCAATGTGGGTCAGTTCTTCGAGTGCCTGAACATGGCGTCGCTCTGGAAACTGCCGATCCTCTTCGTGGTGGAGAACAATCGCTGGGCGATTGGCATGGACCACAACCGTGCCACCAGCGATCCGGAGATCTGGCGCAAGGCGGCCTCCTTCGGCATGGCCGGTGAGGAGGTGGACGGCATGGATGTGCTCGCGGTGCGGGCCGCCGCTCAACGGGCGATCGAACGGGCCCGGGCCGGGGAGGGTCCCACCCTGCTGGAATGTCTCACCTACCGCTTCCGAGGCCATTCCCTGGCCGATCCCGATGAGCTTCGGGCTGCCGCCGAGAAGGAGTTTTGGGCCCAGCGTGATCCCATCAAGCGGTTGGCGGCCGATCTGGTCACTGCCGGACTGGCCAGCGAAGGCGAACTCAAGGAGATCGAGCGGGAGGTGGACGCCGAAATCAATGATTGCGTGGAGTTTGCCCTCGCCGCTCCCGAGCCCGATGGCTCCGAGCTCACCCGTTACATCTGGGCGGAAGACTGATCCTTCGGCCTCCCTGCCGATCACTGGAATCAGAGTCCCGTCGGGATCCGTTGGGTCAGATTCCGCAACTTGCGCAGGGCCTTGAGCTCCACCTGGCGCACCCGTTCCCGGGACACCTCCAGTTGGCGGCCGATCTCGGCCAAGGTGTGGCGTTCGAGCCCATCCAGGCCGAAACGCAGTGCCAGCACCTCGCGCTCCTGATCATTCAAATGGCCCAGCCAACGGCCAAGCTGCTCCTGGTGAATCCCCCGCTCCACCTGGTCGAGGGGTTCTTCGCCGCTTCCATCGGCGATCAGGTCCCCGAGGTAGCTGCGGCCTTCGTCGGCGTTGATCGGAGCATCGAGGCTGGAGGTGGTGAGGGACTGGCGCAACAGGGAGTCCAGCTCTTCGATGGGCATCGAGATCGCTTCGGCGATTTCCTGGCGGCTGGGCATGGCCCCAAGTTTGTGGGCCAGTTCCAGGCTCACCTTGCGGATCGTGCCAAGCCGCTCGCTCAGATGCACGGGCAGACGGATTGTTCGCGATTGGCAGGCGATCGCCCGGGTCATGCTCTGGCGAATCCACCAGAAGGCATAGGTCGAAAATTTATAGCCCCTGGTGGGATCAAATTTTTCCACCGCCCTCTCCAGGCCAAGGGATCCTTCCTGAATCAAGTCAAGGAGTTCGAGCCCCTTGCCCTGGTATTTCTTGGCGACACTCACAACGAGCCTGAGGTTGGCCCGCATCATCCGTTCCTTGGAGCGGCGTCCGATCTTGATGATCTTGCGCTCATGGATCGAATAGTCGTCGCGTTTCTCTTCCACCAGCCGCATCATGGTCTGCACCTGATTGCCGAGTTCGATTTCCTCGGCTGGAGTCAGCAGCGGTTCACGACCGATCGAGGTCAGGTACCAGGTCATCGAGTCGGTACCTCTTCGGCCAGAGCCGTCGTTGCTGCTGACGGAGGAGGCGCTCATGGAGTACGGGAAAGAGCACCGACTATCAGTCTCAACCAAAGCTTTCGGGCCCTTTATTAAGCATGGCTTCAGCTTTGGTTCGCGATTCAACACGTGGAGGGGATCTTGTCGAAATATCCTTTTTTTTGACTCGTTTTGTAGTCTATCGCTGGGAATCAGCCGGGATTCGTGGGGCGAATCACCATTTTCCCGCCGTTTGGCTTGGATCGTTCCCCTGGGGCGCCCAGGCGAGGGTGGCGGCAATCGCCTGGGGTGTGGCCCCGCCGGGGCCGTGGAGTTCCGTGCAGCGGCAGCCGGCCAGGGCGTGATCCAGGGCTGCCACGGCCAGCAGCGCCTCATCGAGGCAGCCGCAGGCTGAGGCCCGCGACCCTAGGCCTGCGGCGTAGCCTGCCAGCACATCCCCCAGCCCGGCCCGGGCCGCCGCCCCGCAGGCTCGCAGCAGCTGCCAGCGCCGGCCATCGGCGGCGGCGATCACGCTGCGGGCACCCTTGAGCAGCACGGTCACCCCGGTGCGGCGAGAGGCTTCCGGGGCGGCTTCCAGGGGCGGGGATCCGGCCAGATCGGGGAAGAGGCGGCCGAATTCGCCGCCGTGGGGGGTGATCCAGGTCGGTCCCTGGCGCCGGCTGAGCCAGGCGGGGGTGACGCGGTTGAGTCCGTCGGCGTCGAGTACCAAGAGGCCGGGGAAGCGCTGCAGGGGATCCCACCACGGCTCAGCCAGCGGCTGATCGCTGCCAGGCTGTTGTGCATCAGGCCTCGGGCCCAGTCCTGGCCCCACCAGCACCGCGTCGAGCCGCTCGAAATTGGAGGGGCCCAGGGGCGGTTCCTCGAGCACCACATGGGGGTGCACCATCCACAGGGCCTGGCCCATGTTTGGCGGCAGCGCTGCCCGAAGGCTGCCGCAGCCCGAGGCGCTGGCTCCGGCCAGGGCAAGGTGCCCAGCCCCCTGGTAGCGGACACTGCCGGCGATCACCAGCAGGCGGCCCCGGGCGTATTTACCGGCCGCTGGATCCGGAGCCGGTCTTGGGGCTTCCCATTCGTCCCCTTGGGCATCGTTCGCCGGATCAGCCGGCGGGCCCCCCAGGCCCAGGGGTTGGTCCGCCGGAAGGTGCTCCAACAACCTCCGGGGCAGCCCCAGATCCACCCGTTCCAGCTGTCCGACCCAGCGCAGGGCCAGATCCTGCAGCAGACCCCGTTTCCAAAGGCCGATGCAGAGGGTGAGGTCGGCTCGGGCTGCGGTCCCCCCCAGCAGGGCGCCGCTGTCGCCGCAGAGGCCGGTGGGCACGTCGATCGCCACCAGACCTCTGGAGGCGCAGTTTCGTGCCTCCAGCAGGGCCTCGATCTCCTGGCCGGGCGCCCGGGTCTGGCCGTTGCCGAACAGGGCATCGATCCAGAGTTCGCTCCCCTCCGCCGGGGGCGGATCCACCAGCACCGGAATGTCTAGCCAGCGGGCATGCCTCCAGTGCTGGTCGGTGAGGGGCTTGCGGCGCTGAAAGGGGCTCCACAGCCGCACAGGGATCCCGGCTAGGTGGAGTTCCCGCGCCACCACCAGGCCATCGCCGCCGTTATGGCCGGGCCCCACCAACACCACCACGCCCTCCGCCGGAATTCGGACGGCTCCGCCCCGATCCCGCAGGGCCAGAAGACGGCGGCTCACGGCGAGCGCCGCCTTTTCCATCAGGGCCTCCACCGGCAGCCCGCTGGCGAACAGCTCGGCTTCCAGCTCAGCCATCTGCTGGCCGCTCATCAGCAGATGGTTGGCATCGCGGCGGGGCCAGCATCGCGATGGATCGGGCCTGGGTGACACGGCAACCCGGGGCAACAGACTTCCATGATGGGGTGGGAATGACATGGTTACCAGCCACCGTTCCGTTCTTTCTTTCTCCTGCCGGTGAGCTTCGCCGTTTCCGATCCCCACGCCCATGGCATGGCCGCCACCCCCGCCGGGGCGACGAGCCTGGAGCGGCTGCGGACCTGGCCCGGGGAGCACCGGGTGGTGGTGGGCCTCTCCGGTGGGGTCGACAGCTCGCTCACGGCCGCCCTGCTGGTGGAGGCTGGCTGGCAGGTGGAGGGGCTCACCCTGTGGTTGATGAGCGGCAAGGGCGCCTGCTGTGCCGAAGGCCTGGTGGATGCGGCTGCTATCTGTGAGCATCTGGGGGTTCCCCACCATGTGGTGGATTTCCGCGAGCACTTCCAACGCCAGATCGTGGATTTCCTGGTGGATGGCTATGGCCGCGGAGTCACCCCCTTGCCCTGTTCCCGCTGCAACCGGGAGGTCAAGTTCGGCCCGATGCTGGCTTGGTCCCGCTCAGAGCGTCAGATCGGCCGTCTCGCCACCGGCCATTACGCCCGGGTCCGCCATGCTGGAGCTGGTGAGTCGCTGCCGGTGCCCGGCGATGGGCGTGGCCGGCACCAGTTGCTGCGGGGTCTTGATGCCCTTAAGGACCAGAGCTACTTCCTCTACGAGCTGCCCCAAGAGGTGCTGGGAGAACTGGTCTTTCCCCTCGGTGAGATGCGCAAGTGCGAAACACGCCAAGAGGCGTTGCGTTTCGGTCTGCGGACCGCCGCTAAGCCCGAGAGTCAGGATCTCTGTCTGGCCGATCACCACGGATCGATGAAGGCGTTCCTGGATGCCTATCTGCCGCCGCGTCAGGGCGAGATCGTCCTGCAGGACGGAACGGTGGTCGGCCAGCACGATGGCATCGAGCATTTCACCATCGGCCAGCGGCGGGGACTGGGGGTGGCCTGGAGGGAACCTCTGCATGTGGTGCGCCTCGATGCCGCCCTCAACCGGGTGGTGGTGGCTTCGCGACAGGAGGCAGCCCGCAGCGGATGCCACGTTCAGGCGGTCAACTGGGTCTCGATGGCACCCCCGGAACAACCGCTCGAGGTGGAGGTGCAGGTGCGCTACCGCAGCCGGTCTGAAGCGGCTTGGCTGATCCCCAACATGGCAAGCTCCGCTGAGGCCGCGGCGGGGGGCGCCCGGAAGGTTGAGCTGCAGTTCGCCTCACCGCAGTTTTCGATTACACCTGGTCAGGCAGCCGTGTTCTATGCAGGCGATGTGGTGCTTGGTGGCGGCTTGATCGAGAGCTGAACAGAGGCTAGCTTCATTGCGGTGAAAGGGCTGCTGCAGCCTGTTTGTTTTCGCTACGGAAGCGATTCATAGCTGCTTCGATCACCACATGCATGTCCATGTATTTATATTCAGAAAGCCGACCGCCGAAGATGTGGGTTGGCATGGATGAAGCTCTATCCCTGTAGAGAGAATAGATTTTTTGATTGGGCTCACTGTTGACTGGATAATAGGGGATCCGCCCTGATGTGCAGTCCTGCGGATACTCGCGAGTCACCACAGTGACGTCCGATTGACTGTTCTCGAAGTGTTTGTGCTCTATGGTTCGGGTGTAGGGAACGGAGTCGTCGCAATAATTAATCACCGCGTTGCCTTGGTGGTTCTCGTGTTCGTGGATGTCGTGTTCAAAGTCAAGGGATCGATATTCCAGCTGGCCGTAGCTGTGGTGGAAGAATTCATCGATGCAGCCTGTATACACCACTTTGCGGGCTAGGCTGTCAAAGAAATCTCGATTCAGAAAATAGTTGGTATCCAGTCTCACCTCGATCCCTGTCAGCATGCGTTCAAACATGGCGGTGTAGCCGCCGATCGGGATGCCCTGATAGCGATCGTTGAAGTAATTGTTATTGAAGGTGAAGCGCAGCGGCAGGCGTTTGATGATGAAGGCCGGTAGTTCCTTCGGGTGGCGTCCCCATTGTTTCTTGGTGTAATCTCGGATCAGAGTGGTGTAGATGTCGGAGCCCACAAGTGAAAGGGCCTGTTCTTCGAGGTTGGAGGGGTCTCCCTTGAAGCGTTGTGCCTCGATCCGCGCGCGGGCTTGCTCGGGGGTCTGAACTTGCCAGAGTTCGTGAAATGTATTCATGTTAAACGGCAATGAATACAGACCCCCGTTCGAGAGTGCCTTGGGTGAATTGATGTAATTGTTGAAGTCGGCGAAGCGGTGCACAAAATCCCACACAATCTTGTTGCTGGTGTGGAAAATATGGGCGCCATAGGTGTGCACGTTGATGCCGTGCCTGTTTTCCGTATGGCAGTTGCCGCCCAGGTGGGGGCGTTTGTCGATCACCAGGCATCTCAGGCCCGCATCGCTGGCCAGCCGGGCGAAGGTGGCACCGTACAAACCGCAGCCAACGATCAGAAAGTCGTAAGTGGCCATGGCACCGGGATCGAACGGATCGTCCACGGAGGTTGGTGGAAACCTTGAGGTAAGCTAACACGTAGTTCAGGATAGGTGTTGTAGTCCGACGGCTTGCGGAAGCCGGTTGGCTGGGCCACCATCCTGGTCGGCCTACAAGGGTGCCCGGCGGCCTGAAGCTTCCGCCCATCGCCCCCCGTGCTGAAGCAGTGAATCCTGACTGCTAAAGTTGATGGTGAAAAACGTTTCTTGGCAAGCATGGCTTGCGACCTTGTTCTCAGGCTGGTTGTATTTAGCCGAGCCTGTTCCCTGGATGGGGGAGGCTTCTGTAGCCGGTTGATGTACTCGTCATTACGGCAGGATTGGTGAGGGATGGATAGGCCGGTCTGTCGCATTACTTCTAGTGACTATCTCGATAAAGATGTCTATCTCAACATCCGTGCCTTCTACAGAGCTGCGGGTTATCGGCTGATTCCGCCAACGGCCCCTTTGAATGATGCTCCGGATAATAAGACTGACCTATTGGTAGTTTTGCGTGGTGACAATGGTTCCGATTTAAGGGATTTCCATGGTCCGATCCATGTTTACGATTACGTCAAAGAATACGCCGTTGATTGGGAACGCCGTTACCCCTCGGCCGTCCACGTCACGGTCGTGGCCCTTGCCTCGACGTCCTTCCATCCTGCGGAGGATTCCCAGTCCGCCTCCGATGATTCATCGAGAGTCAGCCGGGTGGATGCCTATCTGCCCGTAATCCCGGCCCTTTGGATGCGTCCCTGGTCTGGCAAGCGGCAGCAGCCAGTTCACATCTCCAACTTCAAGCGGATGGGCGATGACGCCTACCAGCTCAACCTGCTCGACCTGATCCGCGCCGGGGTGGTCCGGGCCTTCGGGGCCAATTGGCAGCTGGCCGGTGTGATGGCTCATCCCCTCAGCTATCGGCAGGCCAACCAACTGCTGGCGGCTTCGGCCTGGTGCTTCGGCCTGATGTGGCCCTATCAGCGGGGTCGCACCCTCTCTGGAAGGATGTGGCAGGCTCCCCTCAACGGTTGCTTCGTGTTCAGCGAAACGGGCACCGATATCCTGGGCTGTCCTGGTGTGATTGAGTGTGAGGCGTTCGGTGCCGACGCCGCCAACCTTGAGCTGGTTCCTCAGGCATGCCGAGAGCTTGCTGATGAGGCGTCAGCCTTCTGGGAGTCGCACAGCCGCAGTTTGGCTGCGGCCCTTGGATTCGATCCCGGCCTCTCCCTCACCCCTGCCGACCTGCGGCCCGAACGGGCCCTGCTGTTGCTCTGGGACCTGGAGTTCCGCTGGCAGCGGCTGGTCGTGCGCTTCCATGCGGCCTTGATGCCCACGCTTCAGCGGCTGCGCCGCGGCCTGGCCAGGCTTGCCCGTCGCTGCGGGCTCCATCCCCGTGAGCGCTCCGCCCGTCACACCCGTTCCTGACGGTGTCGATGTCCCGCAGGCTCACCAATGGGGGTCCTCCACCCGGCACACCTGAAGCCCCCGACTGCCCACGGCTGGCACGGTGCTGATGCAGGCCCGAATCACGACGCCGTTCACCTCGATCTCACAGGCGCCACAGCTGCCGGTCCGGCAGGCGGTGGGGATCGTCTGTTGGCAGCGCCGGGCAGCTTCGAGCCAGGGCTCCCCCGCCTTGGCCTGGTCGCGGCGGCCATCGGGCCACTGAATCGGGATCGCGGATTCAGCCATCGCGGCGCAGTAGGGGTTCGAGGTCAATGTGGCGTTCGAAGCTGTCGGCCAGTCTCTCGAGCAGCCGATTCCTCTGGTCGGCGTGGTTTTCCTCCAGTTCTGGCAAGGTCTGGAGGCCCCGGCGCCGACGCAGTTCGTTCAACCAGCGGCGCCGCCAGGCGCCGCTTTCGAAGATCCCATGGAGGTATGTACCCGCCACCACCCCACCCTGGGGCGTGGCACGCCACCAACCCAGATCCTGGTCATCGCTGAGCAGGGCCTCCGCCTCGCTACCGCCATCCTCCAGCCAGCGGCTGCGGCCATGGTGCAGTTCGAAGCCTTCCAGCTGAAGGGATGGCCCCGCGGGCCAGCGCATACCCACCTGCCGCTGGGCGAGCTGTTTGCCGCTGCCGAAACTGGTCTGCAGGGGAAGAAGGTCCAGTCCTCGCAAGGCTTTGCCCAGGGGCTGCCGGTTTTCCTCACCCCCTTCAAGACCCTCCGGATCCAGTAACTCCCGGCCCAGCATCTGCAGTCCGCCGCAGATCCCGAAGAGCGTGCCTCCCCGGCTCAGGTAGGTCTTCAGTTGCTGATCCAGGCCGGTGTCGTAGAGCCAGGCCAGATCCCGTAGCGTCTGTTTGCTGCCGGCCAACACCACCGCGTCCGGATCCCCCAGCGCTTCGCCGGGCCGGAGCCAGCGCAGCCGCACACTGGGCTCGGCCTCCAGGGGATCCAGATCGGAGAAGTTGCTCAAGGAGGGCAGCCGTGGCACGGCGATGGTGATCTCGCTGTTGGGCCGGCCGCCGCGCCGTTCCAGGAGATCCAGCGAATCCTCCGGTGGAAACAGCTCCTCCAGCCAGGGCATTACACCCAGCACGGGAATGCCGGTTTCCCGCTCCAGCCAGCTTCGGCCTGATTCGAACAGTTCCGGGCGGCCGCGGAACCGGTTGATCAGGATGCCGCGGATCAGGGGCCGTTCCACCGGCCGCAGCAGCGCCAGGGTTCCCACGAGCTGCGCGAAGACCCCACCCCGTTCGATATCCGCCACCAGCAGGCAGCGGGCCCGCAGGTACTGGGCCAGCCGCAGATTGGTGAGATCCCGGGGCTGCAGGTTCACCTCCACCGGACTGCCGGCCCCCTCGAGCACCAGACGGCCGCCCGGATGGGCGGCCTGCAGTCGGTCCAATCCGGTACGGATTGCGGCCCAGCCCGGCCGAAACCAGTCGCGGTAATAGAACTCGGCCCGGGCGATGCCCACGGAGTGGCCCAGGTGAATCACCTCGCTGGTGCTATCCCCCTGGGGTTTGAGCAGTACGGGATTCATGGCCGCTACCGGCTCCAGATCGGCGGCCCAGGCCTGCAGGGCTTGGGAGTAGGCCATCTCGCCGCCGTCGGCATCAACCCAGGCATTGAGACTCATGTTCTGCCCCTTGAAGGGCAGGGGGCGCTCGCCGTGGCGTCGCAGCACCCGGCAGAGGGCCGCACTCATCAGCGACTTACCGGCCCCGCTACTGGTGCCGAGCACCATCAGGGGAGTCGGCGCGCCAGGGGCTGGTCGGGTCAAGGGCGGGACTCAGAACCGGGGCCGGTGGCGCCGGAAATTCTCCTGGATTCTCTCGCGAAGGCCGGCCCGGGGAATCTCCCCGGGCCACCGTTCCAGCACCTGCCGGCCCAGCGGGGTCAGTCGCACCCGTTCGGTGAGCCCCTGGCCATCCACCTCCCGGCGAAGCACCCCGAGGCGAATCAGCCAGTTGAAGTGGGCCTCCGCCCGTTCACGGCCGAAGGGTGCGAACACCAGATTCGCCCAGTCCTGCCGCCGGCAGAGTTCCTGGCCGCTGATCGCATGGTTCTTCAGTTCCTCGAAGAAGGCTCGCCGGAAGGGCAGGCACCGCAACGACACGCTGGCACGGTCGAGGGCCAGTCGGTCTTCGACAGGTGGGAGAACGGTCAGGGGCGATTCCACGGGGAGGGCAGAAAAGGGTTCGGTTGCGGCATGTGGGGTGTCGACTGGGCGATTTAGGGGAAAAGGTTGTCCAACAGATCCTGGCCGGTCTCCCCGGTGGATCGGGGTGTTGGCGTGGGGGGAACCACCCCATCCGGGGTTCCGCCGCGGGCCTGCCGCAGCCGACTCACATCCAGCTGCAGGTTCGCCCAGCGGAACTGCACACCGTTGCCTCGGACGGAGACGAACACGGGCCAGGTGCCCGTGGCGTCGCTCAGCACCAGCTGGCTGGCCCGGCGCTGAAAGCGATAGAGCCTGCCGTTGTCCATCTGCACCACGTAGTACTGCCATACGGTCTCGTTCTGGCGGTAGAGCCGGCAGGGGCCGTTGAACGCGGTCAGCCCGCGTTGCATCAGCTGGCACAGCCACTCCCCCGTGGGAGGCAGCTGGGGTGCCTGAGCCGTGCCCATGGCCGGGCCTGTGGTGGGTGACGGCCCGAAGAGTTGGCGGCTCAGCAACGGGTTCACGTTTCTCCGTCGCCAGCCTCCATCCCAGCAAAGCTGCTGGTCCCCATCGCAGATCACCTCTGCCCGTGGGAAGTCAACTGCACGGGCAGCCATGGGGATGGCCGTGGCACCGAAGAGCCCCAGGGCCAACATGAGAGGTCGAGGACGAGCCCGGTGCCAGAAGGGGTTCGGAGGTCGGTTCATCGGCAGAGAAGTCTGACCTTGCAGGGAAGTTAGCGAAGGTGGCCGAGGCGGTACAGAAATCCCTTGGTTCATGCCTGCCTGTCCCTGCCGGGCCTGTGGCAGCTTTGGGCCATCCTCTCCTCCGCCGTTCTAACCCGTGCTCCTGCTGGCTTCCGCCTCGCCCGCCCGCCGCCGTCTGCTCGAGCAGGCCGCCATTCCCCATCGGATCCGGGTGAGCGCTCTGGATGAGGAGGCCATCACGGACCCCGATCCGAAACGTTTGGTGCTGCGCCTGGCCGAAGCCAAGGCGAGGGCGGTGGCGCAGGTGGCTGGAAACAGGCTTCTCGCCGAGGACGGTACCCCCTGCGGGGCCCTTCTGGCCTGTGATTCCCTTCTGAGCTTCGAGGGCGAGGTCTTCGGCAAACCGCGAGATCGCCAGCAGGCGATCGACCGCTGGCAACGCCTCTCAGGCTGCTGGACCGAGCTTCACACGGGCCATTGCCTGCTGCGATCCAGCCCTGAATCGGGCAAACCGATCGCTGCCGGCTTCTCCCTGTCGATGGAAACCGTCACCACGCGGGTGCAGCTGGCATCGCTTGATCTGGCGGCTATCACCGCCTACGTGGCCACCGGAGAGCCGCTGGCCTGTGCCGGCGGTTTCGCCCTTGAGGGTCGGGGCGGCCTTCTAGTGGAGCGGATCGATGGCTGCTTCAGCAACGTGATTGGGCTCAGTCTGCCTTTGCTGAGGCGGTGGTTTGCGTCGTTTCCACCCCTGCCCTGAAACCAGCCGAGGCCTAGACCCAGGACTGACGCCAATAAAAAGACCCCCGTTGGTAGACGGAGGTCTTGCTCAAGCGGTCATGAAACAGGGTTTGTCCGACCGAAGAACAGGTTGGAACCGGTTCAATCCAGATCGGGCATGGCCAGAGTGGGCTCGGCCTGACGGTCGATCCCCTTCTCAAAGCCGGCCGCGGCGGCGCGGGCGCGGCCAGCGTGCCAGAGGTGACCCACTAGGAAGAAGAAGGCAAGCACGAACTGGGTCGAGGCCAGCCACTGGCGGATGTTGACGAAGTTCACCGAGTTGGGCTCGGTGATGATGCCGCCGACCGAATTCAGGGAGGCATTCGGGGCGTGGGTCATGTATTCGGCTGCACGACGCACCTGCCAGGGCTGGATGTCGTTCTGGAGCTTGTCGAGGCTCAGGCCGTTCGGGCCGCGCAGCGGCTCTAGCCAGGGGCCGCGGAAGTCCCAGAAACGCATCGTTTCACCACCGAAGATGATCTCGCCGGTGGGGGAGCGCATCAGGTATTTGCCAAGACCGGTAGGGCCCATGGCGGAACCGATGTTGGCGCCGAGGCGTTGGTCGCGTACCAGAAAGGTGAAGCTCTGGGCCTGAGAGGATTCGGCGTTGGTGGGGCCGTAGAACTCGGAGGGATAGGCGGTGTTGTTGAACCAGATGTAGGCCGAAGCCACAAAGCTCATCAGGCTCAGGGCACCGAGGCTGTAGCTCAGGTAGGCCTCACCGTTCCAGATGAAGGCCCGGCGCACCCAGCCGAAAGGCTTGGTGACGACGTGCCAAATCCCACCGAAAATACAGATTAGACCGACCCAGATGTGGCCACCGATGATGTCCTCCATCGAGTTCACACCGATGATCCAGCCTTCTCCACCAAATGGAGCTTTGGTGAGATAGCCGAAAATCACGCCGGGATCAAGGGTGGGATTGGAGATGAGTCGCACATCGCCGCCACCGGGGGCCCAGGTGTCATAGACACCGCCGAAGAACATGGCCTTGAACACCAGCAGCAGGGCACCCACACCGAGAAGAATGAGGTGGTAGCCGATGATGTTGGTCATCTGATTCTTATCGCGCCAATCCTGCGAGAAGAAGGCGGAATAGTTCTCCAGAATCTCCGGACCGCGGAGAGCGTGATAGAGACCACCCAGACCGAGCACGGCCGAGCTGATCAGGTGGAGTACACCCACCACAAAGAAGGGATACACGGAGGTGACTTCACCGCCGGGACCAACTCCGTATCCAAGGGTGGCGACGTGGGGGAACAGGATCAGGCCCTGCTCGTACATCGGCTTGTCGAAGGTGAAGTGGCTCACCTCGAACAGCATCATCGCTCCGGCCCAGAACACCATCAGGCCCGCATGGGCCACATGGGCGCCAAGGAGGCGACCGGAGAGATTGATCAGGCGAGCATTGCCCGCCCACCAGGCGTAGCCGGTGGAGTCGAGGTCCTTGCCCCCGACGGAGACAAGACCGGAATTAAAGGGCGTTTCCACGGGGCAGAACCTCTTCAGGGAAGACGAAGTTTTCGTGAGGCTGGTCGGCGGGGGCCATCCAGGCGCGCAGACCTTCATTCAGCAGAATGTTCTTGGTGTAGAAGGTCTCGAATTCGGGATCCTCAGCAGCGCGGATCTCCTGCGACACGAAGTCGTAGGCGCGCAGGTTGAGGGCCAGGCCGATGATGCCGATGCTGCTGGTCCACAGACCCATCACAGGCACGAACAGCATGAAAAAGTGCAGCCAGCGCTTGTTGGAGAAGGCGATCCCGAAGATCTGGCTCCAGAAGCGGTTGGCGGTGACCATCGAGTAGGTCTCCTCTTCCTGGGTGGGCTCGAACGCCTTGAAGGTGTTCGCCTGCTCGGAATCCTCAAACAAGGTGTTTTCCACCGTGGCGCCGTGGATGGCGCAGAGCAAGGCACCGCCGAGGATGCCGGCCACTCCCATCATGTGGAAGGGATTCAACGTCCAGTTGTGGAAGCCCTGCAGGAAGAGCAGGAAGCGGAAGATGGCGGCAACGCCGAAGCTGGGCGCAAAGAACCAGCTGCTCTGGCCGAGGGGGTACATCAGGAAGACGCTGACGAACACCGCGATCGGGCCGGAGAAGGCGATGGCGTTGTAGGGGCGGATGCCCACCAGGCGGGCGATCTCGAACTGACGCAGCATGAAGCCGATCAGAGCGAAGGCGCCGTGCAGGGCCACGAAAGGCCAGAGGCCGCCGAGCTGAACCCAGCGCACAAAATCGCCTTGGGCTTCGGGGCCCCAGAGGAGCAGGAGGCTGTGGCCCATCGCGTCAGCGGGGGTGCTGACGGCGGCGGTCAAGAAATTGCAGCCCTCCAGGTAGGAGCTGGCAATGCCGTGGGTATACCAGGAGGTGGCGAAGGTGGTGCCGGTGAGCCAGCCGCCCAGCGCCAGATAGGCGGTGGGGAAGAGCAGCAGCCCGGACCAACCAACGAAAACAAAGCGGTCGCGCTTGAGCCAGTCGTCGAGGACGTCGAACCATCCCCGCTGGGGCAAGCGCCCTGCAGCGATCGTCATG
>Ga0209298_10000069_pt1 | contig 61032 bp, 91 predicted proteins | sample S_140806_EF_Meta_FD_187325 | JGI IMG/M metagenome (GOLD analysis project Ga0209298, IMG submission 187325) | Freshwater microbial communities from Lake Simoncouche, Canada to study carbon cycling - S_140806_EF_MetaG (SPAdes) (version 2) | ecosystem: Environmental > Aquatic > Freshwater > Lake ... | reverse complement strand
TTACCTCACCCAACATAATAAGGTACAAGAGCAGATGGATGATTTCAATTGGGTAGGATCTCGATATCATTATTAAGTTGACGTTTACCCAACAATCACATATACTATGGGTATGATGAATAAAGAAATTACTTACGAGATGTACGACGATAACATCGGTGAATGGCGCAATGTAACTGAGCCTGCTGTAGGTGGTATCAAGTGGCAGAAGCGTGAATCATTGGGTGGTGAGACACAGTCTGCCTACTACGATCACTCCTTCTATAAGGTACCCTTCTATGGGCCTTACGATCAGGGTCGTATCCACAGAGCGCTCAACAGGTTATATCCTGCTCGCTTCAACAAGTTCGGTGGCTATTCGACAGTGAGTGCTGTTGAAAAGCTTGATGATGAACACATTAAGGTAGAGATGTGCTACCACATAGGAGACTAATGATGACTAGCAAGTTAAGAGCATTCGAAGACACCGTTTTATCCGTGCGAGAACCACGCGAGCTTAAGGGATCGCTTGTTTGTTTGATACAAGACAGTGATATACCCACTCTTGATAAACGCAAGCTCATCATAGCCATTGATAGGTGTATGACTATTAAGGATATACAGCGCTTGTTCTACAACGCTTTACTCAAGTTCGAAGGGCATGGAGTGCTATAATGGGCTGGGCTGCACGTAAGTTATGTGGTAGCGATTGGTATGATCAAGAACAAGTTATACAAGAGTACTTGCAACAAAAGGAACAGAAGCTGTTGCAAGAGAAGCTATTAGCTGAATTCTGGAAGGAGATAGAAGATGAACGAGGGGCCTGATAAGTTTATTCAATTCTTATTGAACGTGTTAGCTAACCTCATAGCACTGGCACTGTATGCTGGTGTGACTTATCTCATCTGGAAGAGCATTTGGTAGTTGCTTTAACCCCAACTTCCAGTATACTACTAGTATGATGAATGAAGTAGCAGCAACGAGTGAAGAGACCACCGCGTACGCCTTAGGGTCTACGATTGGTACTCTTCTTAACTTAAAGCGAATGGTCGAGCAGAACATGACCGACTATTCCAGTAACCTAGAAGGTATGCGTGGGTTGCATCCCATGTGGTCCAAGAGTGAGTTGATGGATCAGTTTGATCGAGCCATCAATAAGCTTAATACCATTACATACCCTTACAAGATCTAAAGGAGAACCATGAGTGAAACAATTGAACAGACTAAACCCTATGATGCAGACCTCCATTGCAAGAAGATTGCATGGATGGTTAAGAACAGTCCTGACTGGGACTATGAGAAGCAAACCCTTGAGGAGTATCTGGAGACAGTCCCAGATTATCCCACGGACGAGCAGGTGGCAGGCTTCAACCATCTGTACGTGGCACCTTTCGTGCCTTTTAAGAAAGAGAAGCCTTATGAAGGAGAACAAGTAAATGAAGCATCGTAATCACTTCGATCAAAACGGAGACATTCGAGACATCTTTGCGGCTATGGCCATGCAGAGTTTAATGAAACAAGACGCTGCCACACCCAAGTGGGTAGCACACCAAGCATACAAATATGCTGACGCAATGCTTGAGGTGCGTGAAGAAATCAACGATACTAAACCTAGTAAGGATGCGCTCATCAATGAGTGCCAACCCTACTAAAGACAACCAAGGAGAATACGATAACATGAGTAACAACATCACAGGACAAGTAACAGACAAACTAGTAGAAGCATTTGAGTTCTTCAATGCAGAGCTCGATACCCAACTGGACAATCCAGTGTTCACTTTGATACCCAACCGTGGGCGTCAGAGCTACTATGGATGGTATTGGCAGGGACGGTGGAAGGATGGTCGCAAGACTCTGCCTGAGATCAATATTACTGCTGATACCTTGAAGAGAAGTGTAGAAGAGATCTGTGAGACTCTCATCCATGAGATGGTGCATTATGCCAACAATGTGGCCAACGTTGCAGATTGTAATGCCAATCAGTATCATAACAAGCACTTCAAGAGCAAGGCTGAATCGTTTGGTCTGAAGGTAGAGAAAGTAAAGAACAAAGGCTATGCTCGTACCTCTCTAGATGAGAAGGCTGCTAACCTGGTGAAGAAGTACAAGAGCAAGTACTGCAAAGATGACAAGAATCCCTTTCATGTGTACCGTGTAACCGAAGAGCGTGTATCGATTGTAAAGAAGAACAACAAGAGGTTCATTGCCATTGATGCTAACTTGGCTGAAGATGCCGAGAGTCAATATGAGGAGGGTACGTTGCGTGAGCTTGTGGAGCATCTGTTGCAGTCATATGTATCCGAGGGTGCGGTACTCAGTACCACTCGACGGGAAGAGCTTGAGCAATTAGCCTAAAGCCTGTACTATATTGACAATGGAAGTGCAAACCATGTCATTAACAGAGTATATGGAACAGAGACGCAAAGAGATTGATAGGTATGTGGAAGGTGAGCACAAGTGGTATGGTGATACCAGTACCATGATGCAATCTGTCTCATACAATAACGAGGCCATACCTTGGTACATGAAATGAAGAAGATACTATTATTACTCATGATGACTCATGCGGCATACAGCCAAGGGGTGATCAATCTGCAATCGGGCTCAGGTGTGCCCACAGATGCCGCAGTGGGTGGATTGCTAGGTGCATTACTAGCCCCGATGATTAGTAAGGGTAGTGATGCCAAGTTGGTAGGTGGTCTGTTAGGTGCTGTGGCAGGTGGCATGTATGGTACAGCCCAGCAACAACGTCAAGGTGGCTCTGCATATGAACAATCACTGCAACAAGAGCAGATGAAGCAATACATTCAACAACAACAGATGCAGATGGCCATGATGCAGCAACAGATGGCCCAGATGAATACAAGCAGTGGTTATGATGCATCGCACAAAGGGCCTGTTAAGATGGGCATCAGTAAAGGTAAGATGGTACAGTCACCTTACAGTCGCTTCACCTTGGACCCTGACAGCATGAACATGGTCAGTGGTGAGGTAGTGTATGATCCTATCTATGGTAAGCCCTTCCGACTGCCATGATACATAGTCATGTACTACAATCATTGACTGAAGAAGAGTATGGTATGTTGTTGTCTGTTAGTGAGCACATCTACAATGGTATGGGACTACAAGGTAATGCACAATGGGTTAAGATGTTGAAGGTAGATCAGTTAAGACATTACCTAATGAAGATAGCTAACCTAACTGATGAAGGTGTACTAGTAAGAGACAGTCTAACGGCTAAGCTATCCAGTGATGGCTTCTAGACGTATCGCCATCTAATAGATAGAGACAGCTATATAACCCTAGTACGGGAATAGTATACAGTAGTTTGACGGGGTGTGTTTTTTAGACCCCATGCTTCCAATTTTTTTTGCAAAATTTCGTGAGAATTCGGCCAATGGGTTTTTAGCCTATATTATAGTTTAGTAGCAAGCGCCCCCCGGCTATCAATTCATGGGTACCACAATGAATCTATTCAACAAGATGATCAAACCTTCCAACATCTTGCGGTATTCAGCGGGATTATAATCTTTTTCACTACCCAGAATGATCTGGGCCATCTTAATAATATGCTCTGTCCTAGCCTCATCATTAGCCGCCCCATGCAGTATGTCACGTATTTCATGTGCTGTTTTAGCCAATCCATCCATGGGGTTATAAGTCAATCTATTTTCTGCATCTTCATCTGCTGAGTTCTTTAAATTGTCCATATACTCTTCATATGGTTCTCCATTGATTGTACCCATACCACATATCTCTGCTATTTTATGCATGGGTCCATCCTTCTTGTGCATGAACACTGTGGGATACTTGTCTCTCTCTTTATCTTCATGACTGATCTTTGTTAATTCAAAGCCTCTCTTCTTTAATTCATTTAACAATAGATTCTGAATAGCTGTCATGCCTTGAGGATAACCATGTGGTTCATTCTCTGATACATCATATCCTTTGTCATCCACTGGTACATTCACTTCCACCATGTCTTCACCATTGCGCAATCCATGAGCAGTCACCTTCACATGCTCTTGACCAAACTTGTCTGCAGCTTCACCAGCTTGCATGCTGGTCAATTTCCATTTTCTTTGCAGAGCTTCAAATATCAAATGATCATCATGCCTCATACTATGGTCTATTTCTTCTCTGTAGCACTCTTCTGTGCCAATGCAATGGCCAATTTGATCAATTCACCTTTGTACTTGGCATCAATGGACATGTCTTTCATCAATTCATCTATGAGCTTGTTGGCTTTCATGTTATCCATGCCATTGCCTACCGACTGCATAGCACTATTCATCTGAGTCAAAGAAGGAGTCACACCTTGTTGCGACGTCACATTGAATTGACCCATAGCAGGTCTGGTTTGCTGAGATACACCAAAACCAGCTAAATCCTGTTCTTGTATGGATCTGTACATTTCATTCAACATGTGATTATCTCTGTTCATATGTATTATTTAGTGTTCCACAACAATTTCTTTTCGGAACGGAAGCCTGCGGCTTTATGGACGTTTGCGGATATCTCTATAACCCCAAATGCACAGGCCTATGATCATCGCATTAATGATGATACCCACCATGATGCCTATTACTATGTGCATATTAGAACCATTTGAATAGTTTTAACAAGCCACCCATCACACCTAGCCATATGAGGCCTTTGATCAGAAAGAACAAGAACAATCCAAATCCCATGTCTTTGAGCATTTTCATTTGCATGGCACCCATTCACCATGCACCATCTTGTAAGTCTTGGTGCCCAGATGGGTGTTGTTTTCTATGTATTGCAACAGAGATCTGACTTCTTGGCGCAATTGAGTGTTGTCTGCAGCTGTTTCTGTGGGTTGATTCACATGATCACTGTAGCTTCGCACTGCATCATACAGTATTTCACATTGACGGGTAGAGAGGGGTAACTGATCCATGCTTTATTTATGAAAAAAAACTTTTGGAACGGAACCTTCGGTTATGGATGGGGGGCTGTTTGGTTGCTTGTCTAAACTAAATAATACATGGTTTGCTTTAAGAATTTTGTAAATGAAGCATATTTTGGTGTAAACGCCTCCAAGAATACACGTCTTCCTGCACGTGCACCCATGCGTGCCACTCCCATGGCCGCCACACCCATGCAGGCCACCCCGGTTGCAGCAGCTGCTCCTGTGGATAAACCCACCATCACCTTGCAAGCCCCCAACATCTTCAACCCTCAACAACCCATGGCATCATCATCTGTTGCACAACCATCTGCACAACCATCTGCTGGTACCTCTCAATCAGGTTTTCCTTTTGCCTTCTTGCAACAATTACAAAAGCATGCCATGGATGATACACCTGTTAAACCAGAGGAAAAACCTGCACCCATGCCCCTACCTGCACCTGCACCAGTACCTGCTGTAACCCAACAGAATGTGCCTACCACTACCATACCATCCATATCAAAACCAGCTGCACCTGCTGTGGCCAAAGCTGCCCCAGTGGCAGGTAAAAACGGTCGATTGCAGTTGGCCCAGTTAACCCAAGTGGAACCAGGTCATTATCTTGCACCATCTGCTGCAAACAAATTTGAACAAATGAAAACAGCAGCTGCCAAAGATGGCATCAATCTGAACATCAACAATGCATACAGGAGCTATGAGAAGCAAGTGGAAATGGCCAACAGACTAGGCTTGTATTCCAAGGGTGGCAAAGCGGCCAGACCTGGCACATCCAATCATGGGTGGGGCAAAGCTGTGGATCTGAATGTGAAAGCAAACCCAGGTTCTTTTGAATGGCTGAAACAGAATGCTTCCAAGTATGGATTTAAAAACATACCCCGGGAGCCTTGGCATTGGGAGGTGGCCTAAGTATCTATATGACACGTGATGCACAATTGATAATGGAAGCCTATCAAAACATCAAAGAACAGCAACTCACACCTGCTCAAATGCCTGCCGGTCTTCCACCTGCGGCACAAGCCTTGGCCGGTCAAGCCAGTGCTGCAGTTGGATTGGGTGTAAGCAGATTGACACCTGCACAACAGACAGCCATTAATGCACTGCTTGCAGCTTTTGGAATATCAGTGGAGAGTACTTTGGCTAAAACAATACAGGCTTTCTTGCTCAAAGCCATACAACCACAGGCCAATCAAACCCGCACAGTGCAACCCAATTTGCGTTAGTTTAAATTTCTGTACAGAACATTATCCATGAAGTGTTCTGTATCTTCTTTGCCGATCAGAGATGTGAGAGCCATGGATGTCTTAGGATTGGATCTGAGTGAATCAATGTATTTGTTTCTATTGTAGATGCGATCGCGCGATTCAATTCTCTCATCAAGCAGCTTCTGATACTCCACATTAACTTTTGCAGCCCAGGATCCAAAAAGAGGCACAGTATTAACAAACAGTTCAAGCACTTGATCCTCACTCTCTGGTCTCTTGAGAATGGCATGTGGACTAAATGTGGTTGCCCAAGCTGGTATGTCACGGTTGGGCACATTGACAATTTTTTCGTTCACCTTTGCAATGATGGAAGTCAAGTCGCCATTATTATTATTGGAGTAATCGAAGAAGTAACCTGTGCATTTTCCATTCAACCATATAACATCAAACCCCAGATCAGGTGCATCAATGAGAGGGTGGGCATAAAAATTTGCATGAATAACTTCAATCTTTTCAGATCGAAACATTTCCAGATGACCATAGTGAAGGGCACCATTGATGAAGAGATAATTGGTCCAAAGCGGCACAGCAGGTTTATTCTCATTAAAAATTAATGGAGTTCCAAAATAAGGCTCAAAAGCAACACTCACCACATCAGTAAATTTTTCTAGATTTGACATAACATTATTATACCAACATGTTACACATAATCAAGTGCGGGTTTTTGTTGCACTCATTAGTATTACCTATATAATATTAATATGGCAAAAATTATTAGACATGGTAGTAACAGCGGCAACAAACAATTAGCAAAATGGGCCCGAGATTATACCATTCGTCCAATCAAACCCATCGGTGCACGCCATAAGCCTTCCTATCGCGCACAACGCTCCGACAAAGGAAGCAAGCGTAGCTGATCAATTCATACAAATGAAGCGCATTGAGGATGTCATTCTTGAAACTTCAACTGAAGTCAAGGCCAAACTATACCTACCGGCAAAAAAAGCTTTTGACGCACCTGACACAGGTGTAACAATTGTCAAGCCAGCCGCTTACAAAGTCATTAAAGATTGTGCAGAAACAACACTATTATTTCTTCCCATAGAAATATTCTTAAAATTTAAGAATCCTATTCAATCACTAAGAGGTAAATTTGTACGTGATCAAATCATAGATCTTTACAACAGAACAATCTCAGATTCTGTTGCTAAGATTTTATTTCAGCTCATACTTGACACTTGTCCAAAATCTGCACCCTCCCTTGTACCAGTGAATCCTACCGCTATTTTATCACACATTGACAGTGAAGACCCTTATGGTACTTACGGTGATACAGCACCAGCAATTTCGGAAGAACTTAAATCGTCCATTGATGTTATTGTTGCAGCCTATTCTTGATTTTCTAAAAAAATAGATTAGTATATAGTAATGGACAAGATAAAAAAATATCAGCCCTTCACCAAAACATCCGGTTCATATATAACATTTAATTATTCGTTTTACTTCTGTCACCGCTTCAACAAACAACCTAATACTTATAGACCACTTCGCATGGTCTATAAAGATAGTATTATAAAGAAATTAGAAAAGGAATATAAGTTAATTCACAAGCATCTTGTTGCATATCCGAACAAAAATAAGATTGAGCAGAGCATCTCTGTATATGGCTTTGAAGGTGATGAAATTCTAATTTATCTTGAGAGATCCAAGCTACTGGAATCATTTGAGGAAGTGGCCGATGATGAGTTTGCATCGTCTGATGTTTCACGTGACGTAAAATCTAATGCAGTCAATGTGTATATCTTGTATACTAACGAGAAAGAATTTGAAAAAGTTCTTGGGTTGCTAGAGCGGCAGGAAACAGAAAAAAAGAACAATATCAATTTAATTGTCGGTGCACCTGGTGAAGGATATACCTTGAGAGAGTTTACTACAAAACTTCCTAGCAAAGAAATTGATCTAGAACTAAATTACGGGAAAGAATTTGTAAAGAAGCATGAAACAATTATCGAGAGGCTCAATCAACAAAACGGAAGCGGTCTTGTTGTATTGAACGGAAAACCTGGCACAGGCAAAACAACCTATATCAAATATCTCACAACGCAAATAGAGAAGCGTATTATCTTTGTACCTCCGAGCATGGCAGAAAGCTTAACAGGTCCTAACTTGCTCCCGTTCTTGATGGAGAATAAGAACAGTATTCTTATTATTGAAGATGCCGAAAAGGTTATAGGATGCAGAGAGTCAAGCGAGACTAATAATAGTGTATCAAATATTTTGAATATGACGGACGGCATACTTGGGGATTGCTTGAGCTTGCAGGTTATTGCCACACTCAATACGCCGCGTGAAAAAATCGACAAAGCCTTACTCAGAAAAGGAAGACTCATTGCTGAGCACGAGTTTAAAGAGCTTCCCGAGGAAAATGTTAAGAGACTTTTTGAAAAATTAAAAGTCAAAAAAGACGTGACAAAGCCCATGACATTAACTGAGATCTACAATCACGATGAAGATGATCAGGTTACAGAGTCAAAAAAATACATAGGTTTCCAATAATATTGCAAAAAACTCGGTCTTGCTACAATAAATACTATTATGCCATTAGTATCCTTAGCAAATCAAGTCGTCCGCCCTGGTGCGGTTAACCCCCCTTATGCAACCACCACATACAGTAACAGTGGTAAGAGTGTGGGCTTAATATCTGCCGGTACAATTATTGATTCTTTGGCTTTTAACGACATTCCTGCAGGCAGAACCATGACAGGCTTGTTTGCTCAACTATCTGCAGCAAGAACTGGTTTGGGTGTAAATTTTGCTTGCGATAGAGCCTACCATGGAGTACAGTTTGCTGTGATCTACAGAGATCGCTCGAGCACATTGTTTACTTGTAATACAGCCACGTTCAATCAGACTCTTGTGAACAATGACTACATGACAGTTACACCCAACTTACGCAGACTAGTTAGCCTAGGCTACGTTTAAGAATTTATTTACCTTTGCGGTTGTTCTTCTCTTCTTGAATGCGCTTACGTTCATCGCGCGAGTATTTGATAACCTCTTGAAGAGCTTTTCTGGCGCGAGTACCAGCAGCATTATTGCCACCCCAGAACTTTTCAGCCTCGGTAGCAAAGGTTTCAACGATAGTTTTAAGTTGTTCAGATGTGTTTGACATATACGAAATTTATACAAAGCACTTCGTAAATCAAGCATTCAAAGCAGGTAAGTTGCGTAGTTTTTCTGCCAAATTATAATTATCAGCATATGCATTTTTGATTCGCCCAATAAACACATCAGTATCTCTGGATGCATTGAGCTCAATCAACTCACGAGCCACTTTGATACACAAGCGAACACTTTTAAATTTAAGTGCACTGTTGAATCGAATATTTTTAGCCAGAATCTGACCTCCATAAAGATCACCCAGCCACCTAATGTAAAAAGCAGCCAACACATCCACCTCATCTCCTGACTTTAGCTTTTGCACCCATTCATCATTAACATAGAGACGACTCAAATCAGTATTGAGAAAATTAGAATATTGCTCAATATCTTTTCGAATATAATTGGTGCGAGCCAATATGGATTGCGGTGCAAGCAGCTTCTTTTCTACAATATCGTAAACAGGGTATACATTTGAAAGATATGCTGCATACTGTAGATCGGTCATCTTTCCCTTGATAATCAGATCAACAAAAGGATGCTGCTCAATGGCATCATGATTAGCTTCAGTCTCTAACTTAACTTTTTTAGAAAAAGCAGTATGCTTGTATGCAGTGATTACTTTGATTAAATGCAGAACGTCCATGCACCTATTATATGGTGCATTACAAACAATTCAATTATTTCTTCTTCTTAGAAGTCTTCTTCTTCTTTTTCTTCTTAGGCTTTTCGACTTCAAGTGGAACATACAGCTCTTCTTCAATTAATTCACACTTTTGACCTTTGACTGTTTCAGCAAGATCTTGAACTTTGTATTTTACTGTGTCGACCAAATCTGTAACACGAAAGGCCAAATCATAATAAACATCAACGATTTTGTCGAATAACTTCATATGGTTATTTATTATTCCAATTCATCATTCCCAATCTTTTTCTCATTTTTAATAACTCTGCTATGGTCTGGCAGCTTGCCAAGCGACCGAGTATTCTTTTACTCTTGCCACCCCTCTCAGTATACTTCTCTATGGTAAAAGCAATTAAATGCTCTAATTCTGCCATACTATTATTTAGTCGACTTTCCAACAGAGTCTAACATTAGACGCACTTATAACATCTATTAGGAGCTTGCTTTAATAGTAATACCCGTTATAAGTATGGTTATAGGAACAAATTAAAAGATATGAAAAATATTTCTAATGTTTTCCAGTCTCACCTGTCTAATATGGTATATGAAAGGTAACACTTTAACTTTCCATGAGAAGAAAAGTCTCGCTGCAATAGGCGATACAATAGGACAAGCCGCATTTAGTGCGGCTTTTTTTATGGCCTATGGTGTTTTCTGGTTAATACTTTTACCTTTTGAATTGTTTTTGAAACTAGATGATTTTTTTAAAAAAATAAATTTATGAAAACAACAAACATAATAAAGAAGGCATTGAGCTTAATTGCCGCTGCTTTCATAGCAACCGCAGGTAATCTGTATAGTGTATCATATTTGTATCAAGATGACTTTAGCGCCAATACCGGGGCATTGAACGGGCGCGCTACTGCTGCAGGGTTCGGCAATTGGACCAACGCTGATGGCGCGTTCCAAGTCGGAAGCGATATGATTACTATCAACTCAAACACTCCTGTTGATTACCACACAGCGTCGTTCTCGCTTCCTACACTGGGAGTCACCGACATTCTCTCGCTCAGTATTACAGTTCGCCCCTCTGGACCACTCTTCACAGGAATTGGTTTTAATCCGAACCCTGCCGCATACCTAACCCAGTCTGGATATGCTTGGGTTTATTACGAAGGATTGGGCGCAGCTAATCCGAACATTCAGATTTTTCAAGGTCCAAGTACCGCAGGAGCGGTTTACGCAGCACCACTGACCCACCCGACTCTTAATTTTGACCCATCTCTCGCGACAACATTTGAATTTACTTACTCCGCTTCCGCCAAAACGCTCTCGCTCCTCGCCTCGAATGGAAGCAACTCGTCCACACTCCTGAACCAACTCAATGTGAGCACAATGCCGCTGGAAGCTTTCAGTAATTTCTCCTTGCAGTTCCAAGGTCAGACTCTAGATACAGACTTCTATCCCGCCTATGTTGATCAATTGAGTGTTTCTATTATTCCTGAACCTACAACATTAGATTTAATCTTACTACCAATAAAAGCGTGTTTTTACATAGCATGTCAAAATGAATCTGTACAAAGTAGATATCATCGCAAAGAATATTTACGTTCGTGGATTAAACTCTAAAAAAAATTTATGAAAAAACCAACAAACATAATCAAGAAAGCTCTGAGCTTCATTGCCGCTGCTTTCATAGCAACCGCAGCCTCAGATGCCCAAGCAGTAGTGTTCTTATGGAACAACACTGGATCCAACTGGACATCCCCCACCAGCTGGACCAATGGTGTACAACCATCATCTACCAGTTCCAGTACCACCACAGATGAAATTCAGTTTGGTAATTTTGGAGCAAGTAACAATACTGTTATTCTAACTTCTACCAGAGCTGCACAGAACATAACATTCTTAACCAATGCTAATGCATATAACATTAACAGCTTCAATGGTAGTCAAACATTATCCACTAGCAGAGGTATTACTAACAATTCTACTGCTACCCAGACATTTAACATATTGGTAGAAAATGCTAATAATAGTAATACATGGTTTCAAACTGCAGGAGGTGCATTAGTATTCAACAATGTAGCTTCATTAACCACAGCTTCTTCCAGCACATCCAGAACTCTTACTCTTGCAGGAGATGGTGCATTCACATTCAACAATGAATTTAAACAAGGTGGTTTATCTACTGCAGGTAAAGCTATATACACAGGCAATGGAAGTGTCACATTCAATGGTAACAACACCTTGGGTGGGGGATTTGATATCACAGGAGGAGGTACAGTGACTGTGAATGGTGCCACAGGCATGGGCACTGGTGCAATAACACTTGGAGGCGGCAGTGGTACAACTAACATGCCCATACTCAGAATTAACACCACTAATGGCTTATCCAATCTCAACAGCTTGAAAGGTTCGACCAGTCTCTCTACCATGGGAACTTTGGACTTATTAGGGGCTAATTCAAACGCTACTACAACTTATGTCATGAACCAATATCAAGGTAATAACATGAACTTTACCAATCATGGTGGGAATAAGACATTGCTTCAATTTACTAATGCTGCAAGTACACTCACTACTTCGGCAGGTACCAGTGGTGGTAGAAGGCTGTTTAACAACAGTACCAATCTAACTGTGCAGTTTGATGGTACTTTGGACATTGGAGGCACCACAGCAGATAACAGTCTTGTAGGTGGTGTAGGTGATTTTATTTTCAAAGGTTCACTATTTAACACAGCTGCTGCACTCAGAGGTTTAACTAAGTCAGGAACTGGAACAGCAACCTTTCAAGCAGTCAATGCTTACAATGGAGATACTACCATACAAGATGGTACATTTATAGTTGATACTGCTGGTTCTATTGCCTCTAGTGCTGCTGTAGTGTCAGGCGGTACTTTGAGAGTCAAAGGCATTGCAGGTAATGTAGCCGCTAACAGTGGAAGACTAATAGTTGATAGCACTGGAACCATTGGTAATTTTTCCATTGGAGTTACCACTACTGTATCGGTAGATGGTACAACAGGCACAATAACACAAGGAGGAGGCACTTTGGACTTAAGAGGAACTGGCAGTACATTCTCCATGTCTGCAGGAACAGCTACTGTATATAGTGGAGCGTTTCTTGGTAACTCAACTCTCACAGGAGGAAGCTTGCTTAATAGCGGTACAGTAGGCGATACAACTATTGCTACAGGCAGTACGTTTGATGTGAAGACAGGTGGTACCTCTTCTCAGGCTACTGTTAATGGCGGTACCTTGTTGGTATCAGGATCTGTGGCACAAACTGTTGTTAATTCTGGTACAGCCACAGTAAATTCTGGTGGCAATTCTGGTACTACAACTGTTAATGGCAGCATATTGGATGTGTATGGAAGAACTGGTGTATCCACAGTTAATACAGGTGGCACACTCAATGTAAAAACGGGTGGCAGCCTCTTGGGTACAAGCACTGTAGGAGGTGGCACATTGCTAGTAGATGGAACTGCTGGTACAGTTATAGTTAACTCTGGAACTGCTACAGTAAATGCAGGGGGTTCCATTGGTAGCACTACAGTTAACAGTGGTCTGCTAGCTGTGAATGGATCTGCAGGAGACATATTAGTTAATACAGGTGGTACTTTTGGTGGTTCTGGTAGCGTGCAAGGCCTAACACTCAATGGTGGTACTGTGGCCCCAGGCAACAGCCCGGGTCTGCTAACTGCCTATGAGTTGAATGGAAGCAATGGAACATTCCAATTCCAGTTAGGTGCACCTACCACCAGAGGGGTAACATATGATGCTATCAATGTAACTAGCCTATTAACATTAGGTGCCAATACAGCATGGACATTTGAAACCTTAGACAATTATGCATATGTAGATGGTAACACATATGACTTGTTTGATTGGGGTACAGCTGACATGAGCACATTTGATGTAGCAGTATTACAAGCAGCTCTACCTGATCTCAACACTGCCAGTACAGATCTGAAATGGAATGTTAGTAACTTTACTTTGGACGGTACAGTAGGTGTTATTCCTGAACCTTCTACCGGTTCACTCATGGTGTTTGGTATTGTTAGCTTGATAACACTCAAAGCTATAAGGAGAAGAAAATGCCAACACCAAATACATTCCTAAGACATTTAAGACTATTAAGACTTACACATTTTGGCTTTACATTAGTTGAAATGGCAGTTGTAATAGTTATAATGGGATTATTAATGGCCATTTTATTTCCAGGGTATGCTGCTGTTAAACGCAAGTCATCTCAAGCTGCTTGTGCATCCAACATGAAACAAGTAGGCACATCAATTGTGTTGTTTGCAGCAGAAAATGATGGATGGCTCCCTCCAGGTCCTTCTGGTCAAACAATTAATTCGTTTATTAGCGATTCTAGATTTGGTAGCGATACATCAAATGTTGTAGATACATCTAATCTGGAGTATTATCTTACAAATTATATATCAACTAAATCTCTAGGGAAAAAAAAGAGAAAAGGCAATCCTGTCTTTTCATGCCCAGCTCATGGTGAAAAGCGACCTTTGATTTGGAAGAGAGGATCTTGTTTTGGTGGAGCAGGAGGGCAATATGGTACACAAAATTCAGAAAAATTAATTGCAGTAGATACAAATGATTATTTTTTAGTTGACTTCACTAAAGCTTTCACCAATCATTCTGGTGCATCTTTAGATAGAACAATGAAAAATCCACATGGCGTAACCAGAAACTTATTAAGAACAGATGGTAGCGTGACAACAGAACTGGATAACAAGGCAAGGTAATGGAGTATGTGTCTATATCACAAGCTATTAAGGCTGCTGCAGATCTTAATACGCCTTCCACTGAGTATCTTAATAATTTCTTGCCTGCTTATAGAAAGTACCATAAGAGGCAGAATGTCAGAAGAGCAGTTTGCAAAATTGGTTCAGGTCTTGCAGTCTTTGTAGTTGCATGTCTCTGTTATTCATCTATAAATAATAGTAACAAGCTGGATATTAATACAGCTTCAGGAGGCGAAATGGCACAAAACAATACACATGGCAAACAAGTGGTATTTGAAGGGGATGTAAGAGAAGTTACAGACTTTATAAGAAAACATGTCAAAGAAAAAACTCAAACCATAGGCTTAAAAGAACATTTTGATGCAGATGTTTGGGGAGTGTATGTAGAGGGTGAAGAGAAGTTTAGGTTTTATTATCAATGTCTAGGCCATGGGAGGTACTCAGTCTTTGTTATCAATGATTAGAATTGAACTATTCATTTGCACTTTCTTCACTGCAATAGCCTTGTGGATGCTAAGTCTTTACTTTAAAGATAACACAATTGACGACAAAATGCGCATGGCATTAAATGAAGAGAAGAGTAAAGCAGAAGATTTATATTATAATGAATTGGCGGTCAACCATCCTCTTGTTATTATGAATACCAATAGCTCTCTTATTCAGTTAAAAAAGAAAACAAATAAACTTGTTTTCAAATGAATAATTTTATTCCATATGTAGTTGGATTGTGCCTTGCAGGTAGCATTTTTTATACAGTTTATAGCCCTCATTCATCCATGGTAAAGCAACATATAGACTCATATGGCATGGATTTTGAATACGTGACACCTGAAGGTTCTTGTTTTACACAAAATATAGAACCCATTGGTCATGATAGCCACAAATACATTTTAAGCTTGGGCAAACCTGCAAAACCTACAAATACAGAAGAGCCTTTGTATGTGATGGTCGGGTATACCATGAAACAAGTAAGAGTTAGATACAGATCTAATGCATTAACATCTAATAATCTATAATATGCCATTCAATTTTTTAGACAAAGACAAGTGCAAAAGAAGCTACTATTATCAGGTGGCCGATATTTGGCATAGATTAAGTAGTGATCATCCCATAAAGCAGGTTTTAACGTCTCTAATATTCATTGGCATACTAGGCTTAATAATTCATTTTATTTTTAAACTCTTTTCTAATGATTTTTAGTTTCAACTGTCTAATACTATATGAAAACGTTAATTTGCTTAGCCTTAATAGCAGTAGCAAGTCATAGTGCATCTGCTACCACAGTATCCTTCTTAAAGAATAGCGTATATAGAATAGACAATACAAACAAAGTCACAGCTGTATTAAATGATAAGGTAGAATCTAATACACAAGTAGGTACTGGTGAGCAGAGCATGTGTGAATTATCATTAGATGATAAGTCAGTAACACGCGTTGGAGCTAATGCTGTCTTCTCATTTGTAGAACAAGAGCGTTTGGTTAAATGCGACGAAGGAACATTTCTGGTTTCTAAAGATCCTGTAACAGAAACTATGACAGTTACCACCGGTAGTGTTACTGCTGCTGTTAATGGCAGTACTGTAATGTTTGATGTTAGAGGAGATGCAACACATGTTGCTGTGGCCGAAACAACTACTGGAGTTGTTGTGACAGATAAGAATGGTAAATCTGTCACATTGCAATCTGGTGAAGGTATCTCTGCAACACCTGCAGGCATGGCATCTGCCACTCCCAGATCTGTGGACGTTAAAGATCTAACATCTTCACCTCTGTTTACAGAAGCAGGGTTGGCTCCTCTGGCTAATAATGCTTTAATTAAAGGTGTTGTAAGCGCTCAAGAATCTGCAAAAGCTGCAGGCATATCTTTTACAAGTGAAATTAATGATGTGGTAGCTGGTAGAATTGATAGCGCTACTGCTTTGGCTAGAGCAGGAGGTATGGATGTACCTGGTGTTGATGTACCTGATATTGATACTGCTGCAGGAGGTGAAGCTGCAGGTAATAATGCACCAGCGGGTAGTGGGGCAGGAGCAATTTCTGGATCGCAACAGTTTAATCCTTTAATGAACCCTAATCTTGTTCCTCCAGTTAACTCCAAACCCAACCCATTTGAAGCTACTCCCATTTAAGCTTAACTCAACTTAATTACACACATTTGCATAAGTAATATTACCAGACAGGCTTTTATCGCACAAATTGAATTAACAACAGCCAGCCCAGCAACCATTGCAGGCATAAGAAATGCATTGAGTGCTGCTCCTATTGGAGTGCCAGTGACCAGTCAATATTTTGTTGATGCCAACAGAACTGATGATTACACACAAGATGGCAACATACTAACACCATACAAAACATTGAGTGCAGCATATGCAGCTGCAAAAATTGGAGCTGCCATGCTCAATCCCAAGTACATCAACTTGCTCAGTAGCATCACAGAAAATCTCACCATGGACACAGGTTATGTAGGGTTGCAAGGGTTCACCAATTCTGGTGTAAGAGCTCCATTGTATTTGAATGGTACCATCACCATTGCTCCTACTGCAGGCTTAATCACTGACAATTTTTTTGGCATCACAAATTTGGCCATTCTCAAGCCTGAAGTGACCAGTGGCAATTGCATTGATGTGCTGGGTGGTGCTGTTCCCTTGAGAGTATTTTTAGAATCAGTCTGGTTGCAAAATGGAAGCCCCGGTTCTTTTGGAGTAAACATTAATAACACAGGAGCATCAAGTGTCGTCAATGGGCAGCTGAATCAATTCAGTCCTTTTGCTACAGGCGGAGGAATTCAGGTAATTAATGGCATTTGCAACATGGTGGATTGTGATTCAACAGGAGGTTCTGCTTCCTGTGACAGCATGTTTGCTGCAGCTAGTGGAGGCAAATTAAACTTCGCTCGGTGTCAGCTGGAGGGCAATGCAACACACATGATCAAATGTTCAGGGGGTGATTATGGTACTTCTGGTTATAATATCACGCTCGGCCAAACTTTGTTAACCAACAATCGCTCCACTGGACATGGAATAACTTTGTCTGCAGGTTCTCTTGCATCCATTGGCACCTGTGGACTCAACATTCTCACTGGATCTGGTGCCAAAGCCATCAACGGAGTGGCTTCAGCAAATCTGGCTACTTTTCCATATTCACTGGTTCTGTTTGATAGTGTGACTTTCGTGAATGCCGCCGGCATTATTGCCCGGAATACTACTGTTACCACCAACAAAGCAGCATACTCGGTGATGAGTTAAACATTGTAAGTCAAATTATCACCTTCAAAGGTGATGTCTTCATTCAAAAAAGTCAATTCATTTGCATAACTAAATTGAACTCCACCACCATCATATCCTCCTGTGGCATTGTCTGCTGAATGTGCATGCAGCATGTTTTCTTCTTCAAGCATGCGCTCATAAATGATCTTTTTTTGCAGTTGCCTTTTATTGCATGCAATCACAACAGGTTGCACAGGCCTCTTGTCATGTTGCTGCAATGCATGCACATACATGTTCATATGTTATTATTTAAGCTTGACACATCAGATAAAGCCTGCATAATGACAGGATGCAGCTAATCAGTGAAGCTTGAAGGCACAGACCAATCATCCACAACAAAGCTTCTTTTAATTTTATACCGATAGCATTTTTCAATAAACTCTGTACACATTCTCTCATATTGACTTCTGGCAGTAGCCTTGCCCACAAGCATGGTACCCCATACTGGATCATATATCCATAATTTGTTTTTATATTCAAATATGGACACTGCATGTCCAAATATCTGCTTGTTATTAGTATCATCTCCCAGGTAGTAAGTGAATCCATATATTGATGAATATGCTTCAACATCACTCTTTAAAACTAAGCTTGCACGTGAAGAATGTATCAGTGCTTCAATAAAACAAGAATTGGGTAGATCTGTATAAAACTTAGAAGATGTACCATATACACGTTTACCTTCTAATATACCGAAAATAAAAGTAACATAGGTTATAGCACTAAAAACACCCAGTAAAACAAGTGGTTTAATTAATCTCTTACAGAAGCTATACAAGCTTTTCGTATGATATTACTTAGGCAATATATTTACGAAGATTGTCGTTTCTATTGGTCCAGCCCTTCAAGAACTTCTTCAAAGGTGGCTTATTTGCTGCTAAATTTTCGTAAAATATTTGACGTTGATCAATGACTTTAAAGGCGAGCTTATAGGCGTCTGCACTATAGACTGCTGCTAGCGTTTTCGGTCCAACGATGCCATCTGGCTCTGTTCCCACAGCACGTTGAAGAAACTTATTTGATTGCTTTGCTCCAGTGTTCACACAGCAATCAAAATACACTTCACCAACCGGTTTATCATATTGTTCACAATTAAATCTAACCCAATACTCTGTAAAATAGATATCTTTTGCTTCTTCAATAGTAAGTTCTTTAATATTCACATCTGGATGGCTTCTCTTGTCAATACCATAATTGGTCTCGCCACCTGGGTCAACAGGGTCATTAGTATACCCACCTTCAGCATCCAATACAAATTTAATTATCCAATCAAAACGATTGTTCATTTGTCAAAGGAGCTTTCATCAAATTTTGTTTTTGATGCATCTTCTGCTGCTTGCATTGTTGGGGCATTTGGATATTTTGTGGGTTCAGATTTATACCCAGATACAGGTGAGCAACCTGACACAACAAGTAACACAAGCCCCAGTATAATTTTGTTCATTTGATCAGATCTTTTGTCTTGTCCCAAATAGAATCAGGCTCCTTACCATCTTTACGCCACGAGTTTAATATGGCATAATATACCAAGTGTTGCTGATCTATGATATAAAGCTTGTTGTTTAGCTTGTCAGTGAATTCTGTGACGCCATCGTTTTCATTTAATTCAACACCTTTAAAAGATTTGAATCTTACCTTATACGCTTTAATAAGCGTGTTGTAGCGGAGCAGACCAAAAGGAGTAATGAGACCCCGGCCGTCGTCAGTAAAGCCAATGAAGCCAGAGTTTTGTACATCGTATCCAGAGGGTGTTGTTGCATCATAAGAGGCTATCTCATCCTTTACTTTATCTGGTGTAACTGTTGTACACGAGCATAGTAACAGACTACTCAGAGAGAATATCGCGAATTTTCTTAACATTTTTATCCTTTACTGCTCTTTCAATCTCATCATTGAAGTCAGCTTCTTTTTGTTGCAATTGAGCTTTCTTCATCTCTGGTGTATTCTTTGCACCAAACACATTGTTAATAGCTTGAAATATCCCGGAGATCGCACCAATTATTGCTTCAGCTATTCCAGGCATCTTAGTTTACGTATTCTTCTGTAGCCGTCCTGCATCCCTTGGCAATTGCATTAAGAACATCGATACCAAGTTTTGCGTCACCATTGAGCCTGGCGAATTGTGCTGCATAAATATCTTTAACCGCTACAATATATTTTGCCCAGTGTGCTTTATCTGCAGGCAAATAATCTGACAAAGCTTTTTGCAATTGATCTGGTGTGGGTGTTGATCCCTGCGTAAGAGCTTCAACTACTGTAGCAACATGGTTAATTAATTTAGCTTTTTCGACTTTATCGTCGGGTGAGAGAGCCTGCTCAAGTACAACAGTACATGTGAGTGTAACTGCAGGAGCGATATATGGTAGCGCTGCTTCAACACCGGATCTAGGATCAACAGTGCCACCCGTGGAATTGCCTCCATTATTAGTTGTAGCACAACTCGTCAACAAGATTGGAATTAAGATAAAAGGTAGTAATTTCTTCATACTGCTATTTAGTACTTTCCTCTTGCAGTTCAACTTTTTTACTATGCCTTCTCTCCTGTGACGTGCGACTGATGGATTGATCAACAAAGGCTCGAACAGCGATAACACCCTGAAAAATACTATTTGCAATAATGATTGTTGCCGCAACAGAAGTTATATCTGTAAATGATTTATACTTACCAATTTCTGCAATAAATGGAGGCAGCGATGCTATTAAAAAATAAAGCAAAGCACGGAACCATGCACAATCTTTCATAAAAGTATTTATTCTGTCGTTCATTTTCTATGTTGATTTATAGTACTTATATGTTATTATTAAAAATGAAAGGAGGAATGAAATTTATGTCGATCAATTATAGCAACAAGGATCTTCGCCCTAAGACGTTCTACGTTAAAATGGAACGTTCTCGTAATGGCGAATTTACCGTCAAGCGTGCGCGCGTGTTGGAGCAGAAGAATCAGTATGCTTCCACGATTCGTCGTGTTGATGCCCGTGACCTTACCCGCGCCATTCGTAGGAGCGGATTACAGGTTGCCTAATTCCTCCGCCTGCGACGGTTTCGCAGAAACTAAATACCGAGGTAAAACTCGGTATTTTTTTTGTTTATAAGCCTATATAATACATGGGTGCGGCCAAAACAGCTTCAGGTGCAGGCAAGAGAAACTCTCAAAACAAGAGAAGAGTTTTGTCTGTTAATGGTGAAAATAAAATTGTCACTCCAATATGGTATGGAGGCTCTCGCATAGGTCATGGCAATTACATGGCCGGTCAAGTTGATGGGGTAACTGTAGAAGCTGCAAACGGTCGTCCAATTCCATTCAGACAAATTGGTACTGTAGAATTTGTTTGATTTTATAAGAAGTCTCTATATAATTATTATTAGTTCTATAACAACTGGGGCTGTAATGGTATCGATTGAACAGTGGAGTTCATGAGAGCAAGTACCGGGGCATGCCGGTTTACCAATAGCAATTATATTAAATGCCGAAGATAACTTCGACATGGCTATGAGTCTCGAAGAAGCTGATGCAATTCTTGCAGCAGCAGGCTTTGTAGATGCAGAAGCCGAACTCGAGCTAGTTTAAGCTCGATCGTTCTACTGTAGATTAAAGTTTGTAAAGTAGAGCGTGTTACTAACTTTCGTGTAGTTTGGGTTTTAACAATTAATAAACTACATGTACAAAATTGTTATGAATAAGGGCTTTTTGTTTGGTTTAATCCTTATGAAATCTTAACTGAAATAAACTTGTAGTGCTTGTGAGTGAATCTATTCAAGACGAGAGTTCAATTCTCTCCAGCTCCAGGATTATTAAGCCAATTTTCAATACTTATCTCTGGATTAAACCTCAGCATTTTTTGTATTTTTTGTATGTTTGCTAACGTGGTCTTTGCTTCCCCCGGTCTCTCGGGTATATGCATTGTGTTATTTGATATCATGCCCGCTATTTCATTTACACTATAATTCCTCCCAGTACCCACGTTGAAGACTTGACCTAATATAGGACCTTCGGCCTGCATTCCTAATATATTCGCTTTTACAATATCAGACACGTGTACGTAGTCTCTACGCTGCGTCCCGCTACCAACTATTGTTAGCGGTGTCCCATCTGCTTTCTGACGTAAGAATATACCAACAACAGGTGCATATTGACCAGCAGTTGGCGAACGCTCTCCATAAACATTAAAGTACCTAAAGATTAAAGTATCAAGCTTATATAGCTTTGAGTACATTCTGCATAGCTCTTCACCGCAGAATTTTGTTGCTGAGTATGGGTTCAAGCAATCTATAAGAGCAGTCTCATCTATCGGTACAGTTTCGTTCAGACCATATACTGATGATGTAGATGAATACATGACTCTTTTCACACCATTTAGTCTTGAAGCGTTCAAGATGTTTGCGGTACCAGTTACATTTGTTTTCACTGCATATAGGGGATTAGCTATAGCTGTCTGTATGCGTGATTCTGCTGCTAAATGAAATACATAATCAACATCACGAAACAACGGTTCAATCAAATCATAATCCTGAATGCTATATTTAAAATACAGTGCTTTATTATTAAAATAAAATTGCTCGTTAGAGACTGCTGAACAATCATCTATTACAGTTACATGGTAACCAGTCTCTATGAGTCTGTCGACTATATGACTACCTATAAATCCACATCCACCGGTGACTACTATTTTTTTCATAAACTATCCTTAATTAAATTTTTAAATTTCGTTGTAGACCAACCGGAGGATCTATCGTGATACACAATGGGAATATTTAAATTACCACCAGTAATACGTTGTTCATCATTTATATAATCTGTACCTAAAAATCTCACATCTATTCTCCCTGTACTCAAAATCTTCAACAAATCCTCTTCAGTTTTGTAAGGTACAACCTCATCAACCTGTTCTAGTGAATTAAGTATATTAAACCTTTCTTCTATCGATAGAACTGGCTTGAGTTTATTGGGTCTATACGTTGCATCTTCATGTAACCCTACAATTAGATAATCACAATGCTTCTTTGCAAAATTAAATAACTCAATATAACCAGGGTGGATAACATCAAAACATCCTGCAACAAATCCAGTTTTTTCTACAGGAAAGGTTACGCTGTGTAGAATAGCCTCGTGTGCACATTCAACTAATCCATAATCATTACTATCAACCCAGAAATCTAAATGTGCCGCATCTCCATACAATTGTCTAAGTTTGTTATCAATCTTAAAACCTGTCAATATTATAAATTGTATGCCATGCACAAAGCAATATTTTGCGGCATTAATTATATTAAGAGATTCGCCTGATGAAGAAATCAAAATTACTGTTGACGAAGGAGAGGCAAAATGTTCTAAAAACTTTTCATAAGCATTCTCCATTCCATAATCATTAATATAGCAGGTAAGTCTAGATGCATCGGAAAAAGAAAAACTTTTCTTACCCAAGACCTTTGTATAATCTTGCGATATATGTGAAGCAATTGCGTTGCTACCACCATTGCCCAATATTATAATTTCCTGAGAATTAGCTATTAAAGCTTTGAGCTTCGACAGACTTTTCGTGTCTATTTTCTGCAAGATGTCAATATATTTTGTCATATATGTTTGTAGCAATTGTACCAACAGTGGATATTGTTATTTTAATATGTAGCTTTGAGGATGCTATACTTGGTATTGTATCTTTTGAGGTAATGACAAGAAAAAAACCACCCCCACCTGCTCCGCAGAGCTTATGGCAGAGGACTTTTGCATCTGAATAGAGAGCATTGTCCACGTCACTAAGATCACCAGAACAAATGTAGGGTGATGTTTGTTTTTTAGTAATCCAAGAATTTCGAATGACCTTACACATTTCCGCTATATTATTATTGTTAATAAAATACTCTAATTGATCTACATCTGCAAGGTGGTCATGGCTTTTATCGATATCAATGGTTTTCAGAACATTAGTTGACTCCCGATTTTTTTCCGTAAAAACCAAATACATATCAATACTATTAAAGATTTCCGGATTTAAATAGGTAAATGTTGGTGATTTGTCTTTGTAAAATGTAATTTTCTTCAATCCACCTATTCCACTTCCATAAAAATCTTGCTGACCCACCAAAGGATTAAATTTTCTCTCTAATTGGTTTGCAATATCACAAATTTGTATATCAGTTAAAGGGAGACTTTTCATGACACTAATGGCCTTTATAAGGGATATTAGATAGGATGATGATGAGGCGAGTCCTGACCCAGAGGAAAATATATCCGATGTCATTGAACATGTATTGTAGGGAACGTTAAAATAAGTAAATGCCTCTCTTATAATATCGTTTTCTATTTCTTCAATACAGCTGCATTCCTCACGCCTTGTATAGTTTGCTATATATTTTTTATTAATTTGGGTCAATCCCAATTTATCTTGATGCAGAGTGATATATGTTCTAAGATTAGATGTAAAGCTTATAACAGACCCAAAAGGATATTTTTCTAAAAAATATGGATGATCAGTTGACCCGCCTACTAGAGAGATTCTTAAGGGACAACTTGATACTATCATTAGAATCTGCTATTTTTAAAAAATAGACCCCGTGAAAGAAAGTGTGATATAAAAAACGGTGCTGCAGGGTCTTTTAATCTTTCATCTTTATCCAACAGAGCATTGCCTACAAGTTCAGTAGTTTCATGTTCAAGATAATAAAAACCATATTGTGTGAAAACATTCTTCCAGTAATCTGGGGTATTTTCATTAACATGATGATGACCGCCTTGACCAGGTGCAGCGTACGTCATTGCAATATATTTGCATTGTTGAAAAGTTTTCATAAAGTTTGAAACATATTGCTGCTCAACATGCTCAACAAATTCACATGACCAACCCAGATCAAATACTATCTCTTTATTATCTTTATCTGTAACTATACAACTATCAGTAGCATAATCATGCAAAATAAATTCTCCCGGGCTCAATAGCGTCAATTCTTGTGCTTGCTTACTACCATCTATCCCTCGAACAAAACACCCTAAACTCTTGAAGAACTTTGCAGAATATCCTCTACCACACCCAACATCTAGCACGCTTTTGATATTAAATTTGTCTACCAAAGTATTCCACATTATTGGATAATATGTTCCACCATCTCCACCCTTGGCCCATCCTCCAAGATGCCCCTCTGTTACAGATTCACCATGTGTTTGCTTAATTATTTCCATAAATTATTTTAAAAAGACCTCGTTGAACTGATTCATAATATTTTTTGCAGAATATGCATTACTATACACGTCCCACTCTTTATCTGTAAAATCTCTTAAAGAAATATTCTTTAATATAGTCTCGAGAGCGGATCCATCCTTATACTTGATACAGGTATCCCCTAATGTAACAAGATGGCCTGTATCATAATGACCAGGTGCTTGATCTGGAGCCCAAGTAATAATAGGTTTATTTCTTACAGAAAATTCAGCCGTAGATAGCGAAAAAATTTCTCCATCCCATCTAGCATGAATCATTGCATCACATGTATTGATGAATCTGCACTTCTGTTTTTCATCCATAGTCCATGGTAAATATTTTACCCGCGGGTGGTTGATAAAGGCATTGGTATTTAGAAAAACGTAATAAAGGTCATCCCTTTGGTCAATGGTATTTCTTATAGCATCTTTAACAAAATCTAGACTAAATGTATCACTACCACCATGTCTTCCTAAGACTAATGCATCCTTAGGGATACCTAGTTCTTCCCGGTAGTCCTCATTGTAGTCAGCATGTTCTTTTTCTATAATATGATAGACATGCGGGTGTTTAGAGCCGTGCTTATCTGAAATATATTTACACACACCAGCGTAAACATCGCCATGCGGTTGATCCATTCTAAAAATACAATGGGCTAGTCTTTTTGTATTTCTAGGCATAAAACCATCATCTTCACCACCTTTAATTGCATAAAAATGTGTGACACCGTTTTCTTCGCATACTTTTTCTAGTACTGCCCTGAGCTCATCGTTTTTACCATCAGGTAGCCATACGTTATTATAGAGAAAAGTTGGAAATTCTTTGAATCGATTCAGACTGGGCGTTGGTCGAGAGGAGGTTGATATAATAATAGACTCATTCCCTAATATCTCTCTATTATACTTTGCATATTTATATAGACAAATTTCTGTACCTCTCTCCCCGAGCTGGTACGAATGAAACGCAATCTTCATTTAAGTTTTAGTATATAATCAAACGCAAGACTATCAAATATTGTTTTTAATAATTCTGTATTTGGAACTACGCAATGACCACCAATTTTACCGCTAGGCGGGTATAGAACCGGGCGTGTTACATTTGACATGCCGAGTTTGTCATACCCATCGTTATATGTTGTATTCCATTTCGTTGCAACATCTTCGAAGCTTACATCATATTTATCACAGAGTTGCTTAACATCATTATGCCAAGCAATACAGACACCATAGTATGTTGTGCAAAGTATTTTAGCTAATTCTGATGTTGTGGAACAAGGAAGCTTTTCTACCTTTAAACCTAGTTGATGAAGATGCTCTTCTGCTGCTATGGCTGACCTTTCATTAGTACCACCAACATACTTAACAAACGTTTTTAACCCATCGTAAAGCTTGGGATGCACCCCCCTAACAGGGCTATGTACTATGAGTTGACCATCTGGAAGTATGCTTGCTATTGTTTTTGTTGTCCCAGGAATAATAGTTGAGTGTATTATTGTTAATTTTGCCTTTGTCTGCAATACTGTTGAACTGACAATATCTATAAAATCTTTTGAAAAGGGAATGCAGATATTTAGAACATCTAAGTTTTCAAGCCCATCATCCCGGTTCAAATCTTTTATTTTTAAAATAAAATTTTTACCTAGATAGCATTTTTCTAAAGAAGATCCTATCTCACCGTAACCTAATATGCCAACAGTTTTTTTACTCATACTTTATAATAATTGTACACATCATCTACTATTTCATCAATATTATATCGAGGAGACCACCCTAGTAAATTAATAATTTTATTTGCATCTGGAATCTTGTCCCATGCTTCCTCATATAGAGGGCCATGAATAGTCTTTGGGTCAACTAAAGTTATTTCTGACTTTGAAGAAGCAACCTTGTGTAAAACTTTTTCTGCGAGTCCCCGGATTGTTGTGATGTTATCCTTATTACCAACATTCCAGACTTCATTCATTTTATTAGACACACTTGTAAGATATATACCATCCACAATATCCTTCACATGGGTAAATGCTCTTACCTGATTACCATCACCAAATACTGTTATTGGCTGATCATGTAAAGCCTGCAGCATAAATGTAGGGAGCACAAAGCCACCATTCTTCAACTGGCGAGCACCACTTATGTTGAATGGTCTAATAATTTGATATTGAATATCGGAAACCTTTGCAGTATTGCTGAGCACTACTTCAGCTGTAAGCTTGGCCATCGCGTATTCATTTCTAACCTTATACTCCCCAACAAGAATTTTATAATCATCTTCTTTTAAGAAAACAGCTTTATCACGATAGCCGTATATTTCTGAGGTACTTACAAATATTAACGGACATTTATTTACCTTTGCTCCTTCAATTCCCCAATAGATATCTTCTAGTATATATTTGGCCATTTTTCCAGAATGCTTGAGTATGCCTGCAGGTCCAACAGGGCTAGCCAAATGTACTATCAAATCAAATTCTTTAGTATTCCACTTGTAGCTCAAAACATCTTGCTTTATGAGCTTAACTGATTGTAATAATGTATTAGTATCATCTACCGTGGATGTGGTAAAGTTATCTATAACGGTTACATCAAACCCCTCAGCAAGATATTTTTCTATTGAATGGGTGCCAAGAAAGCCAGCACCGCCCGTAATAAGAACTTTAGGCATATAAAAGTTTATACAATATATTCAAGAAATCAAGATATGGATGTTCTAATAGTCTTGACTATTTCAATTGCTCTAGCCTCTGTGGTACCAACATTATAAAGCCATTTTCTTTGTTCTGCTAAATAATAAAAATATTCTTCCGTTGGCTTGTTGTCTACTAATAATCTATTAACGATAGCGTCCAATTCATCTCTTGTTGAGTAAGATAGGCAGGGAAGATTTTGAGGTGAACACAAGATGGGTTTCTTATTATAATCTCGGAAGAGTAAAACTGTGCCTGCTGCTATAATTTCATAGTGTCTCAAACAGTCCCATCCACCCTTTCTACATGTCAATCCAAACCAAGATTGCTGTAAATCATTGTAATATTCTTCTTCATCTGTAAACCTATGATGAGATGTCCCGCCACCTAAATCATTCACTTGCTCAAAGATTGCTGCATCAGGTGCAGTTTTTTGAAAAAGTTGATTCTTTATAGACAAATTAACTGGTCGAATTCTATGAACCGGTATACCAAAGCCTGTTGGAAAAACTTCTTCAATATCTTCAGTTAACTCTCGTTTAAAGCTCTTTTTAAACTGCGCACCTATTACAGTTTCATTATTATGAGTAATCATGCGCGGGGCATTGCCATATAGATCGTGTCCGTCTAACACCCATACATTGCTAGAAATAGATTTTAATTCAGATAGCTTATCTTCACCATACATGTGGCCATCACCATATAATATTGCATCAATATCTATTAGATTTCTTTCTTTTTCTGATATATCCAATACAGGGTAAGTTAATAGACTAAATCCTTTTCCATGTAATGTATTTTTTGGTGTAGCACTAAAATCATGATACATAATCTTCTTCTTGGGGTAATCAATACAATTTTGACTTAGTATCGATCTCAGTCCGTGTAGAATAGATACCTCAAGCAAATCGCCCTGCTTATCAGGGGCGATTGTTGGTACAAACACTAACTTCATTGTCTTCTGAAAAAAAGACCTCTATGCTCGAAATGATTACCATCAAACGTTGGGCAAAATTGCATACGATCTAGCTTCGCCTTTTCTTTTAATGTATTGGTATATTCTTCATCAAATATAAATCCTCTTCTTTCAAATGTATCGACCCAATATTGCTTAGGCTGACAATTTACATGATGGTGACCGGGTTGGTTGGGACCCGCAAATGTCATAATAATATATTTTCCACTATCAAAACAAGGCAAATAATTCTTCATATACTGCTCTTCAACGTGCTCAACAAACTCAACACTAAAAACTAAGTCATATTTTTTCTCAGGCAATACTTGAGATTGTATAAAATCGATTTGTTTTACGCGGTCAGATATTACACTCTGTTGTACGGCTGTGGGGCTGCCGTCGATACCAAGGACTTTGCAGCCAAGATCTTGAAATCGTTTTAATGCAAATCCGCGACCACAACCTACATCTAATACAGATGTAATACTTAAGTCTTTAACAACAAATTCATAGAGACATGGGTAATCAGTTGCTGGATCTCCCTCATACATAAATCCACCCAAATGGCCTTCGTTTGTTACCATTCCATTCATATAATTTTGCGTATAATTTGCCTATTGTAGAGCTGTTGTGAGGGTGATAACCCTTTGCCAGGTCCACTATAATTTATATTAAGTTTTGAATTATTCCACTCTAACCAAGACCTGCTAATTTCTGGACGCTCTGGTCTAAGAAATAAATCCCAATGCTGATACGTTTCTTCAGACAGCAGTCTATAGACACTGTCAGGGTGTGCTTCATATTTTAAATCCCAGTGTTTCTTTGAATCGTGGCACCCTGGTACATTTAGAGGTGATTTCCAATCATAGGAATATGTACTGTCGCAGCTCTCATATAAACAAATATTCGCCTCTCTCATCCTCCAAACCCAATCTACATCTTCCCATCCACCGTGTTTAAATCTTTCATCCCACCACCCAATTTTTCTGATTAACTCCTTAGCGAACCCCATAAAGCCAACATTGTACAGCAAAACACATGCAAAACCATTTTCAAGCAAATGTATCATTTTTTCAACTTCTTCAACTTTTGGAAATGTTCTATCATTTATAAGAATTACCCATTCTGTAGGAGATGTTGCCACAGAGTGATTAATAAGCTGGGAGTAAGACGGGTACATTAAAGGATATCTATCAATACGATTATTCCAATAGACTTTATATTTTTCTTCAAGAGGCTCAAGGGATTTTATCTGAGATTCAACAATATCTGTGCTACATCCACAGTGTAAGCAGATTGTAAGGCTATCAATTCTTATAGCCATTTCTGTACATCCCACGGTTGACCACCCGCATAATGACGAATGACAACATCTTCATCTTTTACTTTATTAATATTAAATCTATCGTCGGAATTGAATTCATGTGTAGCGTTCCAACTAGCAGGTAGTATCTCCACATGTTCATTTAGTTCATCTAGGGTATAAATGGTATCCTCTGTTTTTGCGGAATGAAATCCATTATTCGGAAGCTCTACAAACGGTATATCCGAATGGCGTTGAATACCAGCGAGCGAATACCAGGAAGCTTGCTCTCTAAATTGATTCCAAAAACTCGACATATGGTTATTAAAAGCAATGTGCGGGGTCTCTATGTCTTTTAGCTTTTGATAACGCTCTTCATTTAAGATATTACTAATCAATTCACGGGACCAACTATTAACTTTGATTGAATAGTTACCCATACAATGGGTATTGCCGCTATCGATAGAATATGTAAATGATTTTTTACATGCATAGTCCTTATCTAGCTGTACAATATACATATCAGCATCCAAATGGGTTACTACATCCCCATCTACTATTTTATTGCTATTGATAGCATCCTGTAAGATAGTGAACTTCCACCATGTAGGATTATTTCTAAAAGTTTCAATACAATGCTCATTACGCACCTCAATATATTTGAACTCATGCTTTTCACAATAAGCTTTATTTCGAGGAGAAATCTTTGTATCAAATATCTCTTGTCGATGATCTTTGTATCTGGCAATAACGAATAAAACCTTCTTCATACAATGTTTTTAATTTCTTTATATATGCCCTCACACGCACCAGATAGCGAGAAGTACTCTTTGTATACTTTTCGGCCTGCTGCAAGCATAGCCTGCTGTTTTTCTGGTGTTATTTGTGAAAGTATTTCCTTTAATTTAGGTATCTGATCTATTTTAACCAGCACGCAAAAACTATGCCAATCTATAAAATTGCTAAACGGAAAAAAATCTTTGTCATAGACAAAGACAGGTATACTGTTTAATTGTAGGGCTTCATAAAGTCTGAAGCTCTGCAAACCGTATCCTCTCGGACATAGTGTAAAGATTGAGCGTTGTGTTGTTTCAATAAATTCTTTTAATTGATCTTGCTGTATAATGTTAGACCACCCTCTTGGTTTTGTAAAGTAGAAATCCGGATCACTCTGAAAATACTCATATAGTTTTAATCTGCATGCATATTTGTCGTTGTTTAAAATTGTACCAACGAATGAACAGAGGATATCTCTATCACAAGGCTTGATGTATGCAGACGGCAAAGCTGAGCATATCAGCGGAATTGGTATACCCGGTTTATTGCCACCTGCAACAAAATTAATTGTATGGGTCGGTAGAGTCTCCTGGATCCCATCATCGAACTGACATACGGTAAAGTATTTCTTATTCTTTGGTAGAAGATTAATATATTGTTGAATAGCATCGCTCGATATCCCATTAAGATAGAGATTGGTCCAGTAAGCTGGAATCAGAGTTACGCCTAGCTTGTCAAAGCGTAATTTATTTTTTTTATAAAACGAATAGAAATACTCCTCAAGATACGGACCAACATGATAAGGTGGATATGTGGGGAACAGCGGCGCTGGTCTTAAGGCTTTAAAATCAACGACCATTTACTTTTTTCTTTACTATGTCAAGTAGCTTTGTTTTATTATCAATACCAGCTGTCCAGTTTGCATGATGCATGATAATATCCTTCGGCACAGTAAAATCTTCTGATTGTGGTGTCCAGCTACCTCGGCATGCACCGAATTTGTTTGGTGAGGCTGCAATATGCCCGTATGTCCAGTATGCAGCTGGCATAAACGCCCACCGCACAGCAATGGATGGAAATTGTGCAACGTTCTGCAGCAAGTAATTTGCTAACACCTGCTCTTGACTGAACTGGTTCGAATCGAGATTACCGAGAACAGTCTTGAAGAAAGTTCGAGTTTGCTTGTTGTTTCGAACTGCAAAGAAACCTGTGTTTACACCACCAATCACATCATTCTGCCAGAGAATATCGAGGTTCGACATACGAGTAACAATATCATCGTAAAAGTCTTTAAAGAATTGAATATCCGGGTCTATGAACATAAAAATCTCATCGTCTTTGCATTCCTTTATCTTCTCATAAAAGCAAGTAGACTTATCACGCATTGTCTCCTTCCAGCCAGGCGATTCAAAGCTGGCTGTAGCGCAATGTTGCGGTCTATGTAATATAGTAAGCTCTATTTCTTTTCGAAATGGAAATGTAGGCATAAAATAGTCTGTCAAAAACTTTTTATGAGAGTCAGTAAAGAGGGTGTATGCTTTAATAATCACAGTATTATTATATCGATTGTCAGGTGTTTTGCAATCAACGATAAGACCAATAGTTTTGCTTAAACCATTCTTCGCTAAAGTATTGTTTCTCCAAATCTAATTCATCTTCATGTGGCATCCAATAATTTTCACCTGGGCGTTGCAACAAGACATGAAACAGGTAGTTATGCCACATATCAGAATCAAATTTGTAGGGCTTCCAGAATATGCCATTATTATAGTCTAATTCTGGTGATGGCAAATGTGCATCATCACCGTGTATCTGATGAAATGTTGGTGCTGGCCATTTGTTGCAAAGTGTGGAATTGCCATATTTCATGCATAATGTTGCATAGTGAACATCCCATGGTGGTGTGCCAAGAATATATGTTGGAAATTTATCTCTATTGGCCAACCACCATGATGTCTTGATGCAGAATGTATCAAACCCAGCAACCTGATAGTGGCTGGCAACAATTTTATCATCAAAAGACTTTATAGGTTCAATGGCCAAACGCGATGTTGGATATGTTTCATAATCTGTTGATTCGACGAATTTAAAATATCTATCTGAAATAATAATATCATCATTTGTGAAACAAAAATACTCATAATTTAAATTTGCAAGACTATCAAAAAGTTCCTTGAGCATCGGTATTGTGCGCTTTGAAATGCCTTTGATGTAGTCGTGATTTGTCTCTTTAAGACAACGCAATGTTTTAAACTCTTCATGCAATCTGCCCTGTATCCCGTCATCTGCAAATTGTAAATTAAAGAGATCGATATTCGGGAACTGTTTTTTCAGATCTACCATAGAAGATAGAGCTAGATCTGTGCGGTTACTTTTTCCAAAAATATTTAAACCAAGAGCTATTTTCTTCATGAAAGTATACAGTGCTCCACATGTCTTAGATCATCGAGAGATGTGCCACCGCTATAACTTATTGCGGAAGCCAAATCCTGTCTAATCTCTTCTAACTTCTGTGAGTATGTCATGGTGTTTTGAGGAATTCGCTTGAGAGTGCCTTCAATATGTACATGCTCTGTCTTGTTATGAGTAGATGCTGAACCATAGTAAAGCTTGTATGTTGTACCATCTTCACCTACAACAATGTCAGAGGGACTGTCGCTACATTCAGCAAAAATGGAACCACACATGACCATTGTGGCCCCTGCTGTAATAGCTTTGGCAATGTCTCCATTGCAGCGAATACCACCATCAGCAATAATAGGAAGCCCCAAATGTGCACCAGCAATTTCTTGTATACATGTGAACATTGGCATGGTAAAGCCAGTTTTATCTTTAGTTGTGCATGCATTACCCTGACCTACACCCACCTTGATTGCATCTGCACCGGCATCCTTCAATTCACGTGCACCTTCTGCTGTGGCTATGTTACCAGCAATTAAGAAAGTCTCTGGTAGTTCACTCTTAATAAACTTCACCATTTCCAAAGCTTGAATAGAATGACCATGAGCTATGTCAATAGTAATATACTCTGGCTTAATATCAGATCGCTTCATAAGATCAATTAAACGCCTGTCTTCAGCTGTTACACCAACACTAATTGAAATGAAATGTGATCCACTGATAGCGCGTCGCATGAACGCGAGTGTGTCATCAAATCTGTGCATAATATAAAAGCAATTTTCTTGAGCCAAGCTGTGTGCAAGCTTGGGATCAATTGTGCATCGCATATTGGCTGGAATGATTGGAAGTCTGAATTTACGCTTTCCTAGAAGCACACCGGTATCTGCAAGTGAGCGTGATTTTAAAATACCCTTCTTCGGTATCAGACAAATATCTGAATATTTGTAAGCAATCTTAGCTTCGCTTCGCATATTTTTTATAGATGTCTTTCATGATTTTTTTTACTTGATCTGGAGCAGTATCTGGTACCGCACCCTGCCATGCAGGCAAATAACCATGTTTCTTTTGGAAAATTTCTACACCTTTTTTAATGTTATCCTGCCAATCCTTTCGAGGTCTGATGGCACTGCTATTCTCTGAACATTCAATTTCATCCAGATAATCCATGCTGTTGGCCAGATCTGGAAAGTTCCAATAGGGTGTACAAAACCCTGCTTTATAGATACTATAATCATGATCCACATGCTCAAAGGCATTTGTATAGGCTTCATCGATCAGACCTACTTTCTCCAGAACTTCTTTTGTATAGTAACAAAATGCACCAACGCTATGTGCATTGATTGCAATCCGTACTGCAGGGTATTCAACAACAAATCTAGGACACGCTGGTCCACCTGAAATGCCATTTTTATTTGCTGGTCCATGGTAGCCAAAGTTAAAATGCTGTATGCCTGTTTCATTTCTTGCCCGAATATATTCTTTAAATACATCAGGGTTCTTAACAAGAATATCATCCTCAATAACAAAGATATCTGTACATCCCTGATCGAGTAAATATTTAAAGATCTTGTTCTTACTCCTACCAACACCAATATTTTTCTGGTTATGAATATACTCGAATTGCTTATTAGCTTTGAGTTTATCTATGTCCTCGAAGTCTGCACCATCATTCACCACAACTAACCTGTCAATATAGTCTGGTATTGTGGATATGCATTTGATGAGAAATTTTGGCCTATTGCAAGTGACTATTCCTACGCCTATCACGTGAATTATTATAAGTTAAAATAACCATATTGCAACCTATTGTTCTACAATAAATAACTCATATGCCAGCATTTACTAATGTAAACATTAAAGACCTTACACAGATTGAAGAAGTAGTAAGTGGTAATTTACTATTAGTTGAGACAGAGACTGGTACAAATACTATTAATTTTGACAACTTTGTTGTGGGTCCTGACAATGTCAGCTGGTACACAGCGTTTGAGACTGTTAGTGGACAAGTTGCCACATTGAGTGCCGATTTGGGTAACGTTAATTACACAGAAAGATCTGCGGTAACTGCACTCAGCGCAGAAGTGCAACTTCTGGAAACACAATTTTACGCATTAACTGCAAATGTTACTACATTGAGCTCCAACTTTCTCGCTTTAAGTTCCAATGTAGTCAATCCAACAGCTATTGTAATTACAGCACCAGGTGTGGGATCTACTACATTCCCTTTAAGGTGGAATACAGTAAAGGTCACTACTGTTGGTGGAGGAGGAGGCGGTGGAGGCGCAAGTAATGCAACAGCTGCACCAGCTGCAGCCGGTGGTGGTGCTGGTCAGCTTTCCATAGGATATTTTTCTGGAGTAGGAGGACGAGTTTATCAATATAAAGTCGGTGTTGGTGGTGCTGGTGGTGCTTCATCTGGCGGCAATGGATTTAACGGGGATGTGACACATGTAACTATTCCCGTGTTTGGTGCAAATTTTGGCGTCTCAGCTAACGGTGGTGTAGCCGGCAATGGTTCAACTTCTAACTCCTCAACACCGGCTGGTGGTACAGGTGGATCAGGAAGTGGTGGACAAGCACTAATCACCATATCAGGTAACCCTGGTCAACTTGGCATAGGTAGCGCCACTTTTGCATCAGCAGTAGGCGGCAACGGTGGCCCAGGTTATCTTGGCCTAGGTACAGGGTACGGTAATAATGCATTCACAAACCTTGCTCAAGGTGCCGGTGGCGCTGGTACTTCTGGAACTGGTGCCGGCGGTGGTGGTGCAAGAGCGAACGGCACTGGCCAGACTGGTGGTCAAGGCGGTAGCGGCATTATAATTATTGAATTTATTGCTTAATTAACGGTATCTAGATCCGAACCAATTTCATTTTTGTGAAATGGAAGAGCTTTAGATATCTTGTATAGAATGTGTTTGTCCTTGATACCTAAGCCTCTTAGTCTTGTATACTCTTTACGAAACGCTTGAATAAACTCGTCAGATAGACCAAAATTCCGCGGGTAAAATAACCGACTTACTGTCTTGATTGATTTGTAGTTTTCTAGTATTGTGTCAGCTTGTTTATTGAATCTCACTAGTTATTTATTAGAGAACACCCTTTTCTTTGCTGGCCATTTCTCTTTGGTCTCTTATGAGTTGTTCCATCTTATTGATTTCATCCAGATTAACAAGACTTTGCTCTTCACCAAACATGTCACCTTCTGGTGTAACATACATGGCTATTTGCTCCAATCTTTCTTCTGTGCTGCCAGATAACTCAATTAATGCAGGGCTATCGTTGGGTGGAAAGAATGGTGACACTTGTTGTGTCTGAATTTGTTTGTGTATTGCTCTGAACATGTTGTCTGTTTCAATGATAAACTGTGGGTCTGTTTCACGATTGTTATCGGATACAACTGGACCCATTAAATCTCGGGTCATATAAAAGATTATATCCAAGGTTCTCATGCTCTTCTGAACACCACCAATGCACTTGTTAACAAACTCTTCTGTGAACCCTTTCTTACCCTTCTCATGGGCCCATATGGTGTATACAATATTATCGAGCGGGCATCTATCGTAGGCAATCTTATCATGCATGGTGTAAGGTGCTTGCTGTTGAAGCATAAAGTCAAGAATGGCTTGTTGTGTCTTCTTGTCAGTCTTCTTGCTGTGCTTATCCCCTGCAATAATGCTACGATATGTTTGTGTTGGTGTTTTGTATTGCGGCCATTTAGCAAGAAAAGCCTTTAATGTGGTGGTTTTGCCTGTGCAAGCCGCGCCGCTGAAAGCTATACGCATGATAATATTGTATGCTAATTTAGGAGATTATCAACTACCCCTGGTGGGCATTTGAATTGACGGCACTGCGGGGGTCTGTGTGGTGGGTGATGGTGCTTGTGCAACAGGCGTTGCAGCAGGCGCTTGAGGCTGTGCAGGTGCAACCATTTTGTCTAAAGCTTGTACTATTTGTGCAACATCAATGCCTTTGATCTTGTCAGTTATAGCCTTTTTCATTTGCTGTATGTCTTGTGCTGTCTTAACTTCAGTCACAGTAACAAGACTCATTAAAAATGCAGCAATGGATCCACCCAACACTTTCTTTGCTTGTGCAGCTTCTTGTTGATTGAAAAAACCTGTCTTCACTGCAGTTTCAATCAATGCATTTGTTTTGTCTTCAAAAGCATCAATTGCATTTAAATTTGTATTGAAGGCATTGAGATCTTTGAGACGCTTGGCTGCAGGAGCTGCAGGTGTGGCTTGAGCTGGGGCTGCTTGGGCTTCTGCTATTTTACTATAATTTTCAAATATTAAATGTGCATCACGCTTCATATATGTTATATATTTATTTAAACCCCACCCATCAATCCAGGTAACATACCTAATAAATTCACGCCTATATTTGCACCTCCACCGCCAGCTAGACCTGGCAGAACGCCAATCAATCCACTGGCCAGGTTCGCCATGCCTGCAGCCGGTGTACCAGCCATTTGACTGGTTATTCCACCGAGCACATTACCACCATATTGATTATCATTTGGATTGCCGTATTGATTGCCATACTGGTTTTGATTGTATGGATTGTATGTTTGTGGCCTGCTGAAGAAGTTTGGCGGGTTATTGAAATTATCAGGTCTCATGAACTGCTGCGGTGCCATATTTTGTCTTCCAAAAGGATTCTCTTGTGTTGCACCTTGAGGTACATTTTGTGGCATGAGTGTACCAGGTGTGCCTCGTCGACCTGGTTGACCAGGAATACGTGGTGTTGCGAATTGACCCAAAGCAGCAGCTTGAGCAGGTGTAAGAGCTCTACCACCAAAAGTATAGACTGGTTGTTGTGGTTGATCGAGAGGTGCTATGCCTGCATCCTGCAAAGCCTGTCTTGTTGTTTGAATTTGTTTACCAGTCTTTGGATCAGTATATGTTACAACTTCTTCACCAGGTTCTGTTTGAGGGGCATATGGGTCGCCGCCGCCACCAGTTTGATCTTTTGCCCAGGTATTAATTGCTCCAGTAGTAGCGTTATACATGTCACCGATGGCTGGTGTCAAACGTGCCGCGGTTTTTAATTTGGTACCTTTTTGAAGCGTGGCGTTTGCCTTCATCCCTGCAGGAATTTGCTTAAGTATATTGCCAGCAACATTGCTTCCTGCGGCCGCGATCTCAGGTGCTGTCTTAACAAATGTACCAGCCCCTTTAGCACCTTTTTCTAAAGCTCCTATATCGGCTTTCGTGAGTCTAAAATTTGCTCCTTTTTCTATAGTACCTAATAGTGCTTTGGCCTGCGTGTTGGTAATAACCTTTTCACCAACCATTTTTGTAACAAGGTTATTTAGAGCTGTTTTTCCTGGCTCTTTGCGTAACAACCCAACAACTGATGAACCTGCTTTCTCAAGAAGCTTTGGATTCTTTGCTGCTCCCTTTGCAGCTGCTTTAGCTGCTGCCCACGGCGCACCACCCACGCCCGCGGCAAGAAGACCTAGATTTGGCATTGCCGCAAAAGCAGCTAGTGCCCACAAAATTATATTAACTGCGGATGGATTGGTTGCAGCTGTTTGTGTAGCTTTGATCAAATCTGGCCATGATAAGAGACCTGTCGGATCTATTACTTGGGCAATCGTGTATAACCAATTCTCATTTATCTGCTTTGAATTATGATATTGTCCAAAGGTCATTGTATTATTTAGGATATAACCCTCTTGGATTCATATACAAACTGTATACACACGTCTAGTATGGTGTGTACCTATGAAAAAAATTAGCGATTCAGTACTTTGCCGAGTCTCTCTTTAAACTGAAGTACAAACTTTTCAACAAAGCTATCCAATGCTTTGTTACCAGCTTTAACACCTTCAGCTTTAATGATATTGGTTAGTTGATCTTGATCGAGTACTACTCGATAAGCTTCACTGCCACCATTTTGACCAGCAATATTAACATCAATGTTTACAATCATATCAATGTTTATACCTAACAAAGGTATTATCAACTCTAAACTTTTAAGGCTTTATCCCAAATAATGAGCTGCAATCTTGGACTAAAATTGAAGTCATGCTCTTTGCATAGAGATGCTACTAGTTCTGCTTTTTGAACATGCTCTGCTCTGCTACCACAACATGGCATGAGCCACACCCTGTTGTGCGGGATATTAACCTCTTCCTTATGGATATATTTCTCAAAAACTTCATCTAAATCCTCTGGTTCGTTAATAACAAATTTGAACCCAGAACCATTTTCTGCATGCCATTTCAACACAACTGGTTTGTATCTTTTCTCCTCTGGATCGCCATTATTAGATAGCTTGGGTGAAGTTGTGAAGGTGGCTTTATACACTTTCCATCGTTCATCAGGCATGATTGTTGCATTAGTTTCAAAGTCAATTCTTGGAATAAATCCAAAACGCTTGACGAAAGCTTGTACTAACTCTAGCAAAGCTTTTTGCTGAATGAGCGGTTCACCACCAGTAATCTTCCATATGGCGTTATGCTTTAAATGTGTAACATATCCAGAACTTTCCAATAAGTTAAGAACTTCATCCACAGTAAATCTGTTCTTAACAGACCAACTCACAAAGCTATCGCAACCATTAGGGGAATCTGCTGAGGCGAACCCCTTACAAGTAAGATTGCACATGGACAGCCTCATGAATACCGATGGTTGACCTACATACTCACCTTCACCTTCAATTGTATAAAATATTTTATCGTCGCTTAAGAATATCGTTGTTTCAGCTAGCATTCAAGTATTATAATACTATTAATATGGAAATCAATAGGACCGCTTGCTTGTTTTGCATAAATAATATAGATGTCAAAAAAAGACAGAGCGGCTAAAAAAGCTGCTAAGTTTCCAAAAGATCAAGATGGTATTCTTAGACCCGATATCTTCTTAAACTTTAAAATAGATCAAAAGTTCCACTTCAACGAGAGACACAAAGCCTTTGTGGACAAGGCCATGGATGATTCATCTCAAATCATTTTCTGTGATGGTCCAGCAGGCTCTTCAAAAACCTACTGCGCCGTATTTGTTGCATTAACCATGCTAAAGGAGAAGAAGATAGATGAAATAGTTTACATCAGGAGCATTGTTGAATCTGCCACAAGAAAATTAGGCAGTCTCCCAGGTGAAGTTGATGAGAAGTTCAAGCCTTGGAGCATTCCATTAGTTGAGAAATGCGATGAACTTGTTGGTAAGCAAATCACAAACATGCTTTTTGATAGTAATTATATGAAGTGTATACCTGTTAATTTCCTCAGAGGCTCTACTTTTACAAACAGTGTTGTGATTGTAGATGAAGCGCAAAATCTAGAACATAGTGAGCTTGTTACCATTTTAACCCGTTTTGGAAAAAACTGCAAGCTATTTGTTATTGGTGATACCAGACAATCTGATATCTTTGGCAAATCTGGTTTTGAAAAAATTATGACTGCATTTGATACAGAAGAAAGCCACACGAACGGTATATGTGCATTTCATCTTACAGAAGAAGACATTACTAGAAGTAAGTTATTGAAGTTTATCGTGAAGATTATATCCACGATAAAGATTAAAAGCGCTAAAGATTAAGCACCCCAACTGGTGCCACCAAACGGATTGCCCCAACCTGTAGTTGTGTGATTACCTACACGGGCTTCTCGCGGTGCCGGTGCAGCAGGTGCCGGTGTTGGAGCGGGTGCCGGTGTTGGAGCGGGTGCCAGTTCTTGTTGAACTGGCTTCTCACTAAACTTAAATTCAAATTGTTCAGCTTGAACCTTAGGTTCTTTATCACATTTACTGCTCTTACAACTACTTTTTTCTATGGCAAAAATAGCTGAATTTTTATCGTGCTCCCATACCTCCACCTTCTCCACCCAGCATCTATTCTTTGTAATGCCTCTTACATGTGCATCAGCAACATCAAAACACCATTCTGCTGTTCGCTCTATACCAACACCTTTTTCCATAATTCTCAGATCTGCTGCACCTAAAGTATGTAGAGCCTTAAAATGATCAAGCAAAGGATCATCACCTGCAATGCATAGTGTGTGATCAAATTGACTCTCGAGAACGCTCTTTAACGCTTTCAGCCCACCAAAATCAACAACCCAATTCTTTTCATCTAACTGATCACATCCAAACCAAAATTTACCAATTAATCGATAGCCATGAATAAACTTACAATGACCATCGGCCCTCCATTGCCTAAATGCGCAGCTTCCAAGTTCAATAGTTTTAGTGCTTTGATAACTCATATTAATATTGTAATATGAGATGCAACGATATCAACAATTATTTCTGATTAGCCTTGCAATCGGCACAATCATTGCAATCACAACCGTCGACAGCATAATAACACTTCTCTTCTGTAACCACTTTAAAATCATAAAATTTATTTAAAAAGTTATTTACAGTTGCATCAAATCCTTCGTTCTTTGTTTTGCCAGCCTTACTTAGCGCTATTGCCACAGCTTGCTTTTGTGCAGCCTTTTCACTACCAGGCTTGGATGCACCGATTTTACCTTTTGACTTATAGGCGTGCATTAATTCAGAAACATTTTTACCAACAGTTTTTTGAGACGAACCAGATTTGAGGGGCATATATGTTATTTATTATAATAGTTTGTATTTTCCAAGTGCCTTCTTAATGTATATATCTGGATTAGTTGAAGCTTGTGCTTTGGGATCTTTAACTAACTCAGACATAGCTTTATCAAAATTTATTATGTTTGTATCTCTTTTCTTTAGAATATTTTCGGCAACTGTCTTTATGATATGATCTAATCCTGCCATCTTCTTATCGCCTAAAAATTCTTCTAATTCCTTCTTAACAATAGCTAATGTTTCGTCTTGTATTAAACGCTGACTAATACTTGCCTTGCGTTCATCCAAGCGCTTGGTCACAGTAAGAATTAAATTATTCTGATAATCATCTACTTTTACTTCATAATAGCGAGTTGGGAGCTTAGCATCAAGAAAATCAAGAATAAGTGTACCTGTTTTATCTTTGTTGCTTAAAGCGGCATAGTCGAGGGCTATTTCTAATTGACGAGAGATAGATGAAGGGTCAAGCTCCTGTATGACTGTACTTCTTCTCTTATTGCTTGTCTTATCAGACCCTAGCGTTCCTCGTATTTGATAGGATATATTGCCTGCTTTATGTTGTGGTAGGTTACTAAATGGAAGGTTGTTTATGAAAACCGGATTACCTTTTTTAGGTTCATCAGCAAACGCAGGTGATTCTTTTTTGAAATTGTCAAACTCTATAAGATCCTTGACATCCAGGGTTTTCATAAAGTTTGCTAATCTACCAATAATGTTCTTCTTACCTACAAAAAGACCTGGCACATTAGCAACACCCTTTGCCGCGGCTTGTGCAACCTTAAAAATAGGACTATCCACTGCACCCTTTAGCCCTTTTGCGACATCCTTCATAACATCGGTTACACCTTCATGAATATCCTCTTGAATTGATATTTTTTTATAAAGGTCCAATAACTTCTTATCATCATATCCTGCATCGCGCAAAAATGCTTCCATAAAATCTGCGCTACAACTTCCAACTATTTGCTTATATAATGGCGATTCAGCTGTTATATGGTCCTGCTCCAAACATTTTAATATTCTCCTCTTGAAATTTTCAAAAGATGGATTTAACGTTGGTTGCTCTGCAGGAGTTACATGCTTCTTATCTACATTTTGAATGCTATCAAATTCCTTGGGAACATTAAGCAGATAAACCTGGACTGTAGTACCACACTCCTCAAGCACATAGCCTTCAAAGCTAGAAACATTTTCATAGCCTTGTGTAACTAGTTGTGAGGGATCTACCTTTACACGCACTCTTCTTAAGCGAGAATTACGTAAAGTGTTTTCGATTAACCCGTCTATACGCATATTCATTATTTAATCTTGATTATCTTAGTTTATAGATATAATCATTATATGTCGAAACGAAATCTACCATTTGCAAACCATAACCATCCAGTAACCGAACAAGAGAAACACGATATTATTGAGAAAGCGGCCAAAGCCTATGAGGCTTATATGGATGCTTTAGGATATGATTGGCGTAATGATCCAAATAGTGACAATACACCGCACCGAGTGGCTAAAGCGTTTGTTGAGGATTTTGCTTGGGGCTGCTATAGTGCACCGCCCAAGATTACAGCATTTGATAATGTAGATAAATATGATGGCATTGTTGCACAGACAAATATTAAAGTCACTTCTCTCTGCTCGCATCATCATGCTCCTTTCACAGGTTTTGCCCATGTTGCATACATACCTTCTAGGAGTGGCAAGGTCATTGGATTGAGCAAGCTTAACCGTGTTGTTGACTGGTTTTCACGCAGACCTCAAGTGCAGGAAAACCTCACAATGCAAATTCATGACTATATTAACATGGTGTGTGAAAAGAATAATGGTGTTGCTGTCATGATTGAGGCTGGTCACACTTGCTGTTCAAACCGTGGTATACGTCACGATTCTACCATGAGAACTGCTAGAATGTCTGGTGCGTTCTTAGATAATAAGGATAACTCTCGTGCAGAGTTTTATAAGTTTGTTGAGTTTGCGCAGAATAGAAAACTTGTTTAATCTAAATCTTTATTTAAGTTAACGTTTACAACGCCACCATTTTTCTTGATAAAATCTTCACACAAGAGCACTGGTGTGTCGTTCTCACTCCGATCGGCTAAACTAAACGGGACATTATTAAATTGTTCCTTGCCCAAGCTGCAATCCAAACTCACAACTGGTCGGTCTTCTTTATTACCACTGCCAATATGAACGTAAACTCTATCTGATATTGGAAGTGTTAAGCGCTTATCACCAACTGTGGTGAAAGTGACCTTGCCATTGTCTTCTTCTATGTCTATGCCGTGTAGCACGTTGAAGGCATTGTTGCCTGTATCGACTTTGGCCTTCACCGTGCCTATGTGTTGCAAAGTTATACCTTCAAAGAGTCCAAGTATTTGTTCATTGAAAAATTGTTTGAAGGTAACCATATATTAAGTATTTATAACTATAAATAATAATAATGAGCAGAAAAAATGAGTTAAAGCAACTTTCTGAAGTCTATGAAGCTGTTATTCTTAATGAGCTAGGTGGCTCGACTCCAGGAGATGGTCTTTCTACTGTTCCAGCACCACAACATCCCGAAGTTATTGCCATCAAAAAGACAGAAGATGAGTTAGAACCTCATAACGATCAAGAGCATACCGAACCAGAGGCTGAAGGCGATATGGTGAGAGGTGAACTTTACAAAATGCATAAAGATGCAAAAGAGCTTTATAGCTTAATTAAATCCTGCAGCGATATTGAACCATGGGTATTCAGCAAAATTACTATTGCCGCTAGTTATCTTAACGGTGTTAAAAATTATTTAGAATACGATAAATTCAAGAAAGAAGGCGAATTCGATTTGGATCACTCCAGTCATCACAATAACATGGTGATGAAGGTGCGCGACATGCTGCAAGGTGAAAGCAAAGAAGTTCTTGAAGGTGTAATCAGACAAGCAATATTCAATTTAGAAGCTCTTCAAACAATTGAAGAAACTAAGAAATAATATCTGCTCTCTTCTTGCCGCCTGAGGCGCGGTTAATCTTGGTAAACTCTAAACGATCCACAATCTTCACATGGTTTGTACCAACAAACAATACAAATCCTTCATCCTTTGTCGGGGTAAAAGACCCATCTGCATTCTGAATAAATGTTTTTCCAACTTTCGATTCCAATGCAGATAACATATTCAATAAGGTGTATTTTGCCACTGTCATGTGATAGGTAGCAATGATTAAATTCTTGAAATCTTCTTTATTCGTCTCCAGAAAGCTCAATATTTGATTGAGTCTCTTTTCAACACTCGCTCTACCTGCAGGCGTCTTTTTCGTATCGGCCTCCTTGCGATATCTTGCTGCAACAAAGTCCCGAAACTCACTCATAAAAGCATCTACTATGAATTCATCACCACGGGATGCTGAACCAAAAATGCCTCTGGGTGCTAGATCCACCTGCTTGTTAAGAAAAATTTTGAGTAATGCTAGAACAGGGCTCGATAGATACTGCTGATCAAAATCATCACTTATATTGTCTATATGCAATTTAGCTTTGCTTGTTTCAGCATTGACTTTTCTAATGGTTTCGTCAGGAATATTGACTGATACTTGACCAAAATTGCTACTCTCAATGAATGCTTCACTGTTGATACTATGCTTCACAAGACTTGTAACATTTCTCCCCACAGAGGTCAAGGCTATGGCTTGCTCACCCTGCGGTGTACCTTTAAAAGCCTCATGCACAATGACACCGACCTGGGACTTTTGTATGCGGTTTGATAAAACACTCTTTGAGTCTACAGGAACAGCATATACAATGACGTTGGGCTTGAATACAATGAAATCTTCTTCACCAATTTTGACTTTACGCTTATCAGTAGGCAAGGAAAACAAAACATCGCCCTGATATATTTTTCCAGAATTATCATAAGCTGGCTTGAGATATTTGAGTAAATTCTTAAGCTTGTCTCTTAACGTAGGAACGTCTCCATAAAATTCATTCACTTCTGCTTCTGTATGCATTATCTTTGGCGCTTGGCTTAATCCACTCTTAAGAGAAACAAAAAACTGACCTTTAAATTGTGGACGAGGATCAATACCAAATAATATCATCGGGCTACCATCAATCTTAGCATTCATCTCTTGATTTGTTTCAAACCCCTTCACCTTTTTATTAATCTCATCAATATGCGCTATGAAATTATTAAAACCTTGCTTGCCTTGCTCTATCGCAAGATCTTCTATGTGTGATAGATGTGTCTTGAGATGTGCATCATCTTCAACAAGAATGGTGGTCTCTTTCTGTAAGAATTCATTAAACCGTATCATTTGGCCAGCATCCTGTAGATCTTGCTCATGTCTTCTTTTGTTATATTGGGTAAGAGAGTCTTGAACGCATCGAAATCTTTTCTGGCTAATGCTGCCCGGGCATCAGTGGCCGACGCAAGCCGAGATACTTCTTTTGCATTGATTGAACTTACATTTTTACCTTTATAAATTTGTTCATTGTTATTCTTAAAAAACGCTGCATACCTGCCCTTAGCATCTTCTCCACTCGCATAAAGATTGACGTTGTATGGTCGGTTATAGCTCTGAAGATACTGTGCAATCTCTTGTGCCTCAGGACGAGGTGTAGTTGTCTTAGAGGTCGCAGTAAAGGCACCATTATTAAGAATATCTATTATTTGATAAATTACGAGCACCGGTGAACCCGAAACAACATTGATAACAACATTCTTTGGCAGGTAAGGCTTGTAGATATTCCAAACATTAAACGACTCTGATGCAGAAATATTATCACGGTCAATTGCCGACACAAGAACAACAACCACATCATTCTCTGCTGCAGCTTTCTTTACTGTCTCAAAATGACCCATGTGTGGTGGTTTAAATGCACCAGGAAAGAGACCGATGGAAGACCCACTCTGCTCTACGTATAGCTTAAAAGGTTTCATTTTCCTCCTCTTCAGATTTTTCTGCTCCATCAACAGCTGCTTTGTCGCTGAGTCTTGCTATCTTGACCCCTTGACCCGCAAGGTTGGAAATGTATATGTAGGAAGCTAATTGATCTCTAGATACCATCTCAAACCCATCCTTCGTTACAATATATAAGGCCTCAACATCATTCGGAAAAAGAGTTGTTACTAGACTATTTGGACCAGCCAATAGATTCCTAATATTTTGAATAATATTGGATGATTTTATCTTGTTCCATGCGGCACAGAACCAGTTGCTCGTTCGACACTCACCAGGGGCTAAGGTACACTTAAATGCGGTTAGCTCTCTATCGATATTTTCAGCTCGAGCTTCTAGCTCCTTACCGTGCTTGGTAGCATCCTCCCCTTGGGCTGCAGGTAGATATAAATCAGATAATAATTTGAATAGTTTATCTACATTATCATTGATGCGTGCATTAGGTGTACTTACTGCTGTAACATTCTCTGTTTCTGACTTAAGACAAAACTCTTCGAGATATGCCTCTAGTTGTGTAAGTGTCATAAGAGCAATATTTTTTCTATCACCTTTCAAGAATCTCTTGAGAGATGGAAGGTGTAGAAATTGCTTACCTATATTTTTTGGATGCGAGATAATATCATTACAAAACTTCTCAAGAGTCCAATCATCTGCAGGTTTAATTTTTTTCTCAGCTAATTTTTGCTTTAAGAAATTATCTAGATTTTCTTGTCCGGGTTTGTCCATGGTTCGATAGTAATCTACAAGAAAAGTCATCAACTGAATTACTGTTTGCGCAATCTGAGCTTCTGCACGTGCCCCTGTCTTAGCAATTCGAACTTCACCCTTTAATGGTATCTCTTTTACCTCAAATTTCCTACCATCGGGTAGCTGTACATCATAATTCTTATTTTGACCAGAGGTATAACTTTTGAGTCTGCGAGTATATTCCTCATCACTTTCATTAGGTTTTTGCTTCTCGTACAAAGCAGCAACTCGGCTCTCACCGTTACCAGCACCTTCTTTTGCATCTACAGCTTTTTTTTCATAAAAGTCAATCTTCTGGACGTCCGCAGGCCATGGTTGTAGTGAAATCTGTGCTGCAGCAGGTGGTACATCTTGTTCAGCGAGAATGGATTGCCGCGGTAAAGGCGGAACCTTCTTAAAGATAACATTTTGGGAATAGATTTCCGTTAAAGATTTGTAGGCCACAATGTTATTTATGGGTGTTTTACTTAGGCTCTGTATTTACATCTATTGTATTTGAATACTTCTTCATTATCTCGACAATAGAATTCAAAGCTTCTGTGGCATTAGTTTCGTTGATTTCAGGAAGATCCTTCAAGGATTTTTCATCTAGATCTCCTGGATTCATGAATAATGCCTTCTTGAGCAATCTAACTAGAAACACTTCCCCTTCAGCTGTAAGAGGCTTAGGTGTTTCGCCAGTCTCTGGTGCAGCAGGCACCGGTGCCGGGGCAGCGCCCAAATCCACTGCAGGAGGAACACCAGGAAGAGGTTCACCCGGTACTTGCTCGTTAAGTTCTTGATATTTTTTATTAACGAGATCTAAAAATTTCATTTAACGGGTGTTGTTGTTGGTGTAGGAGTTGTACCAGTAGGAGTTGTGAGTGATGCTGTAGACTTGCCCATATCATCGATAGCCTTGGTAATTGTATTTACAACTTTTGAACCTGTATCCGTAATTTGCTTCTTTGCATCAGTGACTTTCTGTTGAACTGTTGTTTTAATTTTTTGAACTTCAGGATCATCTTTCAAAACATCCATTGCTTTCATCAAAGCATTCACCACACCACCAGCAGCAACGGCGCCTGGAGCGACTGTACTTGCAACAGTACTGGCAATGTTGCCTGCTGCAGAAGCTACAGTCGGAATAACACCAGGCGCTTGTTCGCTAACCCATTGTGGTTGATTCAATCCTAAGGCGGTGTATTTTGCAGCAAGTGTGTCTAAAAATTTCATTACTATATATTTATGTCACAAACAACCCAAGTTTTACCTTAAATCCGGTGTCCATGTCACCCTCTATCTTATGAATACTGTACTTAGAAAGCAACTTATTGAACTTCTGCAGGTCAGGTTTCTTAAGATTTCTGTTGAAAATAAAGTTTACCCGTGCACGCATCTCTCTGCCGTCACCTTTTTCGTTATGAAGTAGCTTTATAAAGTCTTCTATTGACAATGTATTAATATGCAAGCTCAAGGATAAGATCTTCGATAACTTGATGAAAGTATTATATATGAATGTGTTATAGTTTTGCAGAAATTCTATCGACGGCTTCTTTCTCGTATAAAAGAGTATCTTGCTTCCGCCTAACTGATTGTGTTCGATTGACTTAATTACAAAGTTACATATCCTATAAACGATGAATTTCCGTAGCAACTGATCTTTGCTCTGAAGACAGAACTTATGATCATCCTCTTGCACAAGTGGCTCTATTTCAGTGGAAATAGCTGCGTCCAAATCAATAATCTTTATGCCCAAGACAGTATTATACTTGAAAGACATGCTTTAATTTTATAGGAAAGCTATTTTTGTTCAATAAAATCTTTTGGTGGTGTTCCAATTCGAACATTAAGAATGCCGTTGTAATAGTCTTCTCGCAGGATAACATCTCTTTTAATTTGCTCTTTAATCTCACGATAACCAAGCTCCCATTTTGATCCACAATAATGTAAAATTGTGAAAGTAAATTTATCTTTGCCGTACTTTACTATATCAGCATTGAGATCAACAGATGAACCAGTGTATGTCTTCCAGTCTGATTCACGCAACTCAATCCTTCGATTCTTCTTGCCCTTCAATGGTGGTCTTTTCAACTTGGAGATGCATTGTTTTTTGCCTATGTACTTCTTATCTGTAACAGTATTACAGATTTCATATATAAATCCAAAAGCGTTCTCTTTAAAGACAACACCTTCGGCTAATTGCCAGTGTCCAAGATCCATCAGAAGTATTTAAACAGGTTTCTTCTTTGTACCAGTATTTTCTTTTTTTTGCCTTTTCTTTTGGCACCAAGTGCTACAGGTATCCTGGCATCACCTGGGGCATAGAAATCTGAATTACCAAAATCACCACCATGGCCCATGCTGGGTGCATCACCAAACACACCACCAGCTCCTGCTGCATTGCCTGCACCAGCAGCTACGTCTTCGTCCAAAATAAATTGCTTGAAAGTTTTCATATTGATTATAATAAGCTATACTCTATAATGTATTTATGGTATTGCTCGACAAGTACGTAAAAGAACTAGAGACTGATGTAGTACTGGACGAATTGAATTTAAAGGAAGCTGCATTGATGCTACCTGCACGAAAAGCCAAATGGGTGTCCAGACTCATACAGGAAAAGAATGCTCTTAACGAACTTCATCGAAAGCGTAGCAAAGTTCTGAGTGAAGTTGTTGAAGAGATACGCAAGGAATCTGCCATTAAGCTAGCAACACCCACATTGGAGAAGGCAGCGGAAAGACACTCAGCTGTAATTGAGATAACTAACGAAATTGATGAGAGAAGAAATGTTATTGACTTTCTGGAGCGAGTAGAAAAAACAATGCACAGTATTGGATTCGATATTAAGAATCTAATTGAAATCATTAAGATGGAGACCACTTAATGGTATATTTTGATTTAGATAAAAACGGTAAGCATGGTATTATTACTGGTGATCACTTCAATGACATTCGTGAACACTTTTCTGTAAAGAATGATGGGGCACGGTTTGCCCGCATGAGAGGGAGGTTTATACCATCTCGTACATATGTAATTACACCGGGTGGCAGAATGGATCCATGTCTATTCTATGACATAACAAAGTTTCTTCTTCAAAACAATTATTGCGATCAAGATAAGATTAGAGCGTCCAAGAGCTTCCTAGAGCACATTCTACCCGCCCCAGTTGGATATCATCAAAATATTTCTTTTACGAAAGAACCTTATGACAATTTAAGTCTAAAGCTTCGAGATTATCAAAAAGCTGTAGTTGGTAAATGTCTAGAATCCGGGAGAGGTGTTGTTGTGCTAGCCACTGCTGGTGGAAAAACTCTTATAATGGCTTCCCTCCTTTCCAATTTCTTTCATATGAAGAATAATTTTAAATGTTTATTGATTGTACCAGATCTAGGTCTAGTAGAACAAACGTCCTCAGATTTTTCTTCATATGGTGTTCCATTCTCAAGTCGCAAATGGACTGGAAGCCACCCGCTCGAAGAAGGCAAATCAAATACTGCTAATGTTATTATTGCAAACCTTGGTATTCTTCAATCTGAAAATTCAGATCTCTCTTGGATTGAGAATGTGGATTTAGTAATATTCGATGAGGTTCATAAAGCCAGAAGAGGCAACAAGGTGAATGATATTCTTAAAAATCTCAAAACAAATATTCGATTTGGCTTCACTGGTACAATGCCTGAGGAGAAGTTGGATCAATGGAATATCATAGGTAAAATAGGACCCATAATTTACGAGAAAAACAGCTTTCAACTTCGAAACGAGAAGTACATATCCAAGGTATCGGCAAATGTTCTAGAACTACATTATACTAACAACCCCCCTACAATTACAAATTCTCTTAACCCTGCAGAGAAATACAAAGCAGAGCTTGAGTTTTTATTTGATAACAAATTTCGCAACAATACTGTTGCGGCGCTATCAAATAATGCACCAAACAATGTATTGATATTGATTGATTACATACGACATGGTCAAGCTCTATATGAATGTCTTACCAGGGTCTGCAATCGTAAGCAGGTTTTCTTTATTCGCGGCGAGGTAGAGATTCAAGACCGCGAAAAAGTGCGTGATTTAATGGAGAAGAACAACAATATAGTGTGTGTAGCCATAAGTAAGATATTCAGCACTGGGGTCAATATTAAGAATCTTCATTTTATTGTTTTTGCAGGTGGCGGCAAGGCCAAGGTACGTACCATTCAGAGCATAGGTCGTGGACTCAGATTGCATGAAGCAAAAGATAAGCTTTATATTATTGACCTAGCAGATCAATTTACGTACGGAAAGAGACACCAGTTAAAAAGACAATCCCTTTATGAACAAGAAAACATCCCCTACCAAACAAAAAAAATCTTCGAAAAAGTCTAAACCAGACATCGAACTACCTCCAGAGCTAGCAGCAATTAGCTCCGTTGTAGCTTCTTTGACTGGTGCTGCACCAGCTCAGAAAGGTCGCAAGTTGAAACCCTCAGAAAAGCCGCACTATGTGAATAGTAAACAGTTTGAAGAAGAGATCAGGCAATACTACAATACAGATGATATGACATCATATCTGGCTGAAGCAATTCGACGCATAGCATATGGTTTATCTTTTGCGCCTAATTTCATCAATTATTCATACCGTGATGAAATGATTGGTGATGCAGTTGTCAAGATGTATCAAGCCTTGAAATATAAAAAGTTTAAACTTGATCATGGATTTAGTCCCTTCAGCTATTTCACCACAATTGCATTTCATGCCTTCATTAGTCGCATCAAAAAAGAGAAGAAGCACCATCAACTTATTGCCGATTATAGGGAGCGAAATTATGATAGCTTGCTCAATAGGGATGAAGATGAAACCGGTATCCGTGTATGCTCGAACGATACAGGTGGAGGTCTAGATAATAGCCTCTATAATGAGAGTAATGCTTAGTCAGAATAAAGTAGCCATATTTTCAGACTTACACCTCGGGGTTCATATGAACAGCCCCGTTTGGCATAATGTATCTCTAGAATGGGCCAAGTGGATTGTCGGGGAGCTTACAGAAAAAGATATTACTGAAATTATATTTTGTGGTGACTTCTTTCATAGCAGAAGTGAAATCACAGTTAATACACTTCATCATGCAAGTGAGATTATAGACATATTCAAAGACTTCAAGGTTTATATGCTTGCAGGTAATCACGATTCGTTTTATAAAAATAATTGTAGCGTCAATAGTATTCGAATTTTTAGTGGCAGAGATAATGTTGTAATTATTGATAAGCCAACTTTGTTGCAGATAGGTGGCAAGGAATGCTTCTTTGCACCTTGGGGAACAACTCTCGAGGAGATTAAAGAATGCGACATTCTTTTCGGTCACTTCGAAATTGAAAGCTTCAAGATGAATACCTACAAACTGTGTGAGCATGGCATAAAGTCTAGTGATTTGTTTAGGTATGCACCACTCGTTATTTCAGGTCATTTTCACTTAAGAGAAGAACGTCAGTATGAAGCTGGTACTATTTTATATGTTGGATGTCCTTTTGAACTAGATTTTGGAGACGAAAAATCTACTAAAGGATTTTATATTCTCGACCTTAACACCATAAAATATACCTTTTATCCTAACAACCTCTCACCAAAGCATATTAAAATTAATTTATCTGAACTAATTAAAATAAAGAATTTTAATGAGGCAGCCAAGGATATATTCAAAAATAATATTATTAAGCTAGGTGTTGATAAGACTATATCTAATGATGATCTTGAGATAATATCTACTAAGATTAGCGGCTTCACGCCGTTAAGTTATGTTATTGATAATACGACTAATTTTGATCGATTTGGTGCAGCCAATCAAGATGACGTTGATCTAAGCGGTGTAGATATACCCAGAGCAATAACTGACTTCGTTGAAATGCTTGATATACAAAACAAGAAAGATGTTATAGAGTACACAACATCACTCTATAATCAATGTAGATGAAGAAGATAATCTTTAAAACACTTAGCATAAAGAACTTTCTCAGTGTTGGAGATAAGCCAGTTAAGATTAATTTTAAACCAGGTTTACATGGCATCACTGGTATTAATAGAGATCAAATTGATCGTCGCAATGGTGTAGGTAAGAGTACAGTCCCAGATGCAGTATATTTTGCATTATTTGGAACTACTATTCGTGAGCTCAAAAAAGAGTTCATTATCAATAACATCACTGGCAAGACGTGCGAGGTGTCATTAACCTTTAGTGTGGTGAAGGGAAAGGAAGTTGAGAATTATGAAGTGGTTCGCTCACTGGAACCAAGTCGCTGCCTACTCTATCAAAACGATAGAGATATTACCAGAGACAGTATTGTCAATACCACCGAGTACATATCGCAGTTAATCCAATGTACACCAGAAGTATTTCAGAACTGCGTGATTATGACTGTTAATAATACAGTTCCCTTCATGGCAAAGAAGAAGGCTGAGAAGCGAAAGTTTATTGAAGGTATCTTTAATTTAGAGATTTTTAGCAAGATGCTGAGCCAATTGCGCGATGAGCAGGGTGTAATTAAGAAAGATTTTGACACTGAGTCTGCCCGTGAAGATGAAGTGTCAACCTCTGTACGAGCATTAGAACAGCAAAGAGATAAGACTCATCTTGAGTATGAGAATCGTAAGAAAATGCTGCTCAAGAGACTTGAAGATAATACAAAAGAACTGGAAGTGTTAGAGGAAAAACTTAAAACGTATAAGCCAATACAGGTTGAAGAGATCAGTAAGAACCTCAACTTGCTCAATGAAAAACTGGCTGAATGCGATGTCAAGGTACAGGACATTGGCAAGCAAGTTGCATCGCTTGAGACTAAAAATGAATACGTATTTACAACAATGTCAAAAATTGGTACTGATAAAGATATCTGCCCCACGTGTTTGAGACCAGTTGCAGAGCACGACAAGCAGCATATTGTTAAAACTAAGACCGCATATAAAGAAGAAGTTAAAAATCGAGAGATTGATATCAAGCAGTTTGAAGGGAAGATACTCGAACTCAATACACTCAAGACAAAAATAATGGATGCTATTAAAAAAGGTCAAGCAAATATCAACCAGCACACTTTACAGGAGCAGCAGCTTGAACATGATACAAACCGAACCGAACAGCTTAAGAATTATAATGTTCAGGTCAACCAAGATCTTCAACATTTAACCGATACAAGTGCTTCGTCAAATGATTTGATTGAAGAGACTACTAAAAAACTCACAACTATCAAAGAGAAGGTCGAAGCTCTTAAGAGAGCGTTAAACTTACTAGACACAGTCAAATTTGTCGTAAGTGAGGAAGGTGTAAAGAGTTTTATTGTTAAGAGGATCTTGGCGCTGTTTAATAGCAAACTAGCATATTATCTTAAGAAGCTTAATTCTAATGCAATTATATCATTTAATGAATATTTCGAAGAACAGATTATTAATGACAAAGGCAAACTAACAACCTACTTCAACTTCAGTGGCGCCGAGCGCAAAGCAGTTGATCTTGCTATTATGTTTAGCTTCATCGATATGCTGAGTTTGCAAGGTAACATCTTCTATAATATACAATTTTATGATGAGCTGCTCGATACCAGTCTTGATGAAACAGGTGTGGAGCTAGTATTAAATCTACTGAATGAATTTGTTGCTAAGAATAATTTCGGTATTTACGTAATTTCTCATAGAAAAGAATGTGCGCGTCTTGTCAGTGGAGATATCATTTTCTTGGAAAAAAATAACGGAATTACAACACTTGCCTCTGAAGGTATAAGTTGAACTCTCAAAAATTGAATCTATATATAAAAGATGTTTAATTCAGGTCTCTTCACACCTCCATTACTTCAAAATGTTCCTGGTTTTGTACAACAACCTGGAGCTCCAGTATTGCAACCCGATAACTCACAGCCACCTGAAGTAAATTTACCACGGGTTGTTCAATATTATGCCGATTATTCTGGGTGTGGATTCTGGCGAATGCTCTGGCCGGAACATCTTCTCAATGCTTATGGTCACATGACGGTGCATGGTAGCACAGTCATGGTATTGGATCCTAGATGGTATGTTAATGTCAAAGCAGTACGCGTTCAAAGACAAGCCACAAGCTCTCAGCTTCAATTTGTAAAGTTCTTAAGAGAAGTTTCCAAGCAGGTCGGGTTCAAGATCATCTATGAAATTGATGATTTGGTCTTCTGTGAAGATATTCCTGATTACAACAAGTTTAAAACAGCATTTGTTGATCCAGAGATTAGAAAAAATGCTCAAGAGATTATGTCGCTTTGCGATGAGGTTACTGTCACATGTGACTTCATGAAAGAATATTATGCTGAAAAGACAGGGCATAAAAATATCACTGTAATTCCTAATTTCCCACCAAAATTCTGGCTTGGTAACTTCTATGATGAGAAGAGTATCAGCACCAACTATGATACCTACAAACAGAAGCCTCGTATTCTATACGCTGGTTCAGGTGCACATTTCGATGTTGAGAACCGTGTCAATCAAAATGATGACTTTGCACATGTTGTCAAAGCAATCTATGATACCCACCAGCAGTTTCAATGGGTCTTCTTGGGTGCATTCCCGCTGCCCATCAAGCCGTTGATTGATCGTGGCTTGGTAGAGTTTCATCCTTGGGTCAATCTCTACAATTATGGTGAAAAGTTAAAGAATCTTCGCATAAACATGGTTGTTGCACCTCTGCAAGATAATACCTTTAATAAGAGCAAGTCTGATTTGAAATGGATTGAAGCCAATAGTCTCGGTCTTCCCATAGCCTGCCAAGACTTGTGCACATACAAAGATGCAGAGTTTAAATTCAAAACAGGTGATGAGATGATCAGTGTAATTAAGGATGTTTTGAGTAAGAAGGGCAGATACATGAATATTAGCGCTGCAGCACGGAAAGAAGCCAACGGCAGATGGCTTGAGAATCCAGAGAACTTAGGGTGTTATCAAGAACTGTTTAACCACCCATATGGAAGTCCACAGCGTGTTAGACTTAATAAAATTAACGGGATTAGTGCTTAATAGCAGCTTTAAACAAGTAACATAAGCTTGGATAAGTTAAAAATGTTAGGATTGGATACCACAAAGGTTGATCCAGCAACACAACTGAAAAGAGACCCACAGCTAAGGACAACCAGAAGCTGCAACATATCCAACATGATAAAAGTTTACCTAAAATGGGGGTCTTTATAAACAAAAAATCATCAAATTGCTCAAGGCTAAGAAAATTTTGCTTAAAGAAGATTTTACCGAGTGTTAGTTTCAAGGGGCTCACAAACCATAACAGCAGTAGGCTACAAACAACAGGTATACTGAGAAAAAAGCACGAAAAATTCACTGTCCAGCTTGCTGCAGCAGACCTTGCAGCTTTATAATCCATTGATTTTTAAAATTTCTTTCCATGCATTGGCCGCAACCACCTCTTTTCTTTATCTCTTCATGCTCTCTAACATAATCCCTACGAAGTTGATCACAATTGGCAAATTCACCTGGACAAGGCTGTACCAAATCTAAAAATTGCATTATCTTATCCATATAATATAATTTATTGCTAAAAGGTGAAATTCCATTAAAATAGTTGCGTATGATTGGTTATCGAAATGTAGCATATGACCCCAGACAAGAGCTGATTCGGCTCTTCACCTGGGATAAAGATGGAAATCGACTAGCGATTGATTCGACTTTTCATCCTTACATCTTTCTAGAGAGCAATAGTGCCACCGATGCCACCAGTATTTTCAATACCAAACTCAAGAAGAAGACCTTCAAGAATCAATTCGAAAAATCTAGATATCTCAAGGAATCTGGTACCACCAGAATATTCGAAAATCTCTCCCCGGGGCAACAATTTCTGATTGATAATTTCTGGGAAGTTAATGAAACACCAGAGTTCTCGCAATTTCCAATGAAGTTGTTCTTTCTTGATATTGAGACATATTCTGTGGATGATTTTCCTAATATTGAAACAGCTAATCATGTAATCAATATCATTACAATTTACGATACCCTAGCAAAAAAATATTTTACCTGGGGGCTGAAGCCTTATGGTAAAGCTGCCCCAGATCATGTATTTTTTCACTGTAAGACGGAAAAAGAGCTATTGAATCGGTTCATCTCACACATTGAAAACGACTACCCTGATGCTATCTTGGGATGGAATTCAATTCTCTTTGACTTGCCGTATCTGATTAATAGAATACGTGTTTTGTTTGATGATGAGACTGTTGCACGATTGAGTCCAATGAAACGAGTTCATAGCCGCACTCTTCGTGGTCAGTTTGGTCGAGAGCAAGTGAGGTGGTATATTGATGGAATATCCTGTCTTGATTATCTAGATATCTATAAGCGATTTTGCATGGTGTTAAGGGAAAATTACAAATTAGATAGCATCGCGCAAATTGAGCTAGGAGAAAAGAAAATCGATTACGGTGGGACGAATTTGAGTGGCCTCGCAGATACAGACTGGAATAAGTTTGTGGATTATAACGTGCATGACGTACGACTTTTGATTAAGCTTGAGGAAAAACTTCAATACTTTCAGCTACTTCGTATGCTAAGTTATACCGGTTTAACTAGCATGGAAGCTGCAATGGGTAGCATGAGCGTCATTATTGGTGCATGTGCTATACGGGCGCGTTATCGCAACAAGAAAATCCCAACATTTATTCGTGGTGAGGATGATGGGAAGCAGAACGAAGGAGCGTTTGTAAGCGAGCCGAAGAGAGGGTTTCAAAATTCAATCGTAAGCTTTGATGCAAACAGTCTGTACCCTTCAGTCATGATAACTCTCAACCTTTCTCCAGAAACAAAGATGGGGGTGATTGAATCACAGACTAAGGATGAGGTAACGATACGTGATATTAATAATAATACTGTCACATTACCCATAGGTAAGTTTGCACAGCTTGTTCAGCAAGAGAAACTCAGCTTAAGTAAGGCAAAAGTACTCTTCAGTCAAAAAGTCAAGGGTATTATACCGGAGATGGTCGACCAGTACTACAAGTATCGCGTACAGGTAAGAAAGAATCTAAGCAAGGCCAAGCGACATCTTGCAACTATTACACCTGCTGACCCTACTTATCAAAAAGTTAAGGATGAGATTAGTGTGCTAAACATTAAGCAACATACAATCAAGATCTTTATTAATACTGTATATGGTGCGCTAGGGAATAAAGTGTTTCCTCTTGGTGATGATGATCTTGCTCGCAGCATTACATTGACAGGTCAAGCCGTAATCAAACAAGGCAATAAAATAGTAGAAGAATATATTAAGACTAAGGCCGGTCTGACGCAGGAGGACATCGATAATAATACGCCTGTCATTTATAATGATACTGATTCAGTCTATATCACTCTAGAGAAATTAGTTAAGCATTGCGATTTGAAGTTACTTGACAGCAAGGGCAAGGTTACACCTGAGTTTTATAAAGAAGTAGAAAATATCGAACAACATCTCAATAGGGAGATTAAAATTTGGTGTGATAAAGCACTAAACAGTCAGGATAGTAGAATTATTTTTAAGCGTGAAGCCATTTGTGATGTTGGTGTATTTTTGCAGAAGAAAAGATATGTGATTCACATTCTTGATGAAGAGGGCATACCTACAAATAAATTCAAATATACAGGGGTAGAGATCGCACGTACGACCATGCCTGCACCACTCAAGCCTTTAGCAAAGAAAATCGTTGAAACTATGCTTCTTACACAAGATCAGCAAAAGACAAACGAAGTTGTAGCTGAGACGTATGAGCTGTTTAAAGCTTTGCCTATCAGTGACATATCTTTTGTCATGGGTCTCAAGGGATATGAGAAATATTCGCATCGCTGTGAAGGGTTCAAGACAGTTAAGTCCATGCCTATCCATGTCAAAGCAGCGTATATGCACAATCTGCTACTGAATACCTTTAGTATTGACAAGAAGTACGAAAAAATCGGCACTGGAGATAAAATTAGATATTTTTATGTGAAGCAGCCAAATAAGTTTGGCATTAATGCAATCGCTTACAAATACTACTACCCAGAAGAGTTTCAGAAAGTGTTCGAACCAGACCATGACTTAATGTTTGAGAAAATTATGTACAGTGCTGTGGAGCGCTTCTACGATGCAGTTGACTGGTCTCCAAAGAAACCTGGGGAAGCTGTACAGTGCGATCTTTTTTCATTATTAAGCGAATAAACTTGTTGATTTCTAAAATATATCCTATATTATAAATCATATGAGTAACATTACAGTGTTTGTAAATCACGTCGGTCAAACGATCCTCGCTGAGGAAGTAGCTGTGGAGGGTAAGATTCTTAAAGCTAAGAATCCTGCTGTACTCCATGTTCAACCTAATCAGCAGGGTCAACTTCAAGTTCAATTGATTCCTCTATTCTTTAGAGAGTTTATTGAAACTGCCAAGCGGAATGATGGTGCTGTCTTTAATTTTAATAAAGATAACATCGTTAGTTCCGATGTTTCCTTGGATTCGAAGATTGTTGAGCAATACAATCGCATCTTCTCTGCAATTCCCGCCACAAGCGAGAACAAGAGCAAAGAGGCTCCAGTTATTAAGTTGTTTGACGATTAATGAAACAAGACGAAATCTTATCAAAAGCGTTTAAGTCACTTGATGCCTTAAATCCAGAGGCGACGTTTCTCTCTGAGAACGCCCTCTGTAACGTTGATACTTGGTATGATACGGGCTGTTATGCTCTGAATGCAATTATTTCAGGCAAACTCAAAGATGGCGGTGTGCCGAAAGGTCGCATCGTCATCTTTGCAGGTCCGTCGCAGACCGGTAAGACACTGCTTGTTAACAAGATCTTAGGAATGGCCCAGAAGAAGGGCATTACTCCTGTTATTTTTGATACAGAGTTTGCCATCGATAAGAATACTACCGCCGGTGTAGGTCTGGATCCTGACAAAACCAAATATGTTCCAGTGTATACAGTAGAAAATGCACGAAATCAGATCAGTACATTCCTTGATAGTATTGTTGAGCATAATCTGCAAGGTAAATTCATTATTAGCTTGGATAGCTTGGGTAATCTTGCCAGTAGTAAAGAAGTATCTGATACTGAGAAAGACAAAGGCGCCGCTGATATGGGAACAAGAGCTAAGGGTCTAAAGAGCATGTTACGTCTCTTGACGTATAAAGCTGGTCGTGCAGGTGTGACTATCTTAATGACTAACCATACCTATAGTGACCCAGTTGCTCTATACCCGTCCCTGGTACAAAATCAGAGTGGTGGCAGTGGCCCGCTATATATGGCCAGCGTCATTGTGCAGTTAGCGAAGAAGAATGAGAAGCAGGATGATGGTAACGAGGATGACTCGATTTTACCTGAAGCTAAGAACTATAGCGGGGTAACATTGAGAGCTTTGACTGTTAAAAATCGATTTGTTCCTCCGTTCCTCGAAGCTAGCATGCATTTAAACTATCTGTCTGGTCTTGACAAGTATAGCGGTCTACTAGAAATGGCTGTTAATCACGGTTTGATCATTCAAACTGGCGCAACATATACTAAGCCAGATGGCACGAAGCTCGGATATGCAAAGAACTTTACCAAAGATAAGAAGTTCTATGAAGATCTGATCC
>Ga0209298_10000063_pt1 | contig 64554 bp, 74 predicted proteins | sample S_140806_EF_Meta_FD_187325 | JGI IMG/M metagenome (GOLD analysis project Ga0209298, IMG submission 187325) | Freshwater microbial communities from Lake Simoncouche, Canada to study carbon cycling - S_140806_EF_MetaG (SPAdes) (version 2) | ecosystem: Environmental > Aquatic > Freshwater > Lake ... | reverse complement strand
AAGTGGTGAATGATCGTGGTGCGGGTGACCCAGCCGACACCCGCGAGGATGACGAAGCCCACGACGGCGAACAGCAGGATGCCCAGGTACTTCAGCGCCGGGTTGGCCTTGTGGATCAGATGATCGGCTTCTTCACCGCCGGCCCCGTGTGAGTAGGCCAACATGCCTACCCCGAAGAGGGCCGGCAGGCCCGCGCCGAGAACAAGTCCCACCAGCAGGACCTGGCCGATACTTTCCAGATACTTACCCATCAGAGATGTCCTTTGTCCTTTTGGCTCGCCGGGTCAGACCGAGATTGTTGTCTTGATCTTGGTGTTGGTGTTGGTCTTCGCGGCTTCGCGGACCTCAGCGGGCACCACCGAGTTGGTGGACGAATCCCAATCGGCGTTGACGTTGCTGGAGTCGACCTTCTGCTGCTGGGCCCGCCACCACATGAAGAAGGACAGCGCGACCAGGATGACGAAGATGACCCCGTCACCGGCCAACTGCGAGCCGGAGATGTTCTTCACGGTGTGTGACAGCCAGTAGGACAGCGCGCCGACTGCAGCCGCGGCGGGCAGCGTAATCAGCCATGCCACCGCCATCCGACCGGCGACCGCCCAGCGCACCTCGGCGCCCGGCTTGCCCACACCACTGCCCAGGATCGAGCCGGTGGCGACGTGGGTGGTGGACAGCGCCATACCGGCGGCACTCGAGCTCAGGATGATCGCGGCCGACGATGCTTCAGCGGCCAGTCCCTGCGGCGACTCGATCTCCACCAGACCCTTGCCCAGGGTGCGGATCACGCGCCAGCCACCGAGGTAGGTGCCCAAGCCGATGGCGATGGCGCAGCTGGCGATGACCCAGAACGGCAGGCCGTCCTCTTTCACGTTGCCGCCCAGGTGGCCGGTGGTGATGAGGGCCAGCGCGATCACGCCCATGGTCTTCTGCGCGTCGTTGGTGCCGTGTGCGAGTGCGACCAGCGAAGCGGTGGCGATCTGACCCCAGCGGAACCCGGTCTCGCGGCGCTTGGCTAGAACGCTGCGGGTGATCCGGTAGACCAGCCAGGTGCCGCAGGCGGCGACCAGGCCGGCGATCAACGGGGCCGCTACGGCGGGGATCAGCACCTTCTCGGTGACACCGGTCCAGTTGATGCCCGCGGTGCCCAGTGCCGCCAGGCCGGCGCCGATCAGACCGCCGAACAGTGCATGCGAGGAACTCGATGGGATGCCGAACAGCCAGGTGAGCAGATTCCAGAGGATGCCGCCGATGAGGCCGGCGAAGATGATCGTCAGACCCATCGACCCGTCGATGCCGGGCAGTAACTGCCCGGTCTTCTTGTCCTGAATCTTCAGCACGTTCGTGGTGACCGTGATGGCGACCTCGACCGAGAGGAAGGCGCCGACAAGGTTCAGGAGCCCGGCTAGCACCACCGCCGTCTTCGGCTTGAGGGCGCCGGTGGCAATCGAGGTCGCCATGGCATTACCGGTGTCGTGGAAGCCGTTGGTGAAGTCGAATGCCAACGCAGTGGCGATCAACAGCACCAGAATGATCATTTCTGTGCTCATGCAGAATCCTTGTCCTAGGGCTGGGGACCTGTAGGTAGTCTGACCCTCGGCGCGGCGATTAGTCCAATTTTTGTCGATCGGGCTACAAGCCGATGATCAGCAAGTTTGCTGGAATCACTCAGGTGTTCATCCGCCGTTCACTATTCGTTTCCCGTGGGTTCCCGTGCGGGGCGGATCGGGAAATAATTCGCCAGATCCGCTCCCGCAACGCCCAACGCTCAACGCCCTACGCCCAACGCCCTAGGCTTAGCGAGACACTCGGAGGTGAGGCTGTGAACCGATTCCTCAACACCGTCGTCTCGTGGCTGCGCGCCGGATACCCCACCGGGGTTCCGGCGAACGACTACCTGCCGATCCTCGCCCTGCTGTCGCGGCGGCTGACAAAAGACGAGGTGCTGCTCGTCGCGCGTCAACTGATGGGGATGCCGGAACCGGACTTCGCCGATATCGGGGCCGAGATCATGCTCATCACCGATGAGGTTCCCGCACCCGCTGACGTCGAACGGGTGCGCGAAAAGCTCTTGACGCACGGGTGGCCACTGGACGATCCGCGCGATAGCGAGGACGCCGAATAGCCACCCTGCGCGCGCTGGTCATCCCACCGGGTCCGTCAGCGCTGTCACTTCTGGCCGCACTCGAAGGAGTGCTGGATGGTCAAGACAGTCCGGTGGTCCCGGTTCCGGCCGGCAATCTGCGCGAAAGTGACTCGCTGACAACGTCATTGCGGATCGGCGAGGAGATCGACGACGAGATCGCGCTGGTGATTGCCACCTCCGGCACGACCGGTACACCCAAGGGCGCGATGCTCACCCCGGCCGCGCTGATCGCCAGCGCCTCTGCCACGCATGACCGCCTCGGCGGTGCGGGGAACTGGCTGCTGGCCCTGCCGGCCCACCACATCGCCGGCATGCAGGTGCTGGTGCGATGCGTGCTGGCCGGAACGGTGCCGACCGAACTCGACCTCACCGAAGGGTTCGACGTCACCCAACTGCCGCGCGCGGTGGCGCAATTAGGCTCGGGACGGCGCTACACGTCGCTGGTGGCCAACCAGTTGGCGAAAGCGTTGAGCGACCCGGCGGCCACCAACGCACTGGCCGAGTTGGATGCGGTGCTCCTCGGCGGCGGCCCGGCACCGAGGGCGGTGCTCGATGGCGCGGCCGCGGCCGGGATCACGGTGGTGCGCACCTACGGTTCCAGCGAAACATCAGGTGGTTGCGTGTACGACGGGATCGCACTGGACGGCGTCGAGGTCCGGATCGACGGCCCAACCGACACCGGTCCGGGCCGCATCGTCATCGGCGGAGCCACCCTGGCCAAGGGGTATCGCAACCCGACTGTGTCCGAACAAACAGGGCCCAACCAAACCGGGCCCGACCCGTTCGGCGAGCCCGGCTGGTTTAGAACCGATGACATTGGCACACTTGATGATTCGGGCCGATTGTCGGTACTGGGCCGGGCGGATGAGGCGATCAGCACCGGCGGGCTGACCGTCATGCCCGGCCCGGTGGAGGCGGTGCTGTCCCGCCATCCCGCGGTGACGGAATGCGCCGTCTTCGGGGTTCCCGACGACCGGTTCGGCCAGCGGGTGGTGGCCGCGATCGTGGCGGATCCCACCGTGCCCCTGCCCACGCTGGAAGAGTTGCGGGACTTCGTCGCACTGTCGTTGGATCCGACCGCCGCGCCACGTGAACTGCGCACCGTCGCCGAACTGCCGCGCCGCGGGATCGGCAAGATCGACCGCCGGGCGCTGCGGGAGCGGTACTCCGGCGGCGGCGCCATAACGAATCAGTGACGTCGCAGCAGGTCGGGGCACATCACCACTAGGCTCGGAGATATGCCGTCACGTGTTCTGATCGCCGACGATGATGCCGTCGTGCGCGATGTCGTGCGCCGTTACCTCGAACGCGACGGCCATGAGGTCCGGGTTGTCGGCGACGGCAACGAGGCGCTGCGGGTACTCGGCTCCGAGCGGATCGACGTCGCGGTGCTCGACGTGATGATGCCCGGCCCCAATGGTTTGTCGCTGTGCCGGACGCTGCGCCAGGGCGGCGACTTCACCGTGCCGGTGATCCTGCTGACCGCGCTCAACGAGGAGGACGACCGGATCGCCGGTCTGGAGGCCGGTGCCGACGACTACCTGACCAAGCCGTTCAGCCCGCGTGAATTGGCACTGCGGGTGCGCTCGGTGCTGCGTCGTGCCCCGGCTCCCACCTCGGCGGTGCCGTTGGAGATCGCGGTCGGGGATCTGGCCGTGTCCACGGCGGCGCGATCGGTGACCGTCGGCGGGCAACCGGTCGGACTGACCAACCGCGAGTTTGACCTGCTGCTGTTCTTCATGACCCACACCGACACCGTCTTCTCCCGTGAAGAACTGCTCAAAAAGGTGTGGAACTGGGACTTCGGCGATCTGTCGACGGTGACCGTGCACGTCAAACGATTACGGTCCAAACTCGGCGATCACCATCGCGTGCAGACGGTCTGGGGCCGCGGCTATCTGTGGCGGGGTGAATCCGGCGGCGGTGACCGTGCCACCGACTGATCTGACGCACATCGCCCTGCTGGCGCTGGCGTGTTCGTTGCCGGTGGTGGTTCTGGGCGGGTTCATCATCCGGTTGGCGCGCTCGTGGTCGATCACGGTCAGCATGGTGGCACTGGTGCTGATCCCCACACTGGCCACCTTCGCCGGTGTGTTCGGCGCCAGTCGGTTCATGGCTGACAGCACATTCCAGACGATTGCGGTGGTGCTGATCATCGTTGCGGTGGTGACACTGCCGGCCGCGGTGATGCTGGCCCGTTACCAGGCTCGACGAACGGTGTGGGAGAAGGAGATTCAGGACGCCGAACGGGTGGCCGAGCAGTCCCGTCGGCAACTCGTGGCGTTCGTCAGCCATGATCTGCGCACCCCACTGGCGGGGATCCGGGCACTGTCCGAGGCGATCGCCGACGGCGTGGTCAGCCCGGACGAGGTGCGGACCCAGGCGAAAACCATTGAGCAGGAGTCGATTCGGCTCTCCGAGATGGTCGATGACCTGTTCGAGATGGCTAAGATCAACGCCGGTGCGATCAACGCGCCCTACGAGCGGGTGGCACTGGACGAAGTCGTCGACGATGTGCTGAGCGCTCATCGCATCGCGGCGAGGCGCGCCGGGGTGGAATTGGAGATCGACCTACCGGCCAAGCCGGTCCGGGTGATCGGCAGTGACCGCGCTCTGGTGCGGGTGCTGTCCAATCTGGTGGCCAACGCGATCGCGCACACGCCGGCCGGTGGATCGGTGACGCTGGCGGTGGGCACCGACGAGAACGGTGCCTGGGCCCGGGTTGACGACACCGGCATCGGCATCAACGCCGCCGACCTGCCGCGGGTGTTCGACGTCGCCTATCGGGGATCCAATGACCGTGTGCCGCGGTCGGATTCGTCGCTGCCCAGCGGATCCGGCCTGGGTCTGGCGATCGCCGCCGGTCTGGTGCGCGCACATCGCGGAACGCTGTCGGCGCATAACCTCGCCCACGGCGCCCGGTTCGAAGTTCGGCTACCGCTGGCGGCGGAGTAGCGACTCAGTCCTCGATCGTCCCGTGCAGACGCTCAGCGGCATTCAGGTAGTCCTCGATGAACTCCAGCACCACCTCGCGGGCGGGCTTGATCTTGTTCATCAGGCCCACGCCCTGGCCGACGAAGTAGGTGGACAGCGCCTGGGCACCGGGGTGACCGTTCTGCGCGAGTTTGTCGATACGGCGCAGCGCAGGTTCGGCGATCATCGCCTGCAGCGGCAACGGCAGCGGTGACCGGCCGCCCGTGTTCGGCGCCCAGGCATCGGTCCAGTCCGACACCAGTTGCCGGGAGGGCTTTCCGGTGCGACCCGCCGAGCGGATGGTGTCCCGAGATGAGGCGGCCACCATCTTCAGTTTGGTATGCGGGGCGGTCTCGGCCTCCTCCGTCGTCAGCCATACCGAACCGGTCCATGCTCCGGCGGCGCCGAGGGCCACCGACGCGGCCATCTGCCGACCCGTGACGATCCCGCCCGCGGCCAGCACCGGGGTCTCGCGCCCGCCGGGGATATCGGCGATGGCCTCGAGCACCTCCGGGATGAGCACCATCGTCGTCACCTCACCGCAGTGACCGCCGGCCTCGGTGCCCTGGGCAACGATCAGGTCGACTCCGGCATGCACCTGTTTGATCGCATGCTCTTTGGCGCCGACGAGGGCCGCCACCGGAATACCGCGCTCCTTGCCGGCGGTGATCATGTAGTCCGGCGGCACACCGAGGGCATTGGCCATCAACTTGATCGGGTGATTCAGCGACACCTCGAGCAGGTTCTGGCCGGTATCGCCGGACAGCGCCGACGAAGCGATGCGCACCTCTTCGATCGGGATGTCGTGCTCGGATAGCAGTTCGGAAATGAAAGTCCGATAGTCATCCGGAATCCGATCCGCGAGTTGGGCCCTGGTCAGATTCTCGCCCTTGCCCTCGAACTTGGCCGGCACGATGATGTCCACGCCATAGGGCTTGCCGTTGACGTGGTCGTCAATCCAGCACAGCTCCTGCTCAAGCTGCTCGGGTGTGAACGCCACGCCGCCGAGTACGCCGAACCCGCCGGCATTGCTCACCGCGGCGACGACGTCGCGGCAGTGGCTGAAGGCGAACAGCGGGAAGTCGATGCCGTACTGGTCACAGATCTCTGATTTCACGCGACCCAGTATGCGCCCCCGGCCCACTAGGCTCACGGCCATGGTCCGGATGGGTATCGCGACGGCACTGGGGGTGCTGGCCGCCGTCTTGACCGGAACGATGCGCCACGAGTGGCACTACTCGCCCGCGGTGGGCTGGATCGTCGCGGCGACGGTCTACCTGGCCGCGACGTGGTGGGTGGTGGCGGGCTTGGACGGTGCCCAGACCGAGTCGCACGTCAGGCAACGGCATCAGGACGGCACGCCGACGGTGTCACACCTGATCATTCTGATCTCCAGTGTCGCCAGCCTGGCCGGGGTGGGCTACCTGCTGGTGGGCGCCGGACCGGAACGCCATGTGGGCGAGGCCGCCATTGGCATCCTCAGCGTCGTCGCAGCCTGGTTCGCGGTCCACACCACCTTCATGCTGCGCTACGCACAGCTGTACTACCTGGGCGGTGAACCGGACGCCGTCCAGTTCCATCAGGCGGGTTATCGGCCCCGCTTCCTTGATTTCGCCTATCTGGCCTTCACCGTGGGCATGACCTACCAGGTCTCAGACACCGACATCGCCAGCCGGCCCATGCGCGGATCGGTCCTGACCCAGGGGCTGGTGTCATTCATGCTGGGCGCGATCGTGCTCGCAAGCACCATCAACCTCGTCCTCCAACTCGCCGGCCACTGATGGCCAGCCTCGCGCAGTGGATCGAGGGCGCCCGGCCGCGCACCCTGCCCAACGCCATCGCACCGGTGATCGCAGGCACCGGCGCGGCGGCCTGGCTGCACTCCGCGGTCTGGTGGAAAGCGCTTCTGGCACTTGTGGTTTCACTGGCGTTGATTGTCGGTGTGAACTACGCAAACGACTACTCCGACGGAATCCGCGGCACCGACGACGAGCGAGCCGGTCCGCTTCGCCTGGTCGGGTCGAAGGTGGCAGCGCCACGTGCGGTACTGACCGCGGCGGGGGTGAGCCTCGCGGTCGCCGCCGTCGCCGGCCTAACGCTGGCGATGCTCAGCGCACCGTGGCTGATCGTCGTGGGCGCGCTGTGCATCCTCGGAGCGTGGTTCTACACCGGTGGCTCGCGGCCGTACGGGTATGCCGGTTTCGGCGAGGTCGCGGTATTCGTGTTCTTCGGTCTGGTCGCGGTGCTGGGCACGCAGTACACCCAGGCACTGCGGGTCGACGGGGTAGGCGCGACGCTCGCAGTGGCCACCGGCGCACTGTCGTCGGCGGTATTGGTGGCCAACAATCTGCGCGATATCCCGACCGATGCCGTCGCCGGCAAGGTGACACTGGCGGTCCGCCTCGGCGACACCCGCACCCGAGTGCTCTATCAGTCGCTGCTTGCGCTGGCCGGGGTCCTCACCATCGCACTGATGCGGGCAACGCCGTGGTGCGCGATCGGACTACTTGCCGCGCCATTGGCGCTGCGGGCTGCCGGGCCGGTGCGCCGCGGGCAGGGCGGGCGCGACCTCATCCCGGTGTTACGTGATACCGGCCTGACGATGCTGGTGTGGTCGGTCGCGGTGGCGGCCGCACTGGCGTTGCACCGCTGAGCTATTCGGGAGTCTCGCCGCGTAACCGGGCCTGCAACTGCTCGCGGTCAGCCCGGCGGCGCTCGTCGACCTCCGCGATGCCCGCAGTGGCGCGCCGGCGCAGTGGGGCCAACAGCCAGATGCCGAGCGGCAGCGAGATCACGATGGCGAACAGCATGGCGACAACGAGCGGAAACTGGGCGATGCCGATCAGGTGTGCCGCGTAGAAGATGACCGCGGTCAGCGCGGCCACCAGCGCCAGCCGCGCGAGGGTGTACAGCGCCACGTCCGCGGCCATGCGGCCGGTTGTGCCGCCTGCCTGGTTGTCCGTCACCGTGCCGAGCCTACCGACGCGCGTATATTCGGACAAAGGAGGTTTACCCGTGCTTTACCTGGTGCTCATCTTGGTCGTCGCAACCGTGGTCTACGTCGGCGTGCGCTCGAATCGCACACACGCCCACCGGCCGCCCACGCGCGTCATCGGCCCCGACGACGACCCGGACTTCCTCTGGAAGCTCGGCGGGGACGACAAAAACCCGCATTAATGCACTCCTTCTGCAGGAGTGGCGCTAATTCACTCCGGCGTAGGAGTGCAGGCCCACGGTCACCAGGTTGATGAAAAACAGGTTGAACACCATGGCTACGAAACCGGCCACGTTGATCCACGCCGCTTTCCGATCGCGCCACCCGGCCGTCGACCGCGCGTGCAGATAGGCCGCATAGATCACCCACGCGATGAACGACAGCGTTTCCTTGGGATCCCAGCCCCAGTAGCGTCCCCACGCCTCCTCGGCCCAGATGGCGCCGAAGATGACACCGAACCCGAACACCGGGAACGCGAAAATCGTTGTGCGGTAGGCGATCCGGTCCAGGGCCTGGGCATCCGGAAGACGGGAGACGATCCGCGCCACGAATCCGTCGGCGCCGCCGGGTGCAGGCTCGCCGAAGCGCGACATCTTCAGCAGGAACAGAATGCTGGCCACGCCCGCCACCAGGAACACCCCCGATCCCAGACTGACCACCGATACGTGGATCGGCAGCCAGTAGGACTGCAGTGCGGGCATCACCGGCGCGGCGTTGGTGTAGAGCCACTTACCGGACACCGTCAGCAGGATCAGCACCGGAACCAGAACGAACACCCACAGCGCCCGGAACTGCGGTCTGCGCAGCACCACCGCGGCGGCGACCAGACCGCAGAAACTTGTCAGATTGATGAACTCGTACATATTGCCCCAGGGCGCCCGGGTGGTGGCCAGTCCGCGCAGCACGATGCAGCCGAACAACAGGGCGATGCCGAGGTACACCAGAGCCAGACCGGCGCGGCCGAACCGGTCCGCCAGGGGCGGCGCAGCACTGTCGAGCACCACACCGGGACGGTCGGCGTCGGATGCGACGCGCCCGGTGGCGACTCCCCCGGCCGCGACCAGTTCACGCTGTTCGACCCGGCGGCCCCGGCTGGATGCGAGTTCGACGGCCAACAGCGTCATTGCCAGGACGAGGACGACGACCGACGCGGTGAACGCCCAGTCCGAGAACCGGGCCAGGCCGATGTTGATGTGCTCGGTGTTCATTCGCGATCCGCCTCCGCCACTCGCCGGGTGAGCTTGTCGAACTCCCCGCCCCAACCGGAATTGTCGGTCCGGGCGAGTCCGCCTAACTCAAGATTCACCGTACCTGCACCCGCGGCGGAGATCCGAGCCCATACCCGCCGGCGACGGACGATCAGCGAGACCAGTAGGCCGCCCATCATCGACATCGCCGACACCAGGACCCACACCTGGCCGGGATCGTGTGAGACCTGCAGATTGACGAACGGGGTGGCGGCGTCGAAACGCACCACGGTGCCGTCGTCAAGACGCACCTGTTCGCCGAGGCTCAGATTGGTTCGCTTGGCCTTGGTCAACCGCTTCTGCTCGATCAACCGGGTATCGAGGGTGAACAACGATTGCGGCCGGCCGCTGTCCAGTCCGGCGTCACCGCGGTAGATGTCGATGGCCACCGCGGGGTCGTTGAGGGCCGGGAAGCTCGACGACAGCAGGGTGCCATCTATCTGCTGGGTCGGCGCCAACAGTCCGATGATCGCGATCTGTTGCTTGCGTCGCTGATCGGGCGGATAGAGACCGGCCGGCGGGTCGACTCGGATCACGCCCGAGGACAGCAGGGTGAGTGCGTCATTCGGCCGCCACTGAATGGTCTGGGTTCGCTTCACACCGTTCGGGAAGGTCACGGTGAAGGTCGGTGCGTAACCGTGTCCCTGCAGGTACACCCGGTCTCCGCCGATCCGAAGCGGGTGGTTGACCTCCAGCCGGTAGGGCTGCCAGGTGCCCGACACCAGATCCGCTCCGGCCTGATAGTCGATATTCGACTCAAATGCGACCGCCTGGCCGCTGGGCAGGTAGCGAGCCTGAAAGTCGTTGACCCGCAGGCACATCGGATAGAGCGAGGTCCCGTCGACGCTGTTGCCGGCGCGGAACGAGTCGAACGCCGCCGGGGATGCCGAGCAGAATCCGGGACCGCCGTTGGCGATCACGATGACGTTGCCCTCATAGCCGAACAATTTGCCAACGGCCACGGCGACCAGCAGACCCAGCAGCGAGAAGTGGAAGACGATATTGCCGAACTCGCGCAGATAGCCCTTCTCGGCGGAGATCTCAGTCACACCGTCGTTCTGCCGGGTGACCTGCCGCCAGCCGCGCAGGTGTCCGGCGATCATCGCGGCGACCGATTCCGGTGTGCCGACGACAGTGGCGTCAGCATGTTTGGGCAGCCGGCTCAGATTGCGCGGTGCCGGCACCGGCACGGCACGCAGGCTGCGGATGTGCTCGAGGGTTCGCGGCGTCAGACAGCCCACCAGTGAGATGAACAGCAGCACGTAGATGGCGGTGAACCAGAAACTGGCGAATACGTCGAACAGTTGCAGCCGGTCCAGCCACGGGCCGATGGTCGGGTGCTCGGTGAGGTACTGCTGCACCTTCGACTCATTGAGGCTGCGCTGCGGCAGCAGCGCGCCGGGCACCGCGCCGAGGGCGAGCAGGAACAGCAGCGCCAGGGCGGTGCCCATGGAGGTCAGTGCGCGCCAGGTGTTACGCGCATACGCGAGAAGGGTTTTCACAACACCGATGTTCATATCGGCAACCTGACGTCGCTGACGAACCCGTCGCGAATCCACGAGGTGAAGTCGTTCCACGCCCCGCTCACCAAAGCGAGACCGACGATGATGAGCAGCACACCGCCGAATATCTGAATGGCGCGGGTATGGCGGCGCAGCCAGCCGAAGGCACCGACCGCCCATCCCGAACCCAGCGCCAGCGCGATGAACGGTATGCCCAGGCCGAGGCAGTAGGCGATGACGAGTGCCACCCCGCGTGCGACGCTGGCACCGTCGGTTGCCGAGGCGACGGCGATCACACCGGTCAGTGTCGGGCCCAGACATGGCGTCCAGCCGAGCGCGAACACCGCACCGAGCAGTGGCGCGCCCGCCAGACCGGCCAGGCGGCGCGGTGCGAACCGGGCCTGGCGCTGCAGAGCCGGAATGAAACCGACGAAGACCAGACCCATGATGATGGTCACGACGCCACCAACCCGTTGCAGCAGCAACTGATTGGTGATCAGCGTGGTGGTCATCCCGAGCACGGCGACAGTTCCGAGGACGAAGACGGCGGTGAATCCAGCCACGAACAACGCCGCCGACCCCACCACCCGCCACCGCCGAGTCGCATCACGGGTGTCATCGACGCCGACCACCGCCGCCAGATACGACAGGTACCCCGGAACCAGCGGAACAACGCACGGCGAGGCGAACGACACCAGACCGGCCAGCACACACAGTCCCAGCGCGACCAGCAAGGGGCCCGCCGCAGCCGTCTCGGCCAACCCGGTCATGGTTCGGCTGCCAGACGTTGCACCACCGGCGTCAGATCCTCGGCCAGCAGTTCACGGAGGAACACCGCGGCCACCCGGTGCTGGCGGTCCAGCACCACCGTCGACGGGATCACGGTGGTCGGGTATTTACCGCCGAAGGCGATCATGGTGCGCATGGCCGGGTCGTAGATGGACGGGAAAGTGATCTTGCGGTCGGTGATGAAATCCCGCGGCGCGTCGATGTCGTTGTCGCGCACATCGATTCCCAGAAACGCCACGCCCTCGTCCCGGGTGGCGTCATACACCTTCTGCAACTGGGTGATCTCGGCGCGGCACGGCCCGCACCACTGACCCCAGATGTTGATCACCACCACCTTGCCGGCGAAGTCGTCGAGGGAGAGGATGCGCGCGGTGTCCATCAGGTCCGGTCCGGACACCCGGCCGGGTACTCCGCGGCTCTGCGGCGGATCGTAGGTGATATCGGTCCTGCCGCCGGGTGCGACGAATTCGAAGGTGCCGCCCTGGGCGACGGCGTCGTCACCGGTGGAACAGCCGGCAACCACCGTCGCCACAGCAGCCGCGACGAGCGCGTTCGCGAAGAGCTGCTTCACTCTCCCGCCGGCTCCCAGTACTTCCAGTCGATGAGTTCCTCGTCGTCGAAGACGAAGGTGTTCAGAGAGGCGAGGTCGCACATTCGCCGGCGCGGGTCGTGCGGCAGGCGATGGCCGAGCATCGAGCGACGCAGAGTCTCCACCGGCAGTTGATGACTCACGCAGACCACCTCGTGTCCGATGCCGAGCAGGCGAGCCTGCGCAACCGCGCGCCGCATCCGGGCGGCGACCTGTTTGTAGGGCTCACCCCACGACGGCCGAAACGGATTGGTCAGGTACTTCCAGTTCCGCGGGTCGCGCAGGGCGCCGTCACCCGGCGAGACGCGTTGGCCTTGGAAGATGTTCTCGGACTCGATGAGATCGGCGTCGGTGCCGATCGTCAATCCGTGGTGGGCGGCGATGGGTGCCGCGGTCTGCTGGGCGCGTTCCAGAGGTGAGGCGACGACCGCGACGATGTCGTGGTCGGCCAGTGCGTCGGCGACCGCCTGCGCCTGGGCCCTGCCACGCTCGGAGAGATAGAAGCCGGGCTTTCGGCCGTAGAGGATCCTATCCGGGTTATGCACTTCGCCATGGCGCATCACGTGCACCGTGGTTTTCATACCGGCCTCGCTTGGGCGGCGGCCCGCGCCGCGGCCGGCAGTGCGGCAGCGATCTTCTCGAAGGCGTCGTCGTCAAGTACGGCTGACACGAACCAGGCTTCGAATGCACTCGGCGGTGCATAGACACCCGCGTCGAGCAGGGCGTGGAAGAACGCCGGGAAGCGCCAGGTTTCGCTGGCTCGGGCGGCGGCGAAGTCTCGTACCGGTTCCTCGGCGAAGAACACCGAAAGAAAGTTACCGGCCCGCGGAACCTGATGTGCCACACCGGCTTTGATCAATGCCTCCGACAGCAGTCCGGCTAATTGGTCCGCATTGGCGTCCAACGCGGCGTATACCGCATCGTCAGCGTTGCGCAGGGTGGCCAGGCCGGCGGCCACCGCAACCGGATTTCCGCTCAGCGTGCCGGCCTGATACACCGGACCCAGCGGAGCGAGTCGTTCCATCACGTCGGTGCGCCCGCCGAAAGCCGCAGCGGGAAGTCCGCCACTCATCACCTTGCCGAAGGTGAACAGGTCGGCCTCGACCGGATCGATTCCGTACCAACCGGATCGGCTCATCCGGAATCCGGTCATCACCTCGTCGAAGATCAGCAACGCACCATGCTGTTCGGTGATCCGGCGCAGCACGGCGTTGTAGCCGGGCAGCGGTGCCACCGTGCCCATATTGCCGGGGCAGGCCTCGGTGATCACCGCGGCGATGCTGTCACCGAAGGCGGCGAAGGTCTGCTCCACGGCGGCGACGTCGTTATAGGGCAGCACGATCGTGTCGGCGGCCGTCGCCCCGGTGACCCCGGGCGAGGACGGCAGGCCGAGGGTGGCCACGCCGGAGCCGGCATCGGCCAGCAGGGCGTCGACGTGGCCGTGATAGCAGCCGGAGAACTTGACGATCTTGGCCCGGCCGGTGAAGCCGCGGGCCAGACGCACCGCGCTCATGGTGGCCTCGGTTCCGGAGTTGACCAGTCGCACCCGCTGCACCGGAGCGACCCGGGTGATGATCTCGGCGGCCAATTCGGTCTCGCCTGCCGTCGGCGCGCCGAACGACAGCCCGTCGGCCGCGGTCCGCTGCACGGCTTCCACCACGGCCGGGTGGGCGTGGCCCAGGATCATCGGGCCCCAGGAGCAGATCAGGTCGACGTAACGGTTGCCGTCGGCGTCGGTCAGCCAGCAACCCCGCGCCGAGGTGATGTAGCGGGGTGTGCCGCCGACCGAGTTGAACGCCCGCACCGGGGAGTTCACCCCGCCCGGAATTACCGCGCAGGCCTCGGCGAACAGCTTCGCCGAGGCGGTCGGGGGAACCGCCTGCTCAGTCATGCAAACCAGTGTCGCAGCCAGGACCGGTTCGTCTGCCACAGGGTCCCCGGTCACCGGGGCCCACTCGACACCGGTTAATTGGTTCGCCTACCCTAACTTCATGTCATCGGTGTCCGAGCAGATGCGCCGGCGCCGGTTGGTGTCCGGCACCCCGGGAGCAGCAGCGATGACACTGGCTGATCTGGACCGCGGCAAGCGCGCCATCGTGCTCGGCTACAGCGACGTGGTGGAACCAAGTACGGCGCGGCGACTCTTCGATCTGGGACTGGCACCGGGTGTCGAGGTGACGATGATCCGTCGTGCCCCTCTGGGCGATCCGGTGATATTCGGCGTCGGCGATTACGAGATCGCCCTGCGCGGCGTACAGGCCCGCTGCATCACCGCGAAACCGGCCGATTGATGGGCCACGCACATCATGGCGGCGGCGGATCAACGACGGCCAACATCGGACTGAAGCGGTTCGCCGTCGTCGGCAGCCCCAACTCCGGCAAGACCACCCTGTTCAATGCGCTGACCGGACTGCACGCCAAGACCGGCAACTACCCCGGCGTCACCGTCGCCCGCTTCGAGGGCCGCACGCGGGTCGACGACCGGGACACCGTGGTGGTCGAGGATCTGCCCGGTGCCTACAGCCTGGATCCGATCAGCCCCGACGAGCAGATCGTCGTCGACGTCCTCGACACCGACCAACACCGGGCCGACCAACACCGGGCCGACCAACACAGGGCCAACCACCGCAGTGTCGGCCTCGGAGTTCCCGACGCCCTGTTGGTGTTGCTCAATGCGACGACGTTGCGTCGCTCGCTGGGTCTGATCGCCCAGGTGCACCAGACCGGACTTCCGATCTGCGTGGTGCTCACCTTCACCGACGACCTGGCCCGCCGCCGGGGCCGGTTGGACATCGCCGCACTCACCCGGGCGCTGGGCGTGCCAGTGGTGCCCGTGGTGGCCGGCCATCGCGACGGTGTGGCGGATCTGCGACAGGTGATGGCCGAATCCGACTCCTGGAGCACACCGGTGGTGGCGCCACCCACCGATCCGGCCGAGGTGACCGCGTGGATCGAGTCGGTGCTCGCCTCCTGCGACTATCAGGTACCCGAGGTCGACCACCGCACCCGACGCATCGACGCCGTGATGCTGCACCCGGTGATCGGCACCGCCATCTTCGCTGTGACGATGTTTCTCTTCTTCCAGACCATCTTCACCGTCGCCGCGCCACTGCAGGGATACGTCGAAGCGGGCTTCGGATGGCTGGGGGATCTGGTCGCGGCGCGCGTTCACATTCCGTGGCTGTCGGGGTTCCTGTCGCAGGCCGTCATCGGGGGCGTCGGCAGTGTGCTGGTGTTCCTGCCACAGATCGTGTTGCTGTTCGTGTTGATCGCGCTACTCGAGGGCACCGGCTATCTGGCCCGCGCCGCATTCCTGATGGACCGGGTGATGGCCCGTGCCGGCTTGGAGGGACGCGCGTTCGTGGCACTGCTGTCGTCGGTGGCATGCGCCATACCCGGCATCATGGCGACCCGGTCGCTACCGTCGGCCAAGGATCGTCTCGCGACCATGATGGGTGCGCCGCTGATGACGTGCTCGGCACGACTGCCGGTGTACATCCTGCTGGTGAGTATCCTGTTGCCGGCCGGATCCCGGATCGGGCCGTTCAGTGGGCGCGGCGTGGTGATGTTCGCGCTCTATCTGATGGGCGCGGTGTCGGCAATGCTGGTGGCCGCGGTGTTCAAGAAGTTGAGCTCGCGGGGCGGGCCGGTACTGCCGTTCTACATGGAGATGCCGCCGTATCAGGTGCCGCGGCTGAAAAACGTTGCCGCAGAAGTGTGGACGGCCGTATCGGCATTCCTGCGCAAAGTCACCTCGATCATCATGACCGCCACGGTGGTGCTGTGGGTGCTGCTGAACCTGCCGCTACGCGGCGACGCCGAGATGACTGCGGCCGGGGTGGACACCGGCTCCGAGACGGCGGTGGCTGCGTATGTGATCGACCACTCCTACGCCGCGTCGGTCGGAAAGGCGGTCGAGCCGGTCTTCGCGCCGCTTGGCTTCGACTGGCGGATCAACATCGGCATCCTGTCCTCGTTGGCCGCCCGCGAGGTTTTCGTCGCCACCCTCGGTCAGGTGGCGGCCGCGGAAAACCCCGAAGAGCCGGCCGCGGCCCTGACTGAGATGCGGGTACAGGACGGACCGCAGGCCGGTCGGCTGTTGTTCGACGCGCCGACCATCGCTGCACTGCTGGTGTTCTTCATGTATGCGCTGCAGTGCATGTCGACGGTGGGCGTGATGCGCCGGGAGAGCGGATCGTGGAAATGGCCCGCGATCGCGTTCGGCTACATGTTCGTCCTGGCGTGGGTGCTGGCACTGGCTGCGCGGACCGTCGTGGCTGCGCTGTGGTGAGCGCCGCATGATCGCCCTGCATGCCGAACGAGTGGCGGCTGATCCGCAGGCGGTGCGATGGGTGGTGCCGGCAGGCAGCCTGCCGGCCGGACGCATCCACTCGGCACCGGGGCGTCTCGGTGAGTTGCTTGCCGACGGATCCTTGTCGGCAGGTCTGGTCGAGTCGACGGCGGTGTGGTTGTGGCTGCGCGACGACCTGTCCTGGGCGGCGCACGGAACGGCGGTACAGGCGGCGCTGCGTGCGGCGCTGGATGTGCCGAATGACTGGATCATCGAACCCGCCCCGGGCGAGGTACTCGCGCGGGTCACCACGGATCTGCTCGACGGTTCGGTGGGCGACTTCATCCGCTCGCACGGCGGGTCGGTTTCGGTTCAGCAGATGGGTCCCGATCTGGTGAGCGTGCAACTCGGCGGGGCGTGTGAGCACTGCCCGGCCGCCGGGCAAACCCTTCGTTCGAAGCTGATGGACGAACTGCGCCGGCGGTGCCCGGATCTGACCGAGGTGGATCGGGACGGCACCGAGTTGACCCTGGCGCTGGGTTCGGGGCGAGGCTGACACCTGACATAGGTGTGGTTCCCGCCTCTCAGCGACTCCGGTCACGCATAGCGGTCGTGACCCGACACCTAGTCGCTAAGAGGCGGGAAAAGATAGTGGTAGTCGTCGGCTGGTGCCACTGTGACGGATGATGGGGTCAGCGAAATCGCTTGAGCCGCAAACTGTTCGCCACCACCAGAACCGAGGACACCGCCATCGCCGCACCGGCGATCATCGGGTTCAGCAGTCCCAGCGCGGCCAGCGGGATCGCCGCGGCGTTGTAGCCGAACGCCCAGAACAGATTCTGTTTGATGATCCGCAGTGTCTTCGATGACAGCCGCAGTGCGGTCGGGACCGTGCGCAAGTCACCGCGCACCAGTGTGATGTCACCGGCTTCGATGGCCGCATCGGTGCCGGTGCCCATCGCCATACCGATGTCGGCGGTCGCCAGCGCCACCGAGTCGTTGACGCCGTCGCCGACCATGGCCACCCGGCGGCCGCGGGCCTGCAGTGCGCTGATGGCGTCGGCCTTCTGCGACGGCAGTACCCCGGCGATCACGTCAGTGGCGGCGATGCCGACCTCGGCGGCGACGCGGACGGCCACCGACTGGTTGTCTCCGGTCAGCAGCATCGGGGTGATACCGAGTGCCTTCAGTTCGGCGATCGCCTCAGCACTGGTCGGCTTGACCGTATCGGCCAACCGGATGATGCCGCGCCGGGCGCCGTCCCAGCTCACCTCCACACTGGTGCGGCCATCGGAGTCGGCGGCGCGCGTCACCCGAACATTGGTGCCGTCCACCACGCCGCTGACCCCGGTTCCGGGATCGTTGGCGAAATCGGTGACCGGGGCGGGCGTCAGGCCACGCGCACGCGCCTCGTGCACGATCGCCGCCGCGATCGGATGCTCGGAGGCCGCTTCGATCGCCGCCGCACGGGCCAGCACCACATCGGCGTCCTCGCCGGGTTGGACTTCGAGGCTTGAGACGCTCATCCGGCCGGTCGTCACGGTGCCGGTCTTGTCCAGGACGACGGTGTCGATACCGCGGACGGTCTCGAGCACCTGTGGCTTCTTGATCAACACCCCGAGTTGGGCGCCGCGGCCGGTGCCGACGAGGATCGCCGTCGGGGTGGCAAGACCCAGCGCGCACGGGCAGGCGATGATCAGCACCGCGACCGCCGCGGTGAACGCGGCCGTGGCCGGGTGTCCGGTGACCAGCCAGCCGGCCAGCGTGAGAGCGGCAATAACCAGGACGACGGGAACGAACACCGCCGAGACCCGATCGGCCAGCCGTTGGATCGACGCCTTACCGCTTTGGGCATCGGCGACCATCCGGGCCATCCGGGCCAGCTGGGTATCGGCGCCAACCTGGTTGGCGCGCAGCAGGATCCGGCCATAGGTATTGACCGCACCGCCGAGCACCGCGTCACCTACGGACACATCGGCCGGTACCGACTCGCCGGTCATCGCCGAGGTGTCCAGTGCCGAGGAGCCCTCGATCACGGTGCCGTCGGTGGCGACACGTTCGCCGGGGCGCACCACGAGCACGTCGCCGACGACGAGTTCTGCTGCGGAAATCCGAACCTCGTCCCCGTCGCGCAGCACGGTGGCCTCCTTGGCGCCCAGCGACATCAGGGCGCGCAGGGCCGACCCTGCCGACCGCTTGGCCTTGGCTTCGGAGTAACGGCCGGCCAGCAGGAACACCGTGACCGCGGCCGCGACTTCGAAGTACACGTGCCCGTGCCCATGCGTGGCGGCGCCGGTGATCACGACGAATGCCGACCAGAAGTAGGCGGCCAGGGTGCCGATCGACACCAGGGTGTCCATCGTGGACGTGCCGTGGCGGGCACTGTTCAGCGCCGCGGAGTGAAACGGGTAGCCACCCCAGAACACGATCGGTGTGGCCAGTGCGAGTACCCACCACTGCCAGCCGGGAAACTGCCACGCCATCACCATCGACAACGCCACCACCGGGACGGCCAGGATCGCCGATCCGATCAGGCGGGGCCGCAACTTCTCCTCGGGCACGTCGTGGTTCATATGGTCGCCGGAGTTCATGCGGCCCCCGGAGTTCATCGGGTCACCGTGGTTCATCTGGGCGTGGTCGATCACCGAGGCGTGATACCCGGTGGACTCAACCGCTCTCATCAGTTGGTCGGTGCTCACCTGCGGGTCATGCTCGACATGGGCCTGCTCGATCGCGAAGTTCACCGTGGCCGCCACACCGTCGAGACGGTTGAGGCTGCCTTCGATCTTCGACGCGCAGGAGGCGCAACTCATCCCGTGAAGGCGCAGATCTGTGCTCGTCATATTCGTCACTATACCCCTAGGGGGTATAGGTATCAAGTGTGGATACCCTGGAGCCCCGACGCAACCCGGCGATGCCCAGGATGGCCAGAACGCCGGCCGCCGTCGCCAACACCAGGGTCAACACCATCATCGGGGGGTCGTAGACCACCGAAACCGTGGCCGGCTGACCCTCGGTGACCGGTGCCACGTCGACCAGGCTGCGCACCTGTGCCCAACTCAGCACCGCACCCGCGGCCGCCGCGACGGCCAGGACCGCCTGCCCGACGTGCCGTACCGGGGCTGTCATCGGTCCGCCACGAGCCTGGTGAGTTCGGCGCGTAACGCCTCATGGTCGCGCGCCCAAGCCTGCGCCGTGCGATCGTTGGCCAACTTCAGCCCGATCCCGGTCCGTCCCTTCGGCACGCCGTTGAGTTCGCCAAGTGAGCGTGACTCCTGCCACTTCTGCAGTGCCTCATTGGATTTCACCGGCGCGCGCATGCCCTGAAACAAAGGCTTCCGCGGCGTGTACTCGGCTTCGGGGTATACCTCAAGGATCTCGCTGATCGGCAGGGTCTCAGTGCCCTGACGCAACGTGTCGGCGGTGAGTTCGACGCTTGTGTGGATCCGCGCAGCCCTGACCTGAATGGTCAGGAAACCGCACATCATCACCAGAAAAAACAGCGGCACGACCGGCCGGAATCCCAGCCCGGCACTTGACTGGACGAACGTCATCACCAGCCCACCCACCACACCGAGCCACAGCCAGTGCCAGCTCGCACCGTTTTCGAAGAACAAACGTTCGGCGGCATCCGGCCCAACCTGATCAGACACCGGGTTGCACCCGCCGGTTCAACATCAGCGTGCCGGCAATGATGGGCAACAGGCTCAGCAGAGCCGGGGTGGTGACCGTGCCGAGGAATACCGCGGCCATTGCGACCAACACCACGATTGCCATCCCCAGACCGGTGGCGGCCCGCCGATACCGAGGATCACCGTCGCGGGCACGCATCGCGAGGCGTGCCAACACCGCCGCCGCGAGCCCGAACAGCACCCCGGCACCGCGGTAGAGCCTCAGATAGTTGCGGACGGATTCATCCGACACCGTCGGTGGTGCGCCGCGACGCAGGGTATCGAACCCCACAATCACCGCCATCAGTCCGCCGGCCATCAACAGCGCCGCGCCGATGACCAGCAGCCAGAATGCAGCGCCCCCCGATCCGGGCCGGTGCCGGTCCGTCGGCGGCGGCTGGGCAATCACGACAGCCATCCCGCCGCATCGACAGCCCAGTAGGTCAGCACGATATCGGCACCCGCGCGCCGAATTCCGGTTAGCGACTCCAGGACCGTCGCGCGGCCGTCCACCCAGCCGTTCGCCGCCGCGGCGGCGATCATGGCGTACTCACCGGACACCTGATACGCCGCCACCGGCACGGGCGAGATCTCCGCGGCCGCGCGCACGATGTCGAGGTAGGCCATCGCGGGCTTGACCATCACGATGTCGGCACCCTCGTCGACATCGAGGGCGATCTCGCGCAACGCCTCCCGAGAATTGCCGATGTCCTGCTGGTAGGTGCGCCGGTCACCGGTGAGCTCGGAGGCCACCGCCTCCCGGAACGGTCCATAGAAGGCCGAGGCGAACTTGGCGGCATAGGCGAGGATCGCCACTCCTGCGTACCCGGCAGCGTCGAGTCCGTCCCGGATGGCAGCCACCTGACCATCCATCATGCCACTGGGTCCGACTACGTGCGCACCTGAATTCGCCTGGGCAACAGCGAGTTTGATGTACTGGGCATTGGTGGCGTCATTGTCGACGCGGCCCGCATCGTCGACGATGCCGCAGTGGCCATGGTCGGTGAACTCATCGAGACAGGTGTCGGCCATCAGCACCGTGGCATCGCCGAGGTCGCCCGCCAAGTCGCGCAGTGCACCATTGAGGATTCCATCGGGGTGCAGGCCGACCGAACCGGTGGAGTCCCTATCCTCGGCGCGCGGCACACCAAAGATCATCAGTCCGCCGACCCCGGCCGCGACGGCGTCGGCGGCGGCGCGACGCAGCGAATCCCGAGTGTGCTGGACAACGCCGGGCATCGCCGAAATCTGCCGGGGCTCGTCAATGCCGTCGGCGACGAACATCGGCAGCACCAGATGCCTTGGCTCCAGCGAAGTTTGGGCCACCAGACGGCGCATGGCCGCACTGGACCGCAGTCGACGCGGGCGTTGCCTGGGAAACGACATGGCGGGAGCCGCTCGTCCTACCGGCGGCGGCTCTTCTTGCGCGGCGGCGGCAGTGCGCCCTCGGCGCGCAACCGCGCCGCATGCTCCGCGAGCGCATCGACCAGGGGGCCTACGGCGGCGGTCTCCGGCTGGACGTCGACGCGCAGGCCGAATTCCGCTGCGGTCTCGGCCGTCTTCGGACCGATGCACGCGACGATGGTTCGGGAGTGCGGCTTGCCGGCGATGCCGACGAGGTTGCGCACCGTCGAGGACGAGGTGAAACAGACCGCGTCGAAGCCGCCGGTCTTGATCATCTCCCGGGTGTCGGCAGGCGGCGGTGCCGCACGCACCGTGCGATAGGCAGTGACGTCCTCGATCTCCCAACCACGGTCCCGCAGGCCCTCGGACAGTGTCTCGGTGGCGATATCGGCACGCGGCAGCAGCACCCGGTTGACCGGATCGAAGATGCTGTCGTAGTCCGGGAATTCGTCCAGCAGGCCCAGTGAGGACTGCTCGCCGGAGGGCACCAGCTCGGGACTGATACCGAACGCGCGGACGCGATCGGCAGTGGCCTCACCGACACAGGCGATCTTCACACCGGAGAACGCCCGGGCGTCCAAGCCGAACTCGGCGAACTTGTCCCAGACCGCCCGGACTGCGTTCGTTGAGGTGAACACCACCCACTGGAATCGGCCGTCGACCAGACCCTTGACGGCCCGTTCCATCTGGGCCGGGCTGCGCGGCGGCTCGACGGCGATGGTCGGCACCTCGATCGGCAGCGCACCGTGAGCGGTCAGGCGCTCACTCATCTCCCCGGCCTGATCCTTGGTGCGCGGAACGAGCACCGTCCAGCCGTACAGGGCGCGGCTCTCCCACCAGTTGAGTTTGGTGCGGTGGGTCACCGTGCGACCGACGGTGACCACCAGTGGGCCCGACAGTGGGCCGCCCGGGTCGCCGGCGCCGGGCGCGGTGCGATCGGTCAGGCCGCGCAGGGTCGACTCCACCGAACGCTGCGCACAACTGGTGCCGTCGGCGGTCACCACGCACGGCGTGGATTCCGAAAGTCCGAACTCGATCAGGGTGCGGGCCGCCTCGGCCAGGTGCGAGACCGTCGCGGTGAGGATGAGCGGGCCGGGTGCTGCGGCCAGTGCGGCCCAGTCGACCTCGCCGCGCACATCGGCGACGGTGTGGGTAGACCCCAGTGGCAACCCGGCGTAGGTAGGCACGGCGACGGTGGCCGGCAGGCCCGGCACGATGTCGAACGCCAACTGGGTCTTGGAAATAACGTTCACCTCGGTAATGACCGAATCCACCGACAGCGGGTCACCGGCGACCAGGCGGACCACGTCGACGCCGGCTTTGGCCTCAGCCACCAGGATCTTGGCCACTTCGGCCGGCTCACCGAGTGCGGGCCGGATGTCCGGGCCGACGACAACAAGCCCTGCGGCGGTGTGATCGGCGCCCTCGGTCGCCGCGGTCGGCGCCTGGGCCGGGCCCACCGCAGGCGGAAGTGCGGTTCCGACAACATTCAGCACGGCCTGTGGCACATCGGGATCGGTGAACACACACATGGCATTGCTCAACACGGTGCGCGCGCGCGTCGTCAGCAGACCGGGGTCACCCGGTCCCGAACCGACAAACGTGATACGTCCCGGCTTGGGCTTGCGCCCGCGGCCGCTCCCGTGACCCGTCATCTCCACTCCCGCTCCACGCTCATCACGCCAGTCCGATCGACATGACCTCGCGCGCGCCGAGTTCGAACAACTCCGCGGCGACCGAGAGCCCGAGCTCTGCGGGCCGGCCGGGGTTACCGATACCGGACGCACGGATCACGTCGGATCCGTCCACCGCCGCCACGCAGGCGCGTAGCGACAGCTCCTCGAAGACGTGGCCGTCCTCATCGATGGACTCGACCACCTCCGCGATCGCTCCCACCGGTGCGGAGCAACCCGCCTCCAGTTCGGCCAACAGGGTTCGCTCCGCGGTGACCGCGGTGCGGCTGTCGGGATCATCGAACCCCGCCAGCAGCGTCGCGAGCTCGGTGTCGCCCGCGCGACATTCCAGCGCGAGCGCACCTTGAGCCGGTGCCGGCAACATCTGCACCGGCTCCAGCGTCTCGGTGACGTCACCGAGCCGTCCCAGGCGAGCCAATCCCGCCCGGGCGACCACGATGGCGTCGAGATCACCGTTGCCTACCCTGTTCAACCTGGTGTCCAGATTGCCTCGTAGGGGGCGGATTTCCAAACCCAGACCCAGTGCTCTAAGCTGCGCGGCCCGCCGGACCGACGAGGTGCCGATGACCGAACCGGCCGGCAACTCCCCGAGTACCAGGCCGTCCCTGGCCACCAGAGCGTCCCGCGGGTCGCCGCGCCGTGGCACCGCCGCGATGACGAAGCGTTCGTCGGCAGCCGTGGGCAGGTCCTTGTAGGAATGCACGGCCATATCGACCACACCGGCGGCTATCGCCTCGCGCAGGGCAGCGGTGAACACACCCACCCCGATCTCCGCGACCGGTTGCGCCGAGCGATCCCCGTCGGTGGTGATGATGACAAGCTCGGCCCGATAACCGAGTTCGATGAGTTGATCGCGGACCGTGCCGGCCTGCGTGGTGGCCAGCAGACTGCCCCGGGTACCGATCCGGATCACCGAATCGTCGTTGCTTGCCAAACGCCCTACTCGGCGCCGTTAGGTCGGCTGATATCAAATTCCGTTGCGGGCACACTGATTTCACCCGCGGCAACAGCGTCGACGGCCTGCGGATCGAGTTCGAACAATTCGCGAAGAGCCTGCGCATAGGTATCGCCACCCGGCGCCGCCGCGAGTTGCTTGATCCGCACGGTGGGGGCGTGCAACAACTTGTCGACGACCCGGCGCACGGCGAGTCCCACCTCGTCGCGCTGTGCCTCGTCCAGCCCAGGCAACCGATGTTCCAGCCGCAACAACTCGGTCTCCACGACGTCGGCAGCCCGGCGACGCAGGGCTGTGACCGTGGGCGTGACCTCCGCCATCCGCTGGCTGGCCAGGTACGTAGCAACCTCGGCCGCGACAATCTGGCGAGCGGCCTCGGCATCGGCGGCGGCGGCCCGAGCCGCCGGCTCACGCTGGACGCGATCCATATCGATCACCGAAACACCGGGCAATCCGGACACGGCCGGGTCGATATCGCGCGGCATACCGAGGTCGCAGATCACCAGCGGTTCGGCGGCCTCGTCGCGACCGCCGGCGGCCAGCGCATGGTGCACATCGGCCAGCGACACCACCGGCCGGACCGCACCGGTGCAGCTGACCGCCAGATCGGCGGTGGCCAACGCGGCCGGCAGCTGATCGAGGGTCATGGCCGCAGTGGTGACGCCCTGCGCGGCGATGGCCTCCGCCAACCGTTGCGCCCGGGGCAACGACCGGTTGACGATGGTGATCTGGGTGACCCCCAGCCGGACCAGGTGCGCGGCCGTGAGAGCACCCATCGACCCGGCACCGATCACGGTTGCGGTTCGACCGGCAAGGGCGGTGTAGGACGGGCCCAGCTCGGGCCGGTACAACCGCTCGGCGGCGACGTGCAGGGCAACAGACACCACGCTGGCGCCGGCGGCGTCGATCGACGTCTCGGCGTGCACACGCTTTCCGACTGCCAGGGCGCGTTGGGCAAGATCGTGCAGAATTCGACCGACGGTCTGATTGGCCTCGGCGTTGGCGTAGGCGCGGCGGACCTGCCCGAGCACCTGCTGTTCGCCGATCACCGCGCTGTCCAGGCCGCTGGTCACCGCGAACAGATGCTCGACGGCGGCCTCGCTGTAGCGCACATAGGCGTGCTGTGTCAGTTCCCCCATCGACAGCCCGGAGTGCTCGGCCAGCACCTGACCGATCGCCGAGAGACCGCCGTGGAATGCATCGACGACGGCGTAGACCTCGACCCGATTGCAGGTCGACAAGATCATGGCCTCGGTAACCAACGGCGACTGCAGCACCCGTTCGACGAGCTTGACCTGATCGGCCTCGTCGGCGGCGAGTTGCTCGAGAACGGCGACCGGAGCGCTGCGGTGAGACACCCCGAACAACAGGACGCTCACTGCGCGATCACCCGGCCTGCTCCCTCGCTGCTATCGATGCCGCTCCGGACCGATAACGTCGGCCTGGGAGAGAAATTACCCGCAACGCTAACGGCTGCGCAGCGGCGTCACCAAATTGTGTTCGGCTCGCAAGCAGAATTCAGCGATTCAACAGGTCGGCCCGCAAGCGGGCCGCTAGGACTTCAACAGGTCGGCCCGCAAGCGGGCCGCTAGGACTTCAACAGGTCGGCCCGCAAGCGGGCCGCTAGGACTTCAACAGGTCGGCCCGCAAGCGGGCCTCGTCGACATCCCAGTAGCTGTGCTCGCGTCCGTCGAGCAGCACCACCGGCAGCCGGTCACCGAACTCGGCCCGCAGGTCGGGGTTGCCGGCGGCGGCCGCGGCGTCGACGTCGGTGCTAGACAACTTGAAGTCGAGTTCAGCGGCCAATTCGGCCAACCGGTCATGCACCCGACGGCAGATGCCACAGCCGTCGCGGGTGAGCAATTCAACGTGTGCCCGAGTCATCGAGGGCTAGTGTCCCATCCCCTGGATAGGCTGAGCGGTATGGGTGACGCCGAGGACGAGCAGACGCCCCCCGGCGTGCCCACCCCGCCGCCCGCCGACCTGACCGCGGCCGCCTTTTTCGACGTCGACAACACCCTGGTGCAGGGATCGTCGCTGGTGCACTTCGGTCGCGGCCTGGCCGCCCGTAAGTACTTCCGGTACGGCGAGGTGTGGAAGTTCATTTACGCCCAGGCGAAGTTCCAGCTGACCGGCAAGGAGAACAGCGACGATGTCGCCGAGGGCCGACGCAAGGCACTGGCGTTCATCGAAGGCCGATCGACTGAGGAGTTGGCCACACTCGGCTCGGAAATCTACGACGAGATCCTCGCCGACAAGATCTGGCCCGGTACCCGTGCCCTGGTGCAGATGCATCTCGATGCCGGGCAACAGGTCTGGCTGGTCACCGCAACGCCGTACGAATTGGCCGCGACCATCGCCGAGAGGCTGGGCCTGACCGGAGCGCTGGGCACCGTCGCCGAATCGGTCGACGGAGTGTTCACCGGCCGCCTCGTCGGCGATATCCTGCACGGCCTCGGCAAAGCGCACGCGGTTCGGGCCCTGGCGATCCGCGAGGGCCTCAATTTGAAACGGTGCACCGCCTACTCCGACAGCATCAACGACGTGCCGATGCTGTCCCTGGTGGGGACCGCCGTCGCGATCAACCCGGACGCCGATCTTCGAGAGGTGGCCCGCGAACGAGGTTGGGAAATCCGCGATTTCCGCACCGCACGCAAGGCCGCCCGGATCGGCGTCCCCTCGGCGATCGCGTTGGGTGCGGTCGGCGGTGCCGTCGCCGCAGCCGTGTCGCGCCGGCACGAGTAGTTACACACTCGCACGCGATAAGATCCCGCAATGTCATTCGCCAGCGACATCATCGGGACCCACTACCGGTATCACGACTACTTCCTGGTCGGCCGGGAGAAAATCCGCGAGTACGCCGCGGCTGTTCAGTCCGATGACCCACTGCACTCCAGCGAGGAGGCGGCCAGGGCGGCCGGTTATCCCAATGTCGTCGCGCCGCTGACCTTCATCGCCGTGGCCGGCCGACAGGTGCAGTTGGAGATCTTCAAACAGTTCGACGTTGGCATCAACCTGGCCCGGGTCATCCATCGCGACCAGAAGATCCTCTTCCACCGTCCGATATTCGCCGGCGACAAACTGTATTTCGACTCCTGGCTCGATTCGGTGCTGGAATCGCACGGCACCGTCATCAGTGAGGTGCGCAGTGAGGTCACCGACGCCGATGGCAAGCCGGTGATGACGACGATCGTGACCATGATCGGCGAGGCGGCCGGGGCCGAAGACGATGCCCTTGTTGCCGCGATCGCCTCGCGTGCGCAGGCGCGTCAGGCGGCCGGCTGATCAGCCGAGGAACGTGTTGCGGCGCTTTCCCAGCAGGGTGAACAGCGTCTGCTGAATGGTTTCGCGAACCTGATCGGTGATTTCGAAGGTGACCATCGGGTCGTCGGCCGCAGTCTCGTCGTACTCGCCGGTGTCGATGGGTGGGCCGAAGGCGATATGCCATTTCGACGGCAGCGGCACCAAACCAATCGGACCCGCCAGCGGGAACAGCGGCGTGATCGGGAAGTACGGCACGCCGAGCACCCGGGCCAGCAGCTTGACGTCGGCCAGCATGGGGTAGATCTCCTCGGAGCCGACGATCGAGCACGGAATTATCGGCGCCTTGGCGCGCAGTGCCGCCGAGACGAATCCGCCACGGCCGAAGCGCTGCAGCTTGTAGCGATCACGGAACGGCTTACCCAGGCCCTTGTACCCCTCGGGGAAAACCGCGGCCAGCTCGCCGCCTGCGAGCAGCCGGTTGGCGTCGGCGGTGCAGGCCATGGTGTGGCCGGCTCTCCGGGCGACCGGGCCGACGACCGGCATATCGAACACGATGTCGGCGGCCAGCAGCCGAAGATCGCGATGCGCCGGGTGGTGATCGCGCACCGCGACCGACAGCATGGGCCCGTCGAACGGCAGCGTTCCCGCGTGGTTGGCCACCACCAGGCCCGCGCCGGTGTCCGGAAGGTTCTCCAGACCGCTGACCTCGACGCGGAACCACCTGTCGTAGAAGAACCGCAGTGCGGGCAACACGACCGCGTCGTTGTACTGGGGATCGAAACCGAATTCGTCGACGCTGTAGTCCCCGGTCAACCTTTTCCGGATGAAGTCGGCAAACGCGGCAATCCGCTGGGAGAGGTCACCCGTCGCCGGTTCGGCTGCATCCGCGCGCCGCTGTTCGAACTCACGGATGACGGCTTCTATTTCCTCCGCGGTGCCGGTCGGCGGTTTCGGCAATGCCGAGGGATGTCGTGTGGACGCAGTGGAGCGCTGCGATCCGCGCGCGCCGGTGCGGCTCGGATTTCCATGCAGCGGAATGACTTTGGCCTTCGAGTCACCGGCCACGTCAGTCACCTCCCCCACCTCTGGGCCGCCGCGAGCATCCGACCCTCCGCTGAGCTTACCCACTGCGGGGAGATGATCGGGGTTAGGCCACGGCCGCGTACGAAGTCGTCGAACGCCTCCAGCGTCGTCCACTTAGGCTCGAAGCCCAATTCGGAACGCATGCGGGTGGTGTCCATCGCGCGGCCGAAGCTGAAATAGGCCAACTGATCGCGATTGACCTCGCTGTTCATCGTCGCCCTGCGGACCGAGTCCACCACCCCGACCCCGAACGTCGGCAGCGGCAACGCCAGCCGGCCGGCTCGACGAATCGCCTGGGACATCATGATGATGCCGGTGGCGCCAATGTTGAACGTTCCCGCCACACCGGCCATCGTGGCCCGTTCCAATGCGCCCAGGGCGTCCTGCTCATGCAGCAACTGCAGCCGGGCGTCATGGCCGAACACCGTGGGAACCACCGGACCCGCCAGGTAACGTGCCAGGGCGGTGTCCATCGCCGGGCCGATCATGTTGGCCAGTCGCAGAATGGTGACCGCGATATCGGGTCGGCGGCGGCCCAGCCCCCGTGCATAGCCCTCGATGTCGACGCTGTCGCGGGCGAAGCCTTCCCGGGGCGGACGCCTGCTGCTGCCATCCTCGGTGTGAACCACCGGGTCGTGCGGATTCGAGCCGTAAACCTCCGAGGTGGACTTCAGAATGACCCGCCGCACCGACGGAGCCTTCTGACATGCCGCGAACAACTGCATGGCGCCCATGACGTTGAGTTCCTTGAGCGTGGCGCGCCCACCCGATCGCGGCACGTACGAGGCGGCCGCCGCATGCACCACGGTGTCGACGTCGCTGTTGCGGATCACCTTGGCGATAACCGGATTTCGGATGTCGGCGCGGACGAACTCGGCCCGGCCCATCCGTCGCTTCAAATCCTTGCTCGGTGCGATCGCATCAACGGCGATGACGTGATCGATCGACGGATTCTGCACCAACCGCGCGGTGAGATAACCGCCGAGGAATCTGCAGGCGCCGGTGACCAGAACCACCCTGGGGTAATCCATGGCAACAGCCTATCGGCCGATACGGCCGATGGCGCGGTGAGAGGACGGCGCAGCCGCCCAGCGCCGCCCTAGCGCCTACTTGCCGAGTTTTCTGCGTTGGACCCGGGTTCGACGCAGCAACTTGCGATGCTTCTTCTTGGACATGCGCTTGCGCCGCTTCTTGATGACTGAACCCATGAACTCCGCTACCTCAAGTACCCATTGCCCGCTTCACACCGGGCCTGTCTGTGTCGCTAATACCCTACCCAAGTGGGTAGGGGAACGAAAACCGGCTACGGGCGGGGCGGCAAACCGCCGATGGGCGGGGCGGCTCTAGCCGGCGTCGAAGTATGACGTCTCCAACAGATCATGGACGGCTTTGGCGTGGACCCGGAACGAGCGTCCGACCCGAACAGCGGGCAGTTCGCCGTTGTGCACCAGGCGGTACACCGTCATCTTGCTGACCCGCATCAGCGCGGCCACCTCGGCGACGGTGAGGAATTGCGTTCTGGTGACCGCTTGGCCGTCAGCCGCACCGGCATCACGCGCCGGCTTACCGTTCATAGACGTCATCGCTACCCATTCCGTCAGGCACGGGCGTTCCAGCGGCTTCCCCACCGCTGGCTCCACGCGCGCATACAGGAGGACAATAGCGTGGCCAATGGGGTTCCTGCGACGGGTGTTGGCTAATTAGTTGAAAAAGGCGTGAACTACTCTGATGTAATTCCGAGCTGCTCAGAGCGGGTTTTTGCGGCTTCAACGGCGGCGGCGACGGCCGCGCGCACCCCACCGCGCTCCAGTTCGCGCAGGCCAGCAGCAGTTGTACCGCCGGGCGACGTGACCATTGCACGCAACTCGGCGGCGGTGGTGTCGGGCCGGCCCGTCGCACCGGCGCCGCCGCTCTCGGTGCGCTCCACCAGCATCGCCACCGAGCCCGCCATGGTCTGCACCGCCAATTCGGTGGCCACGGCGCGGCTCAGGCCGCTGGCGACGGCGGCATCGATCAACGCCTCGAGGAACAGGAAGAAGTAGGCCGGCCCCGAACCCGACACCGCCGTCACCGCGTCGATCTGCGCCTCGGCGACCGTCAGTACTCCGCCGACGCCGGAGAACAATTCCGCCGCCTCCGACAGCTGCGCGGAGGTGGCGAACCGGCCCCGGGCCAACGCCGTGATACCGGCGCCGACCAGAGCCGGCGCATTGGGCATGACCCGGATCACCGGGTATCCGGCAGGCAGATGCGCCTCGTAGAACGCAGCCGTGACACCCGCAACGACACTCACCAACACCTGTTCGACGGCATCACTCTCGGCTCTGCTCGCCGCGGTTGCGATCGCGACGACCACCGATTCGGCGTCGGCGGGCTTGACGGCAACGATCACGAACGCGGCGTTCTCCACCGCCTCCGCCATCGGTGCGACTCGAACCGCATAAGTCTGTGCCAGATAGTCGGCCCGCTCGGGCACCTTCTCGGACACCACCAGTTCGCGAGCCGGACGACCGGCCCGAATCAACCCGGCGAGCAGCGCCTCGCCCATGTTGCCGCCACCGATAATCGCGATTCTGGCCATGGTGGAAAACCCTACCGACCCGGTACCAGCGCCAGCTGCCGGGATTGCACGATGATGCGCCCGGCGCTGTCGACGACGGTGTGATCCTCGTCGAACCAGTCCTGCCCGATCAGAGCGGCGGTGCACACGACCCGCAGCCAGCCGTCAGCCGGCAGACCACGCAGATAGGCGGTCAGTTGCACGGTGGGCGCCCAGCCGCGGCGGCCGACGGCATAGGACACCGGCAGTGAAATGTCACTGCACATGAGCGCAAACAATTCGTCGACCCGTTCCTGTCTGGGCCGAACCCAAGTCATGAAAACCGGGGCCTGGTCCGGCGCGACGGACTCCACCACAAAGGGGTGGATCACGGCGCCCCGGGCAATGTTATTGATCTCCGCGCCGGGATGGCCGGGTCCGATCGGCCCGACGTCGGCCGGCGGTTCCGGACCCATCAGCGGCGTCACCGGGTTGTCCGACATCAGCGGCGCCGCGTCGTGTTCGGGATCGCCGAGCGTTACCACCGCGTGCACGCAGGCGCGGTTCCCGGAAACCAGTTCGACATCCATCAGACCGATCCGGCGGCCCCGCTTGCGCATGGTCGTGACGACGCGCACCGGGCCGGGGTCGGGTGCGGACAGGAAGTTGGCCGACACCGCGACCGGCGCAGCGGCCACCGATCCCCCGTCGGCCGCCGTCTCGCGGTAGGCCTCCCGGGCGGCCTTGGCACATAGGGCGACCATCACACCACCGTGAACCTTCGGCCCGATTGTCCAGTGCTCGTTGAGATTTCCGTCGAACTCACCGGGCCGGTGATCGACCGGACGCAGGATCATCGCGTCGGAGAACAGCGGGACCGTCGTCGAACTCATGAGAGCCTTTCAGCGCAGCAGGTGCGTGCGGGCGAACTGTAGCGACTCGGTCAACATGGCATCACGCTCGGCCTTGTTGCGCGCCGCAGAAGTAGTCACCTCGAGAATGACATGACCTGTGAAATCACTGCCGGCCAGCATCTGACACACCTCAACGGTCGGCTGGGTGCCGCGGCCGGGCACCAGATGCTCGTCGGTGGCCGCACCATTGCCGTCACACAGGTGCAGATGAACCAGGCCCGACCCCATCCGACGGGCCATATCCAATGCATCCGTACCCGCCGTCGCGGTGTGTGACAGGTCGAGGGTGAAGTGCGCGTGGTTCCCGTCCAGTGGGTCATAGGACGGTGCGAACGCCGAGACGCCCGCGCCGGGGCTTCCGCCCCGGCGGCGCATGCGCTCGATTGAGGGCAGGCCCGATCCGAAGAACCGGTCGGCCCGAAACGGGAACATGTTCTCCACCGCGACGTGCACATCGCTGCGTTCCTCAAGCCAGGCCACCTGATCGCTGAAGCCCTCGGCGTAACGCCGCTGCCACCGAAACGGCGGGTGCACGACGACGGTCTGCGCACCGAGTCGCTCGGCGGCTTGAACGCTTCGGTTGAGTTTCGGGACTGGGTCGGCTCCCCACACCCGTTGCGAGATCAACAGGCACGGTGCATGAATCGAGAGCACCGGAACGTTGTACCGGCGGGACAACTGCGAAATGGCGCCCATATCCTGGCTGACCGTTTCTGCCCAGACCATCAACTCAACACCGTCGTAGCCCAGCTCGGCGGCGCATTCGAACGCCGCTTCGGTCCGCAGTGGATAGACCGAAGCCGTCGAGAGACCGACCTTGATCGCGGGGCGCACTGCCGAGTCAGGTCGACTGAAGGAGGGCCAACGGACCGAGCGTGACCAACGCGCCCACCGCAACCGCGATCAAGGTGCTGGCAATGTCCTCAGTCTTTCGGACCGCTCGGACCGCTACCACCAAACCAAGGATCACCAGAACCGAAAGCACCAGCGCCACAATGTTATTCCACCGCCAAAGCTGATCGAAGCCGAGGAACAGTCCCGCGCCGAAAACCACTGCCAGAACCGACTGCGCCACCGCCACCAGTCCATGTCGCAGGGCGGTCAGGGGGGCCTCGCGGGGCCGGGCCGGGGTGGCCGTGACCAGTCCTGCACCGGGGAGATCATCGTCGACCTCGATGACGCCACGGCGAGCCAGGTCGTCGGCGACGGTCTCACCACTGAACAGGGTGCCGCCCGACGACCGCAGATACGAGCGCAGTTCCTCGGCCACCTCGGCCTGATCATCGACGAGGCCGACTAAATCCACCGACTGATCGACCGGGTCGTAGGTCATCTGCTCGGCGCCCGAGGAGCGGCGCTGCGGCCGCGGATCGTGACTGAGTTCAAGTCCACGCTCACGGCTCGGCAGCGGCGCGCTGGACAGCGGCGGGAAACCCGCCACCGGCGCCGGTTCGGTGTAATCGACGTAGTCGGTGTAGTCGGTCTCGTCGGTGTAGTCGGCGTCGTCGGCGTCGTCGGTCTCGTCGGTCTCGTCAGTCTCGTCGGCGTAGACCACGACGGTCTCGTCAGTCTCGTCGGCGTAGACCACGACGGTCTCGGCCGACGCCGGTTCCTCGGCGACCGGTTCCTCGGCGGCCTCAGGTTCCGCCACCGGTTCCTCGACACGGATGACCGGAATCTCCCCGGTCAGCTCGGCCACCGTTACGGACTGATCATTGCCGCGCCGCCGGTGCCGTCGTCCACTGACCGGTGGCGAGCCGATGGTTCCGTTGCGCGCCAGCAGCTCCGCCACCGAAATCGGCCGGGTGCTGTCGGACGGGCTCATCGCTTCTCGCCTCTCGATCGGGCATGCCGCACCGACGTCTCCACCAATGCGGTTCCATCGGTCTGGCTGTCGAGCCGGCGCAGAATCACACCCTCGCGCAGCGCCCAGGGACAGATGTCCACCGATTCCAACGACATCGCTCGCATACTTGCCTCGGCCACCAGGGCGCCGGCCACAATTTGCGGCGCCCGCTCGGCACTCACTCCTTCCAGCTCGGCACGATCTGCCGTCGTCATCCTAGAGATGAAGGCTATGAGCTGACGCAGGCCATTGGCGGTCAGGGTCCGCTTGGCCCGGGGGCCTGCCGCCGAGGGCGCGGCACCGGTCAGCCGGGCCAGCGAGCGGAATGTCTTCGAGCTACCCACGGCGAGGTCAGGTGGGCCGGCCTCCAGCACGGACTTCCCGGCCTGGACCAGTTCGGTATCAAGCCACTCCCGCAGCATCGCCACCCGTCGGCGCCCCGGCGGGTCATCGGGTAGCCATTCCCTGGTCAGCCGGCCCGCGCCCAGCGGCAGGGACAGCGCGATATCGGGCGCCTCGTCGACTCCGGTGGACAACTCCAGCGACCCGCCACCGATGTCGAGGTTGATGATGCGCCCCGCACTCCAGCCGTACCACCGCCGCACCGCCAGGAACGTCAGCCGGGACTCGTCGACCCCGGTGAGCACCTGCAGATCCACCCCGGTCTGCGACCGCACCCGGGCCAGCACCTCATCGGAGTTCTTCGCGTCGCGCACCGCGGAGGTTGCGAACGCCATCAGGTCCGCACAGCCCGAACTGGTGGCGATCCGGGCGAACTCGTCGACCGTCTCGACGAGCTTGTCGGCACCGCGCCGGGTGAGCTTGCCGGATTCGTCGATCGACTCGGCCAGGCGAAGGGACGACTTGGTTGAACTCATCGGCGTCGGATGCCCACCGCGGTGCGCATCAACCACCAGAAGATGAACCGTGTTGCTGCCGACATCGAGGACGCCTAATCGCACCCCTCCAACCTAGCGGGCGGGAGATGATCGTCTAACCTTTGACGTCGTGACACGCAAGCACCCCGGCGAGGTTGACTTGGACTTCCCCCGCGAGTGGGTGGAGTTCTATGACCCCGCAAATGACGAACATCTGATCGCCGCCGACCTGACCTGGCTGCTGTCGCACTGGACGTGCGTCTACGGCACCGCGGCCTGCCAGGGCACCGTGAAGGGGCGTCCCGACGACGGATGCTGTTCGCACGGGGCATTCCTGTCCGATGACGACGATCGCGCCAACCTCGACGCCGCCGTGGAGAAGCTGACCGACGCCGACTGGCAGTTCCGGTCCAAGGGCATGGGCCGCAAGGGTTACCTGGAGACCGACACCTTCGAGGACGAACCCAGCCTGCGGACGCGAAAGTACAAGGGCGCCTGCATCTTTCTGAACCGGCCGGGATTCGACGGCGGTATCGGATGCGCACTACACAGCAAAGCACTCAAGCTCGGCGTCGAGCCCCTGACGATGAAGCCGGAGGTGTGCTGGCAGCTGCCGATCCGGCGCAGCCAGGAGTGGGTCACCCGGCCCGACGGCACCGAGATCCTCAAGACCACGATCACCGAGTACGACCGGCGCGGTTGGGGCGAGGGCGGCGAGGACCTGCACTGGTACTGCACCGGCGACCCGGCCGCGCACGTCGGCTCCACACCGGTCTGGAAGTCCGGCGCCGCCGAACTCACCGAATTGTTGGGCGCCAAGGCCTACGCGGAATTGGCCGCGATGTGCAAACGGCGCAGCGGATTCCCGCTGATCGCCGTACACCCGGCGACCCGGGCGGCTCAGCCCTCGAGCTTGTAGCCCAGGCCGCGCACGGTGATCAACCGAACCGGATTCGCCGGGTCGCCCTCGATTTTGGATCGCAGTCGCTTGACGTGCACATCCAGGGTTTTGGTGTCGCCGACGTAGTCAGCGCCCCACACCCGGTCGATCAGCTGACCGCGGGTCAACACCCGGCCCTTGTTCCGCAACAGGTACTCCAGCAGGTCGAACTCCTTAAGCGGCAGGGCGATATGGTCACCGTGCACGCTGACAACATGGCGTTCGACGTCCATCCGGACCGGGCCGGACTCCAGCAGCGCCTCACCGAATCCGGCTTCGTCAGCGTCCATCCCGCGGCGCAACACGGCCCGGATCCGGGCGATCAACTCGCGCGCCGAATAGGGCTTCGTGACGTAGTCGTCAGCGCCGAGTTCAAGCCCGAGCACCTTGTCGATCTCACTGTCGCGGGCCGTCAGCATGATCACCGGAACGCTGGACCGAGCCCGCAACTGCTTGCAGACGTCCGTGCCGCTCATCCCAGGCAGCATCAGGTCCAGCAGCACGATGTCAGCGCCGGACTGGTCGAACTCGGCAAGCGCCGAAGGCCCGTCGGTCGCCACGCTGGCGTGGAAGCCCTCCTTGCGGAGCAGATAGGCGAGCGGGTCGGCAAGCGACTCCTCATCCTCGACGATCAACACTCGGATCATTGCGCCTCCTCTTCGCCGACCTTGTCGTCGGCGTCCTCAACGTCATCGGGATAAACGGGAATGGAAAGGGTGAACGTCGAACCGGTACCGGGTCTGCTCCACAGCCGAATATTGCCGTTGTGGTTGGCCGCAACATGTTTGACGATGGCCAGACCCAGGCCGGTCCCGCCGGTGGAACGGGAGCGCGCCTTGTCGACCCGGAAGAACCGTTCGAATACCCGGCCCTGATCGGCCATCGCGATCCCGATACCGCGGTCGGTCACGGCGATCTCGATATTGTCCCGGCGTCGCCGGCGGCTGATCGACACCATCGATGCGTCCGGTGAGTACGCGATCGCATTCGAGATGAGGTTGGCCACCGCGGTCACCAGCAACTGCTGATCGCCCAGCACCTGGAATCCGGTCGGGGCGTCGGTATTGACCTTGATATCAGCGCGGTCGGCAGCTACCTTGTGGCGCGAAATCGCTTCCTGAACAACAGTATCCACGTCCACCATCACCAGATCAGGAAGTCGTTCAGCGCCCTGCAGACGCGACAGTTCGATGAGCTCCCCGATCATGCTGGAGAGCCGTTGGGACTCGGTATACATCGTGCGTCCGAACCGCTGCGCGGACTCCGGATCGTCGGCGGACTCCAGCAGAGCCTCGGCGAGAACACCCAGCGCCGCCACCGGGGTCTTGAGTTCATGGCTGACGTTGGCCACGAAATCGCGGCGGCTGGCTTCCATTCGGGCCTGCTCGGACTGATCGTCGAGGTAGACCACGGCGAGTCGGGGATGTTCGGCATTCAGCAGTCGAACGTGGCCGTGTACCGAGAGTCCGCGGCGACCGGCGGGGACACCGCCGGGGGTGAGCAGATCGATCTCGACATCCGCGTCGGTGACGAATGCGCGCTGCGCGGCGGCCCAGACCCGGTCATCGAGGATCCGTTCACGAACCAGACCCAGATCGGCGGCGCGTTGGTTGCTGAGAACGACCTCACGTGAACGACCTACCACGACCACCCCGATCGGCGCGGCCGCCACCGCACGCGACAGAACATCAGAGACAGTCATATCGGACCCGGACCCCGCAGCGGACCGGCCGTGCGTGCGACGACGGGTGAGGAACGTGCTCATCACAGCACCCAGTGCCAGTCCGACCAACCCCGCGACGGTGACCCACGGTGCCGCCGCACCAACATTCACGCCCAAAGCGTACGCATCGGGCGAACGTCACGGAAACACCACGCGACCGAATCGAACAACGTCACAATTTTCGGGACAGGAGTTCGACGGATGTTAACCGGATGTTCTATTTGGCGCCCTGTTTGGCAACCGCGGCGGCACCGGCGGCGGCGGCCTCGGGATCGAGGTAGGTGCCTCCGATGATAAGCGGCCTGCCCGCGCCGTCGAGGTCGTAGCGCAATGGAACCCCGGTCGGGATGTTCAATCCGACGACCTCCTCGTCCGACATGCCGTCGAGGTACTTCACCAGAGCCCGAAGCGAGTTGCCGTGCGCGACGATCAGGACCGTCCTACCGGCGTTGAGGTCGCCCGCGATGGTCTGCTCGTAGTACGGCACGAACCGAGCCACCACGTCGGCCAGACATTCGGTGAGCGGGCCGCCACCGATATCGGCGTAGCGCGGGTCGGCGTCCTGGCTGTACCGGCTGCCCTTCTCAATCGGTGGCGGCGGGGTGTCGTAGCTGCGGCGCCACATCATGAACTGCTCGTCGCCGTACTTCGCCTTGGTCTCGGCCTTGTCCAAGCCCTGCAGGGCGCCGTAGTGCCGTTCGTTCAGCCGCCAGTCGCGCTGAACTGGAATCCAAAGCCGGTCGGCGGCATCGAGTGCCAGATGCGCGGTGATGATCGCGCGCCGTAGTAGCGAGGTGTAGACCACGTCCGGCTGCCGGTCGCCGGCGGCGATCAACTCGCCGGCCCGCACCGCCTCGGCCCGGCCCTGATCGGTCAGGTCGACGTCGACCCATCCGGTGAACTGGTTGCTCGCATTCCACTGGCTCTGGCCGTGGCGGAGCAGAATAAGCGTTGACTCACCCATGCGGGTGAGTGTCTCACGGCGTAGCAGGGCCCGGGAAGCCGTTGGGATCGTTGTTCACGTCGTCGTCAATGAGGTGTTCGAAAGCCTTCAGATTCTTCAGCGACTCGCCGCGGGCCAACCGCCAGGCCCACTCCTTGCGGATCGACGAGGCGAATCCGAGTGCCAGCAAGGTGTTGAAATCGTTGTTGACCGCTTCGAGGACCTGACCGAGGACGCGATCGATTTCGTCGGCGTTGACCACATCGAGCGCGATGCGGCCGATGAGGTAGATGTCGCCGATGTTGTCCAGGGTGTAGGCGACGCCGTAGAGGCGCCGGTTCCGTTTGAGCAGGAATCGGTAGACGCCCTCGAAGTTCTCGTCGGGTTTGCGGCAGACGAAGGCCTCGACCCGCACCGAATGCTCACCAATGCTCAGCAGCGTGTTGGTGCTCAGCTTGCGTTCGCCGGGCAGCTCGACGATCAGGCCGGGCAGCCCGCCGTGGGCACCGTCGTGACGGGTGTAGACCAGCCCGTGTTCGACGAGGGTGTCCTCGATGATCTGCCGCACGCGCGCCTCGGCACTCCTGGCCGGGGCCTGACCGTCGGTGCTCATGCCCGCACTCCTCTTCGTCTATTCCAGCGCCGCGGGGTGCGCCGGGCCAGCAGATCGGGCGCGGCGCTGCGCTGATGGGTGCGGCCGTAATCGGCGATGGCCCGGCCGTAACTGCCGAGGAGTTGATCGACGGTGTGATCCCAGGAGAACAGCGCTGCATGGGCGATCGCAGCCCGGCGCAGCGCATCCGCGTCCGCGTCGAGCACACCGGCGATCGCGGTGGCCCACTGTCGCGGATCATGTCCGGGAACCAACGTCCCACTGCGACCGTCCGCCACCGCCACCGGCAGGCCGCCGACCGCCGCTGCCACCACCGGGGTGCCGCAGGCTTGGGCCTCCACCGCGACCAGGCCGAAGGACTCCGAATAGCTGGGCACCGCCAACAGATCGGCCGCCCGGTAGACGTTGGCGAGTTGCTCGCGCGACTGCGGGGGTAAAAAAGTCACCCGGTCGGCGATACCGAGTTCGGCCGCCAACCGCACCAGGGTGTCGGGGGCTGCCAGCCCGCTGCCGGACGGCCCGCCAACGACCAGCACCCGAACACCGGGCAGTAGCGCGGCGGCGCGCAGCAAAACATCCGGCGCTTTCAGCGGCTGGATACGGCCGACAAACGCGACGATCCGCTCCTTGCCCGACAGCCCCAGCGCGGCGCGCGCAGCACCCCGGTCACCGGGGCTGAAGGTCTGCAGATCGACACCCGGATGCACGATATCGATACGCCGCGGGTCGGCATGATGCAGTGAAACCAGTTGGTGCGCTTCGTCTTCGGTGTTGACGATCAGACGATCCGCCTCGTCGACCACCTGCTGTTCACCCACCGCCCGCAGCGGCGGCTCCGGGGCGTCACCATCGGCCAGCGCGGCATTCTTCACCGCAGCGAGGGTATGTGCGGTGTGTACCAGAGGCACCGCCCAGCGATCGCGGGCCAGCCAGCCGACCTGACCGGATAGCCAGTAGTGCGAGTGCACCACGTCGTAGTACCCCGGTTCGTGATTGGCTTCGGCGCGCAACACACCCGCGGTGAAGGCACATAGTTGCGTCGGCAGGTCGTACTTGTCGAGGCCTTCGAATGGACCCGCAGCCACGTTGCGAACCAACACGCCGGGAGCCACCGGAACCACGGACGGTTCAGCAGAGGACGTCGCCCTGGTGAAGATCTCGACCTCGACACCGCGGCGCGCCATATGCAGCGCGCTCTGCAGGACGTAGACATTCATCCCGCCGGCGTCGCCGGTACCGGGTTGGGCCAACGGTGAGGTGTGCACCGACAAGACCGCCACCCGCCGGGGCATGACGGCAACCGGCAGATCGGTCAGGTCCCGGGGTTGCCGCACACTCTCATCTTTACACCCGTCAGAGCGTGCAGCCGACGAGTACCGGTTCGGGCACCAGGGTCACCCCGAAGGCGGCGTGCACACCGTCGCGGATGACGCGCGCCAGTGCCAGTACGTCGGCGGTGGTCGCCCCGCCGCGGTTGGTCAACGCCAGCGCGTGTCTGGTGGACAACCGGCATGGCCCGGCGCCGGGGAATCCCCTGCCGAACCCGGCCTGTTCCACCAGCCAGCCAGCCGCAAGTTTCACCCCGTCGAGCGCCGGGTAGTGCGGAACCGGGCCCTCGGCGGCGGCCTGCAGAGCCTCGAACCGCTCGCGGCCGACCACCGGATTGGTGAAGAACGATCCCACACTCCAGGTGTCGTGGTCCGCGGCGTCAATCACCATGCCCTTGGCTGAGCGCAATGCCAGCACCGTCTCGCGAACCCTGCCCGGCTCCGTCCGCTCCCCGACCGGCACACCGAGTGCGGCTGCGAGTTCGGGGTATCGCACCGGAGCCGAGCGGCCCGTTTCATCGAGATCGAACTCGACCTCCAGCACGATCGCCTCCGCTGAGTTCTTCAGCACGCTGTGCCGGTAGCCGAATGCCAGTTCGGCTGCCGCGACCCAGCGCACATCGCCGGTGGGCCTATCCAGCAGCTTCACCCGCGTCATACGGTCGGCAACCTCGACTCCGTAGGCGCCGACGTTCTGCACCGGCGTCGCGCCCGTCGAGCCGGGAATGCCCGAAAGGCATTCCAGCCCACCAAGATTGGCCGTCACCGAGGTATGGACAACGTCGTCCCAATCGGCACCGGCCTCGGCGCGAAGCAGCCCGGCCGCCACGGTGACCTCGGAGCTTGCCAGCCGCACCACGGTGAGGTCGGTCAGGGTGTCGGCGATCACCACGTTGGAGCCGCCACCGAGCACCAGAACGGCACTGTCGCGGCGGTCGAGTGTGCTTAGCGTGGTGACGATCTGGTCGGTGGTGACGCAGGTGATGACGCGGCGCGCAACCGGACCGACCCGCAGCGTGGTCAGCGGGGCCAGCGGAACGTCCGCCGCGACTTGCGCGCCGCCGAAATCCTCCACGCCCGCTAACGTAGCCTCACCAGCTATGCCGCGTTCATTCGACATGGCCACCGATTACGACTGCAGCGTCGATCAGGTGCACCGCGTCCTACGTGACAAGAAGTACTGGCTGGCCCGACTGGCCGACTCCGGCGCCGACGAGGCACGACTGGACGCGATCGACCTCCGGGCCGACGGCGGTGTCACCGTGGTGACCACCCAGGTGCTGCGGGCCGGCCAGTTACCCGCACTGGTCTCCCAGTTTCACCGCGGCGACCTCGCGATCCAACGGGAGGAGAGGTGGGCCCCCGTGCTCGACGGCATAGCCAACGCCGTCATCACCGGAAGCATTTCCGGTGCCCCGGTCTCAGTAACGGGTCGTGGCGATTTAACACCCTCGGGGACCGGCGCCCGCTTGGCTTTTCACGCCGACGTCGCGGTGCGGGTGCCTCTGGTGGGCGGCAAGCTCGAGAAATTCATCGGCAACCAGTTGATCGAACTTCTCGAAGCCGAACAACGCTTCACCACCGGATGGATTGACGGGGACCGCTGAACCCACCGGTACCGTGACACCATGTCCCGCAGCATGGTCTACGACGTCGACGTCGCCGTGCCGGCCGCGGTGATGTACCGGAACTTCACCGGTATCGACTATTGGCGCGACCTCGTCGACTTCTACCGGGAGAACGGGGCCCGCACCGAAATCGCACACTTCAGCACCGATGCCAGCGGAACCGACGTCTCGTTCTCCCACATCATGAGCGCCCAGGACCTGCCGGCGATCGCCCGTCCCGTGGTCCCGGCATCCTTCACCATCATCCGGGTGCAGCATTTCGACCCGTTCTGTGAAGCCACCAACCGGGCCGCCGGCCACTATCGGGCCGAGGTACCCGTGGCACCGGTCGAGGTGACCGGCGACTACATCCTGGCCGATACCGCCGCCGGCAGCCAGATGCGGCTGGAGACCCGGTGCAAGGCGCGGGTGCCCATTATCGGCGGCCAGATCGAGCAACTGCTCGTCAACGGCCTGCGGATACTGTTCGCCAACGAGGGTGAGTTCACCGCCGACTGGATCGACAGTCATCGGTAGCCCGGGGCGCCCCGTTGGCGTGCCCACGCGTGGCACGACTCCACCGATTGGCGTGCCCACGCGTGGCACGACCGGCGCCAACCGGCTCCGGCGGGCTGATCGATGGCTGATGCACTCGACTCGAGTGCGCGCCGCTTTGCACTCCACCGAAGTGCCGGTGGTCGTCGACCTCGGATACGGACGTGTCCCGGTGACCACACTCGAACTCGCAGCGCGGCTGCGTAGGGTGGCCCCGGCGGTGCGCGTCGTCGGACTCGAGATCGACCCCGAGCGGGTGGCCGCGGCCCGCGACGCCGCCACCGACGGCGTGGAGTTCGCACTCGGCGGTTTCGAGTTGGCGGGTCTTCGACCGGTGCTGGTTCGCGCGTTCAATGTGCTGCGGCAGTATCCGCAGGAGTCCGTCGCCCAGGCCTGGCAGACCATGGCGGCACAACTCGCTCCGGGCGGACTGATTCTGGACGGCACCTGCGATGAGGTGGGCCGGCGCTGCTGCTGGGTATTGCTTGACCGCGACGGACCGGTGAGCCTTACGCTGGCGTGTGATCCGCGTGCCATCGACGCACCGTCGGATCTCGCCGAACGGTTACCGAAAGTGCTTATCCACCAAAACGTTCCGGGCCAACCCATCCATACGTTACTCACTGCCGCCGACCGCGCCTGGGCAGCAGCGGCAGGCCAGTCGGTATTCGGTCCGCGCGCGCGGTGGCGGGCCATGCTGTCGGCGCTGATTGATGCCGGTGTTCCGGTGGAAGCACCGCGTCGCAGTCTGCGCGATGCGGTGCTGACGGTGCCGTGGACCACCGTGGCTCCGCCGCGCAACTGACCCGTGGCTCCGCTGACCCGTTGATCTGCGGTTAGGCTGACGGGCATGCGGATCGCGTGCGCGCAGATTCTGTCGGGCACCGAGCCGGCCGCGAACCTGACGCTGGTCGCCGACTACACCCGGCGTGCGGCTGACGCCGGAGCCCGATTGGTGATATTCCCGGAGGCAACGATGTGCCGGTTCGGGGTCCCGCTGGCACCGATCGCCGAACCGATCGACGGACGGTGGGCCGACGCCGTACGCGGTATCGCCGGCGATGCGGGGATCACGGTGTTCGCCGGAATGTTCACACCGACTGGCGACGGCCGGGTCACCAACACGCTGCTGGCCACCGGAGCGGGCGTCGAGGCCCGCTACGACAAGATCCACCTTTATGACGCCTTCGGATTCGCCGAGTCGGCGACCGTCGCGCCCGGCCGCACGCCCGTCGTCGTGACCATCGACGGTGTCGGAGTCGGGGTGACGCTGTGCTACGACATTCGCTTCCCCGGCCTCTACACCGAACTGGCCGACCAAGGTGCGAGCCTGATCACGGTCAGCGCGTCGTGGGGCGCCGGCCCGGGCAAGCTGGATCAGTGGACCCTGCTCGCACGAGCCCGGGCACTGGACGCGACCTGTTTCATCGCCGCAGCCGGGCAGGCCTACCCTGGCCCGGAGTTGGCGAGGGCCTCGAGCGCGCCGACCGGCGTCGGGGGCTCGCTGGTGGCATCGCCAGTGGGCGAGGTGATCGAATCCGGCGGCCCGGGACCGCAACTCGTGGTCTGCGATATCGACGTCGACACCATCCCGGCGATCCGGGACACCCTGCCCGTCCTGCGTAACCGCTCAGAGTTCGCACAGCGGGATAGGGCAGAATCGCCCGGGTGACGTACCCGCCGCAGGGCCCGCCCCCCGGCCCGCCGCCGCAGGGCCCACCGCCCGAGCCACCCCCGCAGCGGATCCCGCAGTCTTTTCCCGAACCGCCCGTGCAGCCGTCGCGGCGCGACCCGGTATCAACGATCCTGATCCTCGTCATCGTGGCGGCGGTGGCATTGGCCGGCCTGCTGGGTGCGGAGTTGTACGCCCGCCGTACGGCGAACTCAATCGTCGCCAAGGCAGTCAGTTGTGTGGTGCAGGACAGCGCGAGCGCTTCATTCGGACTGCGACCGTTCCTGATTCAGCACTTCACCCACTCCTATCGCGATATGTCTGTGGAGACCGCCGGAAACCAGATCCGCGAGGCCAAAGGCATGAAGCTCAACCTGCGCCTCGACGATGTGCGGATCAATCCGACCGCCGATTCGGCGGGCACGTTGGGCGCACTCGACGCCGACGTGACATGGTCCGCCGAGGGCATCCAGCAGACTGCGCAGGGAGTGATTCCGCTCCTGGGCGGTCTGGTGAGCGGCGTGAGTACCGATCCGTCGGCCGGAACCCTCGAAATCCAGGCCGCGCTGGGCACGGTCACGGTGCAACCTCAGATCATCGACGGCGGCCTGGTTCTGGAGGCGGTGCAGGTGAGCGGGCTTGGTTTCACCCTGCCTCGGGAGAGCGTGCAACCCGCGCTGGACTTATTCACCACCGCGCTGACCAAGAACCTGCCGATGGGCATCCACGCCGACACCGTCGCTGTCACCGACACCGGCGTGACGGCGCGGTTCGTCACCCGCGACGCGACCATTCCCAACGGCCAGCAGGATCCCTGCTTTGCCGGAGTCGGCTAAAAAACCTCTTCGGTACCGCCGGGGTTACAGCCCGACAGCACCATCGCGTTGTCGTCGACGGCGGGCCGCCAGACTTCAAGGTTCCAACTGGTCTTGCCCGGCTCGGCGAGTTCGGCGAAGTTCCAGTGGCAGACGAACTGGGACCGCATTCCGGCAGTATTCGCATCCGGAGCCACGGCCAGCACCTCCAGCCAAGCCTGCTCAGCCTGCTCACCCGTCTTGTCGAGTTGACGGGCAACTTGGCGGCCAACTGTGGTCGGGTAGACGCGCAGGCTGGACAGGCCGCCGTAGCTCACCCAGGTGGCATGGTCGATGTAGGCCGGGACGCCGACATCGGCAGTTGCGACCGGTGCCACTGCGACCGCCAGACACAGCGCGGTGACCGGGAAGACGCGCATGGTCAGCGCGACTTCCCCTGGACCTCAAGCAGTTTGGGTCGCACGTCGACCAGATAGACACCGGCGGCCACCGCCGCAATGACCATTCCGGTGACGCCGAGCACCCAGGACAGCAACCCCGCGATACCGAGGATCGCCAGCCAGGCCGGCTTGGTCAATTTATCCGCCGCAGGAAAGGCGTCCGTCCGCTGCATCGCGGCGTTGATGAATGCGTAGATCGTCGAGGCGAGAACCGCCCAGAACACCACATCAAGAACGGCACCCGCCACACCCTCAAGCCTCACGGCTACAAGGGTAGGCGGATGCCGTCCCGATCGTCGAACCCGGTGGTTATTTTCGCGCGCTTACTTCTGGGTTACCCGCTTGGCCGGCGTGCGCTTGACGGCCTTCTTGACGGCCCGCTTGATGGCCTTCTTGGTCGGGGCCTTCTTGACGACCCTCTTCACGGGGGCCTTCTTGACGGCCTTCTTGACGGCTTTCTTGGTGGGAGCCTTCTTGACGACCCGCTTGGCGGGGGCCTTCTTAACGGCCTTCTTAACGGCCTTCTTGACGGCCCTGGCCGGCGCCTTCTTGGCCGGCAAGTCAACGCCGACCAACTTCGCGGCGCGCTCGCCGACGGCCCGGGTCTGGGCCGACACGCTGCCCAGCGCGTCCTGGGTCAACTCGACAGCCTGGTCGACATAACCCTCGACACGGCCGGCGGCCTCTTTGAAGTCAGCCTGGCCCATCAACCGCTCGATGGCGGCCTCGCCACGCTCGATCAGGGAGTTGTAGGTCTCGGTCGCATCACCGCGGAACTCCTCGGCGGCGCGACGCAGTTCGTCGGGGCTGAGCCGGTCGCGAATGTCATCGGCATTCCGGGGAAGCCGTTCCTGCAACTTAGTCAGCGCGGCGCGACGGTCCTCGACTCGGTCGCCGGCGAACTCAGCCCGCTCGCGCAGCTTGAGCAGGATCTCGTTGACGGTCGCCAGGGCGAGGTCGGCGGCGCCGACCGCGGCCAGCAGCGGGGCCTTGAGATCTTCGATGCTGTTGTCAGCCATGGGAATTTCCTCTCGTGATGTGGTTGTGGTTGTGAATCTGATTGATGGTGGATCGATTTCAGAGATCGGTCTCGTTCTGCATTTGGAACGAGCTGTAGATATCCAGCAGCACCCGTTTCTGCCGCTCGGTGATGCTCACGTCGCCGACGATGGCGTCATTGACCTGGCTCACCACACCGGGTTCAAGAATCCCGGCTCGAACGTAGAGGACTTCCGCCGACAGCCGCAGTGCCTTCGCGATCTGGCTGAGCACCTCGGCGGACGGCTTTCGCAATCCGCGTTCGATCTGGCTGAGATACGGGTTGCTCACGCCGGCCCGCTCAGCCAACTGACGCACCGATACCTGGGCTGCTTCGCGTTGACTCTTGATGAAGCTGCCGAGATCCTGCGCGGACTTGCTCACCACGGCGGCAATATCTGAATCCTGTGCCATGACTCGCCTCCTCGCAGGTATGCCTTCGATGCGTACAGGCACCACGATACCGGCTAGTGCTAACTATTGCAAGCACTTGCTAGCGCAGGTCAGAATAGGAATTTGGCTATCACGTAGATAATCAGGCCGGCGAGTGCGCCCACCACGGTGCCGTTGATCCGAATGAACTGTAGGTCGCGGCCGACGTGCAGTTCGATGCGGCGACTGGCCTCGTCGGCGTCCCAGCGTTCGATGGTGTCGGTGATGATCGCGGTCGCTTCGCCGCCGTACTGCTCGACGATGTGGCGTGCTCCGCGCACGATCCAGTTGTCGACCTTGTCGCGCAACTCGGTGTCGTCGCGCAACGACTCACCGATACGCATTACGGAATCGGCGATCCGGCCGCGCAGTGCACTGGACGGATCGTCGACGCCGTCCAGCACCAGTCGCTTGAGCGTCTTCCATGCGGTTTCGGCCGCGCGGGTCACCTCGTCGCGGGCCATCAGTTGTTCCTTGATCGCGTCGGCGCGCGCGATAGTCGCCTCGTCGTTCTGCAGATCGTCGGCGAACTCGAACAGGAACTTCGTGGCCGAGCGACGCAACTCATGATCGGGGTCGCGACGTACCTTGTCGGTGAAGTCCATCAACTCGCGATGGATGCGATCGCCCACCATGTGATCGACGAACTTCGGCGACCAGGTGGGTGAGTCCCGGGTGACAACCCGCTCAATCGTGTCGCCGGCATTCAGCGACCATTCGAAGGCACGGTCGCACAGCAGTTGGATGAGCGCTTCCTGACGGTTCTCGGCCAGCAGCTGTCCCAGCACCCGGCCCACCGGCGGACCCCACTGCGGCTCGGCGAGCCGTTTGACGATGGTCCGGTCGATGACCTGCTGGATGTCCTCGTCGTTAAGTAACTCCACACCGACCCGCAGCACCGTGGACGCCTCGCTGGCGACCCGGGCGGCATGCTCGGGCTCGGAAAGCCACTTACCGAGCCGGCTGGCCACTTCGGCGTCGCGCAGCTTGGTCTCGATCACGTCCGGTGACAGGAAGTTCTCCCGCACGAAGGAACCCAGGCCCTCGCCGAGTTGGTCTTTCTTGCGCTTGATGATCGCCGTATGCGGAATCTTCAGACCCAGCGGATGACGGAAGAGTGCGGTGACGGCAAACCAGTCGGCCAGCGCACCGACCATGCCGGCCTCAGCCGCAGCACTCACGTAGCCCAGCCAGTCCGGACCGCCCCGGGCCGCGCCCCAACGGCAGGCCAGGAAGATCACCGTGGCTCCGATCAGGAAGCCCAGCGCAACCGCCTTCATCTGACGCAGGCTGCGCAGCCGTTCGGCGTCGGCCTCCGGATCCGCCCCGGCGAAGGATTCAGCAAAGGAGGTACCGGTCGATGCCAGAACGTCCGGAAGGCGATGATTAGCGGCCACGCCACCATCATCCATGGCCGACGGTCGCACGTCAGGCGACCCCGGACCGTTTGCCCGTAGACTCCCCGTTGGAGATGGTATGGACCCGACGATCGTGATACCGAACACCGGCCCCGGCGTGGTCAAGACAGACGGGCGCAAGCGCCGCTGGCACCGGCACAAGGTGGAACGGCGCACCGAACTGGTCGACGGGGCCCTGGATGCCATTCGCCGTCGTGGCCGCGATATCAGCATGGACGAGGTGGCTGCCGACATCGGCGTGTCCAAGACTGTCCTCTACCGGTACTTCGTCGACAAGAACGACCTGACCACAGCCGTCATGATGCGGTTCGCCCAGACCACGCTGATCCCCAACCTGGCCGCCGCGCTGTCCACCGACCTCGACGGCTACGACCTGACCCACGAAATCATCCGGGCCTACGTCGAGACCGTCGCAGCCGAGCCGGAGCCCTACCGATTCGTGATGGCGAGCGGCTCAGCGAGCAAGAACAAAGTCATCGCTGATTCCGAGCAGATCATCGCCCGGATGCTGGCCCTGGTGTTACGCCAACGGATGCAGATGGTCGGCATGGACACCCACGGGGTGGAGCCCTGGGCCTTCATGATCGTCGGCGGCGTGCAGTTGGCCACGCACTCCTGGATGTCGCACCCACGGATGAGCACCGAGGAGCTCATCGGCTACCTGACGATGATGTGCTGGAGTTCGCTGTGCGGCATCGTCGAAGCGGGCGGATCGCTGGCGAAGTTCACCTCCGACCCGCATCCCTCCCCGATCGTGCCGTCGGTATTGCCGCCCACCCCGGGGGTGTAATCCCCTAGTCTTCGGCTATGCCTGATCAGACGTCGACCGACCTTCCTTCGCAGTGGACTCACGAGCCCCACACGATCCTGCGCTTCCGTACCGGCGACAAGATCGCCGATATCGACACCGACGCCAGCCCCGGTTTCACCGGTAACCGCGCCGCCGCGGCCGAGATTCAGGCCGAACGCAACGAACATCTGGCCGGCTTGCAGGAGCTGCTCTATGCCGACGGAAAGGGCGGCAACAATCGATCGCTGCTCCTGGTGTTGCAGGGCATGGACACCGCCGGCAAGGGCAGCATCGTCAAGAACGTCTTGAGCGGCACCAACCCGATGGGGATCCGCTACACCGGGTTCGGGCCACCCACCGAGGAGGAGCGGTCGCATCACTTCCTGTGGCGGATCAATAACGCGCTGCCGCCGGCCGGCCACATCGGGGTGTTCGATCGCTCCCACTATGAGGACGTACTGGTGGTCCGGGTGCACGATCTGGTGCCCCGCGACGTCTGGGAGGGCCGCTACGACGAGATCAACACCTTCGAGAAAGAGCTCGTCGAATCGGGCACCACCGTGATCAAGGTCGCGATGTTCGTCTCGCTCGATGAGCAGAAGCGCCGACTGGCCGAGCGGCTCGACCGGCCCGACCGGTACTGGAAGTACAACCCGCGCGATCTTGACGAGCGCAAGCTGTGGCCCGCCTACCAGGAGGCCTATCAGGCAGTGCTGGATCGAACCTCCACGGACATTGCGCCGTGGTGTGTGGTGCCCTGCGACAAGAAGTGGTACAGCCAATTGGCCGTCACCGAACTTCTCATCGAGGCGCTCGAAGGCATGAAACTCACCTGGCCTCCCGCGACCTTCGACGTCGAGGCCGAGAAGAAGAAGCTGGCTGGCGCCTGATCAGCCTTTAACGAGGGTGAACTGGCCGACATTGGTGATGCCCCGGCGGAAGAAATCAGCGCATCCGGTGAGGTACTTCATGTAGCGGTCGTACACCTCCGGTGAGGTGATCGCGGTCGCCTCCGCACGGTGTTCGGCCAGGTTCTGAGCCCACATGTCGAGGGTGCGCGCGTAATGCGGCCGTAGCAGGTGGGTGCGCTCCAGGGTGAAGCCGGACTGCTCGGCCAGCACTTCGATGTCCTCGACGGCCGGCAGTCGACCACCCGGGAAGATCTCCTTGCCGATGAACCGCATGAACTTGAGGTCACTGATGGTGAGCTTGATTCCGTTGTCCCGGAAGAACTTCTGGGTATGCGCCAGGATGGTGTGCAACAGCATCCGGCCATCAGCCGGCAGCAGGTCGTAGGCGCGTTGAAAGAACACCGGGTAGCGCTCAACCTTGAACGCCTCGAAGGCGCCGATACTGACGATGCGATCGACGGGCTGGTTGAACTCCTCCCAACCCTGCAGACGCACCTCGATCGATCGATTGGTGTCCAGCCTGGCCAGGCGCTGACGGGCGAACTCCGACTGCGCCTTGCTCAGCGTGATGCCGATGACGTTCACGTCGAATTTCAGCACCGCCCGTTCCATCGCGCCACCCCAGCCACAACCGACGTCGAGCAGGGTCATCCCGGGCTCGAGGTTCAGCTTGCCCAGGGCGAGATCGAACTTGGCGTTCTGGGACTCCTCCAGGTTCATATCATCGCGCTCGTAATAGCCGCAGGTGTAACCCATGGTCGGGCCGAGCCACAACGCGAAGAAGTCATTGGAAATGTCGTAGATCGACTGTGACTCGTCGTAATAGGGAGTCAAATCCGATTCGGCGCCTGACATCAGCTAATTACCCTTCACAATCCCGCACCGGCATCACGATTCGATGATTCTAGTTCAGTACTCGTAGAAGCCTCGACCCGACTTCTTGCCCAGCCGACCCGCTTCGACCATACGCAACAGCAGGGGCGGCGCGGCGTACTGCGGATCCTTGAACTCCTCGTACATCTTGTCGGCGATGAGCTTGACGGTGTCCAGGCCGATGAGATCCGATAGCCGCAACGGTCCCATCGGGTGGGAAAGGCCGGCGATGACGGCTTTGTCGACGTCGGCCACGGTGGCGTACCCGGCCTCCACCATCCGGATGGCCGCCAGCAGGTAGGGCACCAGCAGAGCGTTGACGACGAAGCCGGAACGGTCCGAACAACGCACCACCTGCTTACCGAGCACCGAGGCGGCGAACTGCTCGGTGCGCGCGGCCGCAGCCTCATCGGTGACCAGCGTCGTCACCAACTCCACCAGCGGCAGCACCGGCACCGGGTTGAAGAAATGCAGACCCAGCACGCGGCCGGGGTTTTTGGTGGCCGCGCCGAGTTTCATGATCGGGATGCTCGAGGTGTTCGACGCGAGCACCGCGTCGGGGTCGCCGATGATCTCGTCGAGCTGGCTGAAGATTCCGGCTTTGACGTGCTCGTCTTCTATCACCGCCTCGATTACCAGTTGGCGGTCGGCCAAGTCGGCCAGGGAGGTGGTGAACCGCAACGTGTCGGCCGCACGGTCACGTTCGCGCTCGGTGATCTTGCCGGCGCTGACCCCACGCTCCAGCGACGTGGAGATGCGGTTTCGGCCGGCGGTGACCAGCGACTCGGTGCTCTCGAAGACGACCACGTCCACGCCGGCCCGGGCACACACCTCGGCGATGCCCCCGCCCATCTGGCCGGCACCGATGACGCCGACTCGTTGGATGGCTGATTCAGTCACGTGACCTCTTTCGGTCTGATTGTTGAGACGCTGGTCGAACTGGTCTGGTGACGTCAAATCGGGAAGATCGACGCGACCGCTTTCGTCTCCTCGCCCACCACGTACGTGAGGGTTCTCACGGTCCGGTCGGCCAGTTCGGGACCGAACTTGTCGGTGGATCCGGGCGGGTACACATGCGACAGGATCTCCAACCTGTCGCCGTACGCGATGGGGGCGTCGTGCTCGATGGTCACCCGCAGTGGCACATCGAGAAGTTCGGGATTGGGCTCGAGGAACTCCTCGACAACCTTCCAGTAGACCGAGTTGTTGACATGATCGAACAGATCGATATCACTGACCCGGATGGGGAACTCGCGGATCTCGTCGGCGTCCGCACGCGATCCGGCCTTCAGGTAAGCCTTCCAGCGCAGTCGGTCGACGTCGGTGGTGCGCAGCAGGGCTTCCATGAAGTCGTCGGCGATGCGGGCCGGCCCCTCGGTCTCGCGATTGAAATTGATCCAGAATCCCTCGGACTCGATCAGTCCACCCCTGCGGCCTTCGATCCGTACCCGCATCTCGCACCACCGGTTGGAGGCACCCGAGCACCAGCGGCGCAATCGCAACGTGTCCTTGAACTCGATCGGGCTGATCATGTCCACCATCGTGCGCCGGACGATCCACAGCGGGTGGACGTCGTCGAACCCACCCTCCCGCAGATGGTCCTGGCCCATGTCCTGGATGAGTCGGACGGCCCCGTCGAGGCGCAGCCGGCCCAGCCGGTCGCTGTCCCCGGCCCGCAAGTGCCATTGCCGTTCGAATACGCCCGGGTGCGCATCGGGGACGGGCATCAACGCCTTGGCCAGACCGCTGTCGGTCGTCAAGTAGTTGCCCATTGGGGCGATCATGCCAAAACGCCCAGTTGATGCCAACAACCGGTTCACCGACCGAGGGGTCCTGCGGGTCGGGCATCCGACTAAAACGGTGCCGGTTCGCTGGGTGGCGGCCGTTGGGCCGCGGCGTTGATTGCGGCCCGCACTCGTCGCTCGCGTGTGATGCGGTCCCGGCGATCGTCGTCGCGGGATCGCTTCCGGGTCGGCATCGCAAGTCCACGGTTCGGGGCGGGCGGTCCGTTGCCTGCCGACACGTCAGGTGTTCCGGTCGGTGTGGACAAGGCCGGATACAGCAGGGCGCCTGCTGGTTCGGTGGTGTACCGATGACCGGTCGGGGACGTGAAAATCACTGTGCCTTCGGTGGTTTGACTCTCGGTCCAGCCGTTCGGGCCGCTGTAAAAGGTCTTCACCAGATGATGGAGGCGGCAGTAGAGCTTGAGGTTGGAGGCGCGGGTCGGACCGGCGGGATAGGGCACCGTGTGGTCGACGTCGCAGACCGGCGCATCGCAACCCGGCCAACGACACGTGAGGTCGCGCCACCGGATGAACTCAGACAGCGCGGCCGACGGCCGATAGCCCGGCGCCGCGCCCGCACCGGGAACCGCTAGCGGCTTGAGCTTGGCGGTCGCCGCAATGCCCCGAACCGCCTCGGCGGGCTGGATGCCGAAACCGGGTAGGTAACCGGGCGTGGTTCCGGTTGCCTCGACTGTGGCCTGCTCGGCGAGCAGGTGAATGACTACTGGTGCAACGCCGCCGGCACCGATCGCGGGGCAGTCCGATGAACCGCACGTACACATGAGGCGGTCGGCGCCGGCAGCGAGTGCCCCCACCGCGTCGCTTCGGCGCTGCATCGTTGTGCGGGGGTCGTCCTTGCATACGGTGGCCGCCAGTGCATTAAGTTTCTGATCGAACGCGGCCGCGTCAGCCGCATGCACGTTGGCCCAGATGCCGGCCATCCCCGGTGTGGTCGGACCGACGTCGACATAGCGTTTGTCGTCGATCTCCGGCGGAACCCGGACACCGTCGGCGTCGAACTTCGCGATCACGAAGTCGAGGCGATCAGCGAGCTTGGGATTCGAGAGTTTCATCCACTTCGGCGCAAGCCGAGCCAGTGCGGCATCCAAGTTCGGCATCGCAGAGTCCTCGACATTCGACGACCGGTTGATGATCATCGAGACCACTCGAAAGTCGATCTGCCCGGCGGCAAAGACCGCAGCGACTCGCGGCAGGTGCTCCCGTAACTCACGCGCGTAGCGGATCTGGCTACCGGCGCGCCCCCGGCTGATGTTCTGCGCGGCGGATACCTCGGCCGCCACGGCTTCGAACGGATCGGCGCACCACAGTTCGCGCTCCGCCCACTCGACGGCCCGGCGGGCGTACAGCTCGCCGACCGCGGCCAGTCGCTGCGCCACCGCGGCCGACTCGGTGCGGGCGGCGGCACCCATCGCATCGATAAGGAGCTCGTCGGCACCGCTCATGAATTCGAACATACATTCGATACTAATAGGAGCGGCCGACATCATCAGGCCGCTACAGGTACGTCACCCCGAGCACGATGACGGTGAACACCACCGGCGAGAACGCCAGGCCGGCTAGAAACGCCGACCAGGTCAACTCCCTGCGCTGATATCGCTGCCAGGCCAGGTATGCCATCGCGGCGGCGAAGAGCAGGCACAGTACGGACACGACGAGCACCGCGGTGCCCCGGGACGGCGACCCCGTCGCCATCGAGATACCGATCAGCCACAGCGCATGACCCAGTAGGACTCCGCCGATACCGGCGATGAGTGCGGGTTTCACTGCATCAGAAGTTGATCATGTGGCCGGCGAGGCCGTGGAAGCATTCCTGGAGAGCCTCCGACAGTGTCGGGTGGGTGTGGACGTTGCGGGCGAGTTCGTTGACGGTCAGATCCCACTTCTGCGCCAGAGTCACCTCCGGCAGGAGTTCGGAGACGTCCGGTCCGATCAGATGCGCGCCGAGCAGTTCGCCGTATTTAGCGTCGGCAATCACCTTGACGAACCCGGTCGGGTCGGCTAATCCGTGCGCCTTGCCGTTGGCGGTGAACGGGAACTTAGCCACCTTCACGTCGTAGCCCTCGTCGCGCGCCTGCTGTTCGGTCAGCCCGAAACTGGCGACCTGCGGCTGGCAGAACGTCGCCCTCGGCATCATCCGGTAGTCACCCAGCGTCATGGTCTCGGCACCGCCGATGGTCTCGGCGGCCACCACGGCCATCGCCTCAGCGACATGGGCCAGTTGCAATTTAGAGGTGACATCGCCGATGGCGTAGATGTGCCCCACGTTGGTGCGCATGTAGTCGTCGATGGCGATGGCGCCGCGATCGGTCAGCGCGACGCCGGTGCTGTCCAGTCCGAAGCCGGAGATGTTGGGTGCGAAGCCAATGGCTTGCATGACCTTGTCGGCCTTGAGTTCCTCGGTTACACCGTCCCTACTGACGACCACGGTGACCACGGATCCGTCATCGGTGATCGACTCCACCTTGGTACCGGTGCGGATCTTCACCCCGAGTTTCTTGTACTGCTTCTCGATCTCCTTGGAGACCTCGATGTCCTCATTGGGCAGCGCCCGCGGCAGGAACTCAACGACGGTGACGTCGACGCCGTAGTTGGTCAACACATAGGCGAACTCCATACCGATCGCACCGGCGCCGGCGATGATGATCGACCCGGGCAGTTCCCGGGTCAGAATCTGCTCCTCGTAGGTGACGACGTTGGCCGACAGCGACGTGCCCGGGATCAGCCGGGTGCTGCTGCCGGTGGCGATGATCGCGTTGGCGAAGGTGACGGTCTCGGTGCCACCCTCGTTGAGGTCGACAGTCATGGTGTTGGCATCGGTGAACCGGCCGTAGCCGTGAATCTCGGTGATCTTGTTCTTCTTCATCAGGAAGTGCACCCCGGCCACGCGGCCGTCGGCCACCTTGCGGCTGCGGTCGAAAGCGGCGCCGAAGTCAAAACTCACCTGACCGCTGATGCCGAACGTCGCGGCTTCCTTGGTCACGATATGCGCCAGCTCGGCGTTGCGCAGCAGCGCTTTGGAGGGGATGCAGCCCACGTTGAGGCAGACTCCGCCCCAGTACTGGGGTTCGACGATTGCGGTGTTCAGGCCGAGTTGCGCGCAGCGGATCGCGGCGACGTATCCGCCGGGTCCGGCGCCGAGGACGACGACGTCATAGTGAGTCACGTCGCTACCCTAACTAGCCGATTGCGGGGCGGGCGATCCATTCGAAGTAATAGGCGCCGTGGAGTATCGCGGCCGCCGCCGTCGACGCCAACGGCGCCGCCATCAAGACGATGGCCAGGGCTGTCACCCGGGGCCGGTCCGGCACCAGGGAGATCAGCAGGCTGGCCACCATGCAGGCGATCAGATATCCCAGGATGCCGGCCACCGGCACGGTCTTGTCCAAGGCGGTGTACCACCAGTGGTAGAGACCGAGTCCGGCCGCTGCCGACACCGCCCACACGCCGATCAGGATCAGCGCGAACCTCCAGCGACTCACGAACTGATACGAACCGGGCACCACGACCGGTCGCGCGGGCACCGACCGCGGAGACACGTCGACGGGTTCGCTGAATTCCTGTGGCTCGGGCTCTTCGGCCCGCACCGGCTCTTCGGCCCCCAAAGGCAACGGATGCGGACCGGTGTCGAAGATCGGTGCCGAGTGGGGCTCGGTGTTAGTGGCCAGGGTGTTAGTGGCCAGGGTGTTGGGGGCCAGAGTGCCGTGCGCCCCGGTGGCGAACATCGGCGTCAGTTGGGATCCGGTGACGGGGTTTGCGGTATCAGTCACCGGAGACCACCTGGATCAGCAGCAGCACCGACAGCCAACCGGGCGCCATCGCGAGCACGAATGCACCCAGTGTGGTCACCCACCGGCGGCCGGAGGACAGCACCAGAGCCAGCCCGATCAAGCTCGGCAATCCGACGACCAAGGCCACGACGAGATCGGGACGAATGGCCGAGTCGACCATCAGCTTGGCCACCACGGCGGCAATCTGACCGGAGACGCAGCCCACGAGTAACGCGCTGGTGAGCAGCCATGCCCGAGGCAGGGGTATCACGATTACCGACGATACGGGCCGGTGAGCCGTCTATGGCTGAACAGCTCCGGCGTGCCGAACAGGTATTTGGCAGGCGTCGACGCCGTCGGCCACCACCAGATCGGTCCGGACGGGGGGCCTGGCGCCCCTCTCGTAGTCCGCACCGGTCAGCGGCGGGACACCGGCAAGTGCGTCGACCTCCGCGGCGCTGAAGGCTCGTCCGCGACTGAGGAAACGCAGACCCACGGGTGCCTCCAGACTGAAGCCGCCACCACGACCCGGCACTACGTCGATCACCAACTGGGTGTGCTTCCAGGTCTCGAACTGCGGGCCGGAAATCCACACCGGGGCGCCCTCCAGGACGCCGAGAAGCACATCGCGGTCGCCGACGATGAACTCGCCGTCGGGATAGCACATCGGCGACGAACCATCGCAGCAGCCGCCGGACTGGTGGAACATCACCGGCCCGTGCTGGTCTCGCAGACGGTGCAGCAGTTCGGCCGCGGCGACCGTGATCAACGCGCGCGGTGGCGGCAGGGTCGAGGCCGTACCCATCTGCGCCTCCTGCCATGCGAGCATGTAACGCAGTTCACACTACCGCTCCTCACACCACCGCTACCGACCAGAATGGCGGGCATGGCCGACGACCCGTACCTGTGGCTGGAAGATATCGACGGCGACGCCGCACTGGCCTGGGTGCGTGAGCGCAACGAGACCACCATCGCCGAGTTCAGCGATCAACGGTTCGAGCAGATGCGCACCGAAGCCCTGGCGGTGCTCGACACCGACACCCGGATCCCCTATGTGCGCCGCCGCGGCAAATACCTCTACAACTTCTGGCGCGACGCGGCGAACCCGCGTGGTCTGTGGCGACGCACGACCCTGGCGAGCTATCGCGACCAGAGCCCCGACTGGGACGTGATCATCGACGTCGACGAGTTGGCCCGCACCGATGCGGAGAACTGGGTGTGGGCCGGCGCGGACGTGATCGAGCCCGACCATACGCTGGCGCTGATCTCGCTGTCCCGAGGCGGGTCGGATGCGGCCGTGGTGCGCGAATTCGATATGGGCACAAGGACTTTCGTAGTCAGCGGGTTTGCACTCGATGAGGCAAAATCACGAGTCTCGTGGTTCGACCATGACACCCTGCTGGTCGGAACCGACTTCGGCCCCGGGTCACTGACGGAGTCCGGCTATCCCCGGGTGGTGAAGCGCTGGCGGCGCGGCGAACCACTGGCCGAGGCGCAGACGCTGTTCACCGGATCACCGACGGATGTCATTGCCTCGGCCGGTGTGGACCGGACACCCGGCTACGAGCGCACGATGGTCTACCGCGCGGTCGACTTCTTCAACAACGAGGCCTACCAATTGCGCTCCGGCGAACTGGTGCGGATCGACGCGCCGACCGACGCTGGCATCTCCGTACACCGTGACTGGCTGCTGATCGAATTGCGCAGCGAGTGGTCAGGAGGTTCCTCGGTGTACCCGGCCGGTTCGCTGCTCGCCGCGGACTATGAGAAGTTCCTCGACGGCACAGCCGAATTGAGCGTGGTCTTCACCCCCGATGAACGCACCTGCCTGCATCAGTACGGATGGACGCGCGATCGGCTGGTAATGGTCACCCTCGCCGACGTCGCCAGTCGCGTGGAGATCGTCACACCCGGAACGTGGTCCCGGCAGCCGATCCTGGGAGCCGGTGCTGCCGATGCCTTCTCCAACACCGTCATCGTCGCCACCGACGACCTCGGCGACGAGATTTTTTTGGACTCCAGCGGATTTCTCACTCCGTCACGCCTTCTGCATGGCAGCGCCGGCGGCGAACTGACCGAGATCAAACGGGCACCGGCGTTCTTCGACTCCTCGGGCCTAGAGGTGTCGCAGTACTTCGCAACCTCTGATGACGGCACAGCGGTGCCCTATTTCGTTGTTGGACAGAAGGATTCACAGACTCCGGGTCCGACGCTACTGGGCGGCTACGGAGGGTTCGAGGTAGCCCAAACACCCGGCTACGGGGGCGTGCTCGGGCGGCTGTGGCTGGCCGAAGGCGGTACCTACGTGCTGGCCAACATTCGCGGCGGCGGGGAATACGGACCAGGCTGGCACACCCAGGCGATGCGGGAGGGCCGGCACAGGGTCGCCGAGGACTTTGCCGCCGTCGCGCGCGATCTGGTGGCGCGCGGGATCAGCACCGTCGGTCAACTGGGTGCACAGGGCGGCAGCAACGGCGGTCTGCTGATGGGGATCATGGCGACCAAGTACCCGGAGTTGTTCGGCGCCCTGGTGTGCCAGGTGCCACTACTGGACATGAAGCGCTTCCACCTGTTGCTCGCGGGTGCGTCGTGGGTGGCGGAGTACGGCGATCCGGACAACCCGGACGACTGGGCGTTCATCTCCGAGTACTCGCCGTATCAGAACATCAGCACCGCCCCGCGCTATCCCACCATGCTGGTCACCACGTCTACCCGGGACGACCGGGTGCACCCCGGGCACGCCCGCAAGATGACCGCCGCTCTGGAGGAAGCCGGACACCCGGTCTGGTACTACGAGAACATCGAGGGCGGCCATGCCGGTGCGGCCGATAACGCCCAGACCGCGTTCAAATCGGCGCTGAGTTTCTCGTTCCTGTCGCGGACGCTGTCGAAGCCGACGCCGGGCTAGGTCACCGAAGCAACACGATCCCGACGACCAACGCCAGCATCAGCAATGCGGGCACGGACTTGGTCAGCGGATCCTTGACTTTCGCGTGCATCGCCAGCGCCCCGATCATCAATGCCGCGACGACCAGCGCCGCCGGCACCACCACCTGTGGCACCCAGATCCCGATGATCAGCAACACCGCGGACACGATCTTGGCTCCGCCGACCGCGTAGAAGCACCATTCGGGCAGGCCGTAGGTGACGAACTCTTCTCTCAGCGACTGCGCTGAACCGCCACGAAATGCGGTCGCCGACTTGGGACGGACAAGCCACACGTTGAGGAGTCCGAGTCCGGCGATGACCTGGAGACCGATGGATACTGCCGAAGATGACATTCGATGCCTTCGCTGTAGGGTTGCAACCGATGAATGACAAATCCACCGACTGATGACTTCATGAATACTCTCTATCAAACACTGAAGCCACTGTCGGCCATACTCTTCCTTTACTACGGCGCGGCCGTACTGTTTTCCAACGCGATGGTGGCCGAGTTCGAACAATTCGGACTACCCAACTTCCGCAAACTCACCGGCGTCCTCGAATTACTCGGTGCTGCCGGGCTCATCGCCGGCTACTTCATACCGCCACTGGTGATTGCCGCGTCCGGTGGCTTGGCCCTGTTGATGGCCCTCGGCCTGGCCGTCCGCTTTCGGTCCAGGTCAACGCTGCCGGACTCCCTGGCAGCCCTGGCAATGTTGCTGATAAACCTGTTCATCTGTACCTACGCGCTGGGGCTTTTTTCCTAGCCGCGTAGGAAAACCCGTAATCGCTGAAGAATTCCCTGCCAACTAGTCGTCGGCGGTGGCGCGGCCCACGATCAGCGGGTCGGGTTCGCCGACGATGTCATGGTCCTTGTTGTCGTAGTCGAACTTGCTGAGCACGTGACGCATTGCGTTGACGCGGGCCCGTTTCTTGTCGTTGCTCTTGATGACGGTCCACGGCGCGACCTCGGTGTCGGTCCAGGTGAACATGTCCTCCTTGGCCGCGGTATAGGCGTCCCACTTATCCAGCGAGGCCAGGTCCGTGGGCGAGAGCTTCCACTGCCGGACCGGATCAACGTGGCGGATGGTGAAGCGGGTGCGCTGCTCAGAAGGCGATACCGAGAACCACAGTTTGGTGAGGCTGATCGCGTCGTTGACGAGCATCTGCTCGAAAAGCGGTGCCTGCCGGACGAATTCGGCGTGTTGCTTGGGCGTGCAGAAGCCCATGACCCGCTCGACACCGGCCCGGTTGTACCAGGATCGGTCGAACATCACGATCTCACCGGCAGCCGGCAGATGGTGGACGTAGCGCTGGAAGTACCACTGGGTGCGTTCCTTCTCGGTCGGCTTCTCCAGGGCGACCACCCGCGCGCCGCGCGGGTTGAGATGCTCCATGAACCGCTTGATGGTGCCGCCCTTGCCCGCGGCGTCGCGGCCCTCGAACACCAGAACGTGCCGCAGGCCGTTGGCCTGGGTCCACTTCTGCAGTTTGAGCAACTCGATCTGCAGGAGGCGCTTCTGCTCCTCGTATTCGGGGCGGCTCATGCGCTCCTCGTACGGGTAGTTCTCCCGCCAGGTGTCGACGGGGGCTCCGGTGGAATCGATCAGTACCGGGTCGTCATCGTCGTCGTCGAAGACGGAGAAACCTTTTTCAAACGGTGTCGTGGTCACGCGCGCGAAGGTAGCCCGTTAGGGCAACGGCTGGGTTACCGGAAGGTGAACGGACGTAGACGCCGCACTCGGCGCAGGACCGCCGCGGCCAGGCACACCAGCGAGGTACCCAACAGCACCGAGCCCACCGAATCGGTGAAGTAGTGGTAGGCGGTGGCCTGGCCCAGGATTCCCAGCGCGGCGAATACCCCGACCGCTGCCAGGACCCAGCGCCGCGTACCCACCGCGAGCAGCAGCATGCCCAGTGCCACGACCATGAGCGTGGTGTGTCCACTCGGATAGGCCAGCGCATCGCCCTTCACCCTGCCGAACAGTGGCTTGAGCGCCTGACTCGCCCACACCCCGAGGTAGGGCGCCAGCACAATCATCGGAAGTAATGCCCACAGCCGACGGAAGACCGCCACGCCCAGCGAGCCGAGCAACACCGCACTGACGGTGCGGGGGTCGGTGAAGAACAGCAGTGAATTCAGCGGGCCACCCCTGGCCTGCTGAAAAAACCCGTCGATCGGCGCCGCGCCCTCGCGGACGCCGAACCCGAGCAGCACCATCAACGGCATGCCGACGAACGGCCACCCCAGCAGCGCCCTGTCGATCAGTTCGCGGTCCTCCAGACACAGGCCCGTCCCGTGCACCACATGGTATTGGCCAACCGGGGAGTTTTCCGGGAGCACGCACCGGAACGTCGTAATCTGACTGCCATGAGCTATGACCTGGTCATCCGGAACGGCACGATCGTCGACGGCCTCGGTGGTGAGCCGTACCGCGGGGACATCGCGGTGTCCGACGGCGTCATCGTCGCGATCGGCACCGTCGGTGGATCCGGCACCCGCGAGATCGACGCCGACGGGCTACTCGTCACGCCCGGATTCGTGGACCTGCACACCCACTACGACGGCCAGGCGATCTGGTCGGAGCGGATGAGTCCGTCGTCGTCACACGGTGTCACCACGGCGGTGATGGGTAACTGCGGGGTGGGCTTCGCGCCCTGCCGGCCCGAGGACCACGACGTGCTGGTGGATGTGATGGCCGGTGTCGAGGACATCCCCGGCGTGGTGATGACCGACGGACTGCCGTGGGACTGGGAGACCTTTCCGCAATACCTGGACGCCCTGGAGAGCCGCCGCCGCGATATCGACGTGGCGGCCTACCTGCCGCACTCGCCACTGCGGGTGTACGTGATGGGCCAGCGCGGCGCGGACCGTGAACCCGCGACGCCGGAGGACCTGGCGCTGATGCGCACGTTGGCGGCAGAGGCGATCGAGGTTGGCGCACTGGGTGTTTCGTCATCGCGATTCGCGTTCCACAAGACCGGCAGTGGCGAACCCATCCCGACCTATGACGCCTCTTACGACGAGATCGCCGCGATCGTCGGCGGGATGGCCGACGGCGGTGGCGGCCTGCTGCAGTTCATTCCGGACCTTCCGGCCGGCGGTTACGAACCGGTGCTGCAGCAGGTGTTCGAGGCGGCGGCCGACGCCGGGGTGCCGGTCACCTTCACCCTGACGACCGGCAACTCCGGTGATCCGATCTGGCCGGGCGCGGTGAACCTGATCGAGAAGTTCAGGGCCTCCGGTGCCGAGATCACCGCACAGGTTTTCGCCCGGCCGATCGGCCTGGTGATCGGCTTGGAGCTGACCGCAAACCCGTTCGTGCTGTACCCGAGCTACCAGGAGATCGCTGATCTGCCACTGCCCGAGCGGGTGGCCGAGATGCGCAAATCGCAAGTGCGCGCGCGCATTCTGGCCGATAAGCCCGGGGTGGGCCACCCGTTCATGTACTTCGCGCAGTCCTGGGAGTGGATGTTCCCGTTCACCGAACCGGCGAACTACGAGCCCGCCGCTCAGGACAGCATCCTGGCCAGGGCGGCAGCCCGCGGGGTCAGCCCACTCGAGGAGGCCTACGACCGCCTGCTCGACGACGACGGGCACGCCATGATGATGGTGGCGCTGGCCAACTACGAGAACAATTCGCTGGACACCGTCGCCGAATTGATGCTCCGCGACGATGTGGTGCTGGGCCTGGGCGATGGCGGCGCGCACTACGGCATGATCTGCGATGCCAGCTATCCGACGTTCGTGCTGGCGCACTGGGCGCGCGACCGTGCCTCGGGCCGGCTCAGCGTGGCCGAGGCGGTACGCCGGTTGACGTCGGTGCCCGCGCGGGTGGCCGGGCTATCCGACCGCGGCCGAATCGCGTTGGGCTACAAGGGTGATCTCAATGTCATCGATCACGAGGGGCTCAGCCTGCATCGGCCTGTCATCGCCCACGACCTGCCCGGTGGCGGACGCCGCCTCGACCAGAGCGCCGACGGCTACGTCGCGACCGTGGTCTCCGGTGAGGTGATCGCCGAGAACGGCGTGCCGACCGCGGCCCGGCCGGGTCGGCTGATCCGCGGGCGGCAGCCGGCACCGGTCGCCTAGTCGGTCCGCAGCTTACTCACCTCACCCCCGTCGCCGACTGTGCGGTTTTGCGCGGGACACGCTGTGTCTGTGCAGAAATCCGCACAGTCGACTGGGCAGCGTCGGTGCCCGATGGCAGCCTCCGCCTATGGAGGATGGCTGGCCCTTCCGGGGTGCAGAGGCGGTCGAAGCGGGCCGGGTGTCGGCCGGTCAGCTCCGGAAGTTCTACACCGCGATTTACCCCGGCGTATACGCGCCGCGGGGTGTGGAGCTATCGCCGATTCAGCGGGCCCGCGCCGGCTGGCTCTGGTCACGCCAGCAGGGCGTAGTCGCGGGCCTGTCGGCGTCAGCCATGCTGGGCTCGAAATGGGTCGAGCCGACATTGCCCGCCGAGCTCGTGCACGTCAATCGACGCACTCCCGCGATGCTGACCGTCCACAGCTACACGCTTCTGCCCTGCGAGGCAATTGAACTCGACGGCATGATGGTGACGACCGCTGCTCGCACCGCGTTCGACATAGGTCGGCGTCTACCGCTGACCAAGTCCGTACAACGACTTGATGCGTTGATGCGCGCGACGAAACTGAAAGTCGCCGATGTCGAAGAAGTCATCGCCGGTCACCCCGGGGTCCGCGGACTCTCGTCGCTGCGGAGGACCCTTGACTTCGTAGACGGTGGAGCGGAGTCCCCGTATGAGTCGCTAACCAGACTGACCTTGATCCGAGCGGGTCTGCCAGCGCCAGAGACGCAGCTTCGCGTCGATGACGAGTCAGGTTTCCCGGTGGCATACCTCGATATGGGGTGGCGGGAGCGCCGCCTGGGCGTGGAGTTCGACGGCGCTCAGCACTGGACCGATGCACAACCTGGAATCACTGGGCTGGCGGATCATTCGGGTCAGCATTGACATGCTTCGCACGCCGGCGGTGATCATCGCCCGCGTCCGCGCAGCCCTCGAATCAGGGTGAGTGTGCGGATTTCTTAGGGCCGACGGCGTGTCACGCATGAAACCGCACAGTCACCGAAGGGAGCCGTGGAGGGGAGCCACGGCGCCAGACGAAAAAGCCCGACTCGCGAAAGCGAGCCGGGCTTTTTCGCAAAGGGACTTAGAAG